>VOFK01001962.1_pt1 | contig 27741 bp, 40 predicted proteins | sample 5384121 | NCBI WGS metagenome assembly VOFK01 (sample SAMN12384730, study PRJNA508395) | human gut metagenome | isolation source: healthy gut J | host: Homo sapiens | reverse complement strand
CTCAGTAGTACTTCGTTCAGTTACATTATTGCTGATAGAAAAACCCCTATATATGTAAGTGATACAAGCATTGTGCTTTTTGAGAATGATGCCGGTCAGCGACAAAATCTTTGGAAATAACTTTTGCAAAACCTATATTAAAAAGGACAAGTCGTGATTATTCTATGGTTTTTTCAAATGTTGGAACAGGATTAAGATTCTTTAGTCATAGCGATGAATTATATAATCTTTCGCTTAAAAATAAGATTTTTTCTTGCTGATATTTCAGCAAGCAGTGTGTGTTTGCTGCGGTTACCTCAATCTGACTCACCATCTCGCAAAGCTTGTCGTATATAGCAAGGATAATACGGAAAAATATGCCTATTCACTTTTGAATTATTATATAAATAATATTTCAATAAATTCTGATGGAACTCGTGCTATTGTTTCGGGTATTTCCGCACAGAAGGAAGTTCTCTTGTGAGCTCAGTTTATATACTCGATTTCTTAAGATGCTTATATAGCAAAGTATGAACTCAAGGATAATAGCATTTATGATGTAAAATTCTTTGATTGGAAATGCAACCGGCACCTTGGTAAAGAATGAAAGCTACTTCTTTGATATAGAGAATAAGAAAAAATCTTATAAGCTATGATTCTAAAACGATTACAAATTATGAGGTTTCAAAATGAAAAGGGGATAGCATTGTCACTTGCAAAAGTATCCAGATGGCAGAGATTGTGAAATTGTGACAATTTCTCTCCAGAGGGGGCAAGACAACTGCAACTATTTCGACAGATATTAAGGTTGAATCAATTTCTAATGCGAATAAAGCCGTAGTGAAGTTCATCTGGTGATACAATTTATCTCTATGATAAAGAGTGGCAGCTTATCAGCCCAAAAGAAGTGTGAGCAGACTCTAAAAAAAAGCTATGGCTAATGACAATACTGTTTATGCACTTGGAGCAACAGAGATTATTAAAAGCAGAAATGAACAGTAATGTAAAATAGTTGTAAAAAAAAACGATTTCCCTTTATGCAAAATAACACAATATGAGCTCTTAAAGTTGATATAAGGCGTTTGTCAGAAAGCACTTTTTCGACATAATATACGCCTTATTTTCTCAGCTTATATTACAAAAATAAAATTTTATAAAAAATGCTATTTTCTACTTTTTACAACAAATATTAACAAAAAAGGTGGCTTAAAATAGCGGGAAAAATGAAATTGCTAATTTTGACAAGCTACAAATTATGCAACAGAGTAACAGAAAATAAAATTATGATTGAACTTTTTATAAGACAAAAAATTCAGCGGACAAAAGCACGACTTTTTGCACCTTTGTCTTTTAAATTGATTTTCTTAGCGCAGCAATTACATAAAAATGCTTATTGACATTTTTTAACAATGTCTTATAATCATTCTTGTAAGCTAAAAACAATTACAAAGCAGATTACGCTGGCTAAGGAGAAAATCCAAGAGGTTGCAGAAAATACTGCGTAACTGAAATAACATTGACGCAATCGAAGCTCTGTAGCCAAGATTTAAGCCAGTGTAATGAGAGAGTGCTCCTCAGCACCTTGCCACTACAATTTGAGCAGGTTTAATAAAATCTTTTTGTTGCTGCCAGAGCCGCTGCTGCGAATAAGCAGCGTATCCCTTTCTTGCAAAGCTCGCTGTTGCTGAAACAGGCATGGGTGTTGTAGAAGATAAGGTTATCAAAACAACTACGCACCGAGAATACATCTACAACGCTTACAAGAACACAAAGACCTGCGCATTATCGAAGACAAGGCTTTCGGTACAATGAAGGTTGCAGAGCCTATCGGACTGGTTGCCGCAGTTATTCCTACAACAAACCTTCCCATCAACAGCTATATTCAAGACACTTATCTGTCTTAAGACAAGAAACGGTATCATAATCAGCCCCCACCCCGAGCAAAAGAAGTCAACTATCGCTGCTGCTAAGATCGTTTATGATGCAGCAGTTGCAAGCAGGTGCTCAAAGGGGTATCATCGGTTGGATCGATGTTCCTTCTCTTGAACTCACAAACATGATCATGAGAGAGTCTGACACAATCCTCGCTACAGGCGGTCCCGGAATGGTTAAGGCTGCTTACTCATCTGGTAAACCCAGCTCTCGGTGTTGGACTGGTAACGCATCAGCTATCATCGATTCTTCTGCTGATATCGTAAAAAACGCTGTTGCTCTATCATTCATTCTAAGACATTTGATAACGGTATGATCTGTGCTACAGAGCAGACAGTTATCGCTGATAAGACAGTTTACAACGATGTTAAGAAGGAATTCATCAAGAGAGGTTGCTACTTCCTTAATGATGAAGAGGCTGACAAGATAAGAAAGACAATGCTTATCAACGGTGCTCTTAACGCTAAGATCGTTGGTCAGCGTCCTGTAACTATAGCTAAGATGGCTGGCTTTGAAGTTCCAGAGGATACAAAGGTACTCATCGGCGAGGCTACAAGCACAGCTCCTGAAGAGGCTTTCGGTCACGAAAAGCTCACAACTATCCTTGGTATGTACAAGTCAAAGAACTTTGACGACGCTCTTGACATCGCAGAGGCACTTCTCGTAAACAATGGCGGTCTTGGTCATACTTCAGTTCTTTGGGTAGATAACATAAACGAGAGAGAAAAGCTCAATAAGTTCGCTGCAAGGATGAAGACTTGCCGTCTTATCGTAAACACACCTTCTTCACTCGGCGGTATCGGTGACCTCTACAACTTTGACTTTGCTCCTTCCCTCACACTCGGCTGCGGCTCATGGGGGGCGGCAACTCAGTTTCTGAGAACGTTGGCGTTAAGCACCTGCTGAACATTAAGACAGTCGTTGAGAGGAGAGAATATGCTTTGGTTCAGAGCACCTGAAAAGGTATACTTCAAGAAGGGTTGTCTCCCTGTTGCTCTTGACGAGTTGAAGACTGTTATGGGCAAGAAAAAGGCATTCATCGTAACAGACCAGTTCCTTTATAAGAATGGTTATACAAAGGCTATCACAGATAAGCTCGATGAAATGGGTATTCTCCACGAAACATTCTTCGATGTTGCTCCAGACCCAACACTTGCTTGTGCACTTGAGGGTGTTGCTCAGTTGAGAGCTTTCGAGCCTGACACAATTATCGCTATCGGTGGTGGTTCTGCAATGGACGCTGGTAAGATCATGTGGGTTCTTTACGAGCATCCAGACGCTGACTTCTTCGATATGGCTATGAGATTCATGGATATCCGTAAGAGAGTTTACACATTCCCCAAGATGGGCGAAAAGGCTTACTTCGTAGCTATCCCAACATCTTCTGGTACAGGTTCTGAGAGGTAACACCTTTCGCAGTTATCACTGATGAAAAAACACAGGTACTAAAAGTATCCTCTGGCTGACTACCAGCTCATGCCTAACATGGCTATCGTTGATACAGATATGATGATGTCTGCTCCAAGAGGTCTGACTTCTGCATCAGGTATCGACGCTCTGACACACGCTCTTGAGGCTTATGCATCTGTAATGGCTACAGATTACACTGACGGTCTTGCACTTGAGCTATGAAACTTATCTTCAAAGTATCTGCCAGGTGCATATGACAACGGTCAGACAGACGTTAAGGCTCGTGAGGAAATGGCTACAGCATCTACAATGGCTGGTATGGCATTCGCTAACGCATTCCTCGGTGTTTGCCACTCAATGGCTCATAAGCTCGGTGCTTATCATCACCTGCCACACGGCATTGCTAACGCTCTCCTTATCACAATGGTAATGAGATACAACGCTGACCCAACACCTAGAAAAATGGGTACTTTCTCACAGTATCAGTATCCACATACTCTTGAGATACTGCGAGTGTGCACATTCACTTGGTATCGTTGGTAAGAACGATGAGGATACACTCAACAAGTTCATCGACGCTATCGAGGCTCTTAAGGGAAAGAGTTGGTATCAAGAAGACTATCGCTGATTACGGCGTAGACGAGAAGCACTTCCTTGACACTCTCGACAACATGGTTGAGGACGCATTTGATGACCAGTGCACAGGTGCTAACCCAAGATACCCACTGATGAGCGAGCTGAAGGAAATGTACCTCAAGGCTTACTACGGCAAATAATCTTTGCTGACAAAGCAATTTGCAGAGTGACTAATATTTGATTATTAGTTGATCTATAATAAACCTCCGACTGCTTGTTCCCTTTTTTGGGAGCAGGCAGTCATTTTTTGTTAAATTGCACTTAAAATAATAATGTAAGGTATGTATATTATATATTCAAATAACAGTTGAAAAAAAAAAAAAAAATATGGTATAATGGAATAAGTATAAATTATTTCAGAGCAATATCTGGTGTGATTTTTACATAACACTTGGCGACACTCCGCCATACAAAGAGGTTACAAATATGAACAACAAAAAATTATGACGTTATTATCGCTGGCTGCGGTGGCAGGTCTATATGCAGCACTCTAACCTTTCCCGTGATTTAAATGTACTTGTGCTTTCCCAAAGAGAGCTGACATTGTGTAACTCTTCCCTTGCACAGGGTGGAATTGCAGGCGTTTATGACAATCCAAAGGACTCGCCTGAATATCACAAACATGATACATTTGTAGCAGGCGGATTTGAAAATGATCCTGAGTCCACTCAGGTCCTTGTTGACGAAGCCTATATTGACATCGGAAAACTCATAGAGCTTGGTGCTGACTTTGATAAATGTCCTGATGGATCTTATCACCGCACTCTTGAAAGGTGGACACGGTATGAACAGGATTTTTCATCATGCCGATACCACAGGTCTGGAGATCGAAAACAACTCTACTAAGAAATGTTCAACAGCTAGATAATGTTGAGATACTCGAAAACGCCGTTATGTGCAACGCAAAGAAAACCGAAACAGGTTTTTCCATTCTTGTGCTGACTAATGACAACGAATATACGACATATAATTGCAGATACGCCATTTTTGCAACTGGTGGAATAGGCAGAGTTTACGAATACACTACAAACTCCGCTATCGCAACAGGCGACGGCATAACTATTGCTCATGAGCTTGGAGCAGAGATAAAAAATCTCAGCTATATCCAGTTCCACCCAACAGGCTTTAACAACAAGCACACTCGTGAAACTTTCCTTATATCTGAATCTGTCAGAGGCGAGGGAGCTTATCTTAAAAACTGCAACGGCGAAAGATTTATGCAAAATTATGACGACCGCCTTGAGCTTGCACCTAGAGATGTTGTTTCTCATGCGATCATGGCTGAAGCCAAGAAAACAGGCTCTGACAAATTCTATCTTGATATCACTCACAAAGACCCTGAGTTTGTCAGAAACAGATTTCCTATGATAAATGAAAAGCTTCTCGAAGCAGGTTATGACATGACCAAGGATATGATACCTATTTTCCCTTGTCATCATTACCTTATGGGCGGCATAAATGTTGATACATATGCAAGAACTAACATTGACAGGCTCTATGCTTGCGGCGAATGTTCACATACAGGTGTTCACGGCAATAACAGACTTGCAAGCAATTCCCTACTTGAAGCTTTGGTATTTTCAAGACGTGCTGCGGCTGACATCAATGAGAAGATAAAAAATCTGACAGTGGTGACCTTGAAACTTACGATTTCAAGATAGACAATGAAGCCCCTCACATTCCTCAGGGCATAAGAACAGAGATAAGAGATATAATGCAGCGTGCATATTTCGTTATCCCTGATAAGGAGGCTTTGCCACCTGATCTTGAAGAAGTAACAAAAGCTAAAAAATTTCCTTTTGTGACGGTAATTTCAAAAATAGACAGAGATTATGTTGAAGCAAGGTCTCTTACAACTGTCGCTTATATCGTATTAAAGGACGCTATCGAAAAGCTCAAATCCAAAGAAAAAATGGAGGAAAAACAAATGAGATTAATGCAGTTTCAGATCGACGATATCATTAAAACAGCTCTGCTGGAGGATATCAACTATATAGACGTTACAACGGATTATCTTGTTGACGAAAATTCAGTTTCTACAGCAAAGTATGTTTTCAAAGGACGAAGGCGTTCTTTGTGGAATTGATGTTGCAATGAGAGTTTTTCAGCTTCTTGACAGCAATGTTAAATGTGAGATATTTATCCATGACGGTGAAAAAGGTCAAGAAAGGCGACATTATCGCAAAAATAACAGGCTCAACAAGAGCCTTGCTCAAAGGCGAAAGAACGGCACTGAATATCGTTCAGCATATGTCAGGCGTTGCAACTGCAAACAAACAGATGCGTTGAGCTTGTAAAGGGTACAAAGGCATCTGTTGCGGATACAAGAAAAACGCTCCCAGGTCTTAGAGTTTTTGCAGAAATATGCAGTTACAGTAGGCGGTGGAAAAAACCACAGATACAATCTTTCAGATTGCGCTATGCTAAAAAAGACACTCACCTTGACGCATATGGCAGCATGACTGGTGCGGTAAACGCTCTCAGAGAAAAAAATGGGGGCATACTGTCAAGATAGAAGTTGAAGTCGGAAACCTTTGAAGAACTCAAAGAAGCTCTTACACTTGGCGTTGAGATAATCATGCTTGACAATATGACAAATGAAGATATGGCAAAGGCTGTTGAAATGACAAATGGCAAAAAGCACTTTTTAGAAGCTTCAGGAAACGTGACCTCTGAAACAATCCGTGCAATAGCTGAAACGGGCGTTGATATCATTTCTATCGGTGCTATCACACACTCAGTCAAGCCGTTTGACATTTCAATGAAAATGGAAAAAGTAAGATAAAACAAAAAGCCAACGCCATATTAAGGTGTTGGCTTTTATGCTTAAATGGGGGAAAAAATATGCGTTATTACAAAAGATCTCATGTGCATTACAGCAAATCAGCAATGAAAATAATAGCGTTAGTTTTCATGTTGGTTGGCGTGACATTTCTTGCAGTTGGAATAGGTTTTGCAATACACCAAACTCAACTCAAAAACAGATGTACTCTTGAAGTCAATGCTATAATATCAGACATTCTCAGTAAAGATGAACGACATGAGAACGATGACGAACACGTATCATATAGCACAGTTTACACACCAGTGTATTCATATAACGTTGACGGACAGCTCTACACCACTCACAGCAATACATATTCCAGCAACATCAGATACAAAAAGAGGACAAACGATCCAGATATTCTGTGACCCTGATGACCCTGAAACGTTTTATGCACCAAATGATACAACCAATACCATATTAACAGTTGTTTTCTGTGGATTAGGCGGGCTGTTTGCGACTATAGCAATAGTGCTTATCATAGTGCTTATACATATAAAGAAAAAGCAGAAATCCGGAAAAAATTTTCAGAAAATGAAGTATACGAAGAAAATAATTATCCATACGACGAATAATTCTGAGAGGGGAGGAATTTTTATGGCAAGCATTATGGACGGTGAAAGACAATTTCACATCAGAACTATCCCTGATGAAGTGGGCAGATATGTTATTATGCCGGGCGACCCCGGGCAGAGTTCCTAAAAATCGCTGCTCTGCTCGATAATGCAAAGCAGGTGGCTCAAAACAGAGAATACAATGTTTATACAGGCTATCTTGACGGCGAAAAAGGTAACTGTGTGCTCGACCGGTATTGGTGGACCATCTGCGGCAATTGCAGTGGAGGAACTGGTAAAAGTGCGGCGCAGACACATTTATTCGTATCGGTACAAGCGGAGGAATGGATCTTTCCGTTAGCGGTGGCGACCTTGTTATAGCTTCGGCGGCTGTTCGTGGCGAAGGTACGTCAAAAGAATATCTCCCCGAGGGCTACCCTGCTGTAGCAGATTTCACTGTAACAACTGCCCTTGCAAAAGCTGCGGCTGAACTGTCAGAAGATAAGCTCGGCAAGCGCTATCATGTGGGCGTTGTCCACAGCAAGGACAGCTTTTTATGGAGAAGTAGAGCCTGACTCAATGCCTGTGAGCGGCGATATAAATTACCGCTGGGACGCATATTTAAGGTGCGGCTGTATGACTTCCGAAATGGAATGTGCCGCAGTTTTCTCAGTAGGTATCACAAGACACGTCCGCTGTGGAGCTGTTATAACAGCTATATGGAACGTGGAGCGTTCAAAGACAGACCTTGAAGACAATGTGAGCGACGACACCACAAGAGGTATCCACTGTGCGGTGAACGCTGTGAAAATACTGATAGAACAGGATAAAAAGTGATAAAAAGCCGCTGTGACGTTTATTGTCATAGCGGCTAAAATTATTGTATTCTTATTCCAAAAGGAGCATTGCAAGCTCCACAGCTTGATTGGCTGAAAAAACAGCGTTTCGGAGTTCTCTGAATGTATCAGAAACGCGAAGTCCACTTACAAGACAAGTAGAAAAATCAACGCCGCCGAGAGCCGTTCTGAAAAATGATGTGCCGAGATATTTACTTCCGCTTGTCTTAAACGCTTTTAAATTGCAGGAAACAAGCTCAGCCGAGGACATATCACTGTTTTTCACCTGGGTTTCAGACAGCTTGCACTTATCAAAAATAGAATATCCGCAGTTTGAGGATTCAAAGGCTACACTTTGAATGGAGCAATCCTTGAACTCTGCGCCAACGAGCTTGCAGGAGCGGAACTCACATCTGCTGAGGTAGGGATGAGTCCAGTGATGAATTTGACAGATCGCAAGATATGAACGTCACATCAACAAATGAGGAACGCTCAAAATCGCAATCGGTAAAGGTGCAGTTTTCAAACATACAGTTTATAAATGACAGGCAGGAGAGATAGCTTCGCTTTCAAGATATTCTCCGCTAAATTTACAGCCTGAAATATCACTGTCAGTGCGTTTTGCAGTACGTTTGACTTCGTTAAGGTCGCACAATGGAAGGTCTTGCATCTTATTCACAGCTTTCCTCCCAATTGTCAGAAAAATCAAAATCATCAGGAAACTGCTCTGCTATAACTGTCTTTGAAAACTGTGAAGCAGTTTCTATAAGCTCTTTGCCTCTTCCCGTCCATGTGAGCAAGTCTGCATCTATATCAACAGCCTGAAATGCAGTTTCAAGGCTTATAGATCTGAGGTCGGCAGCAATGAACTGAGGATTTGAAATAATTCTCAGATAAACGGCTGAGCACAAATGAACCTTTCGATATACTCAAGGTCTATATTTTTTTCTGTATTTTGAGACAAGCTGACCCCTTGTGACTTTTGGTGAATGAAACCTAAACCACATCACTGAGAATGGGTTAAAGCTCTGCACTGCAAATTCGCCTTTGTATTTCTTCATCATATGGTCAACTCGGCTTTCAAGCTCTCCAAATGGCGCACCGCCTTTAAGATCAATAAGAAGTGGCACTTTGCCGTCAACAGTTTTCAGCACCTCTGACAGCAGTGGTATCTTTTTTCATCACTGTTTTTAAGTTTAAAGGCAGAAAGCTGTTCATATGTGTAATCAAACACCTTGCCCTCAATGCCGCACATTCTCATAAGGTCATTGTCATGGAAAACCACAATGCGGCAATCCTTTGTTAGACGTACATCAAGCTCGATAGAAAGACATTTTTCAACCGCCAGCCTGAATGCGGTAAGAGAATTTTCAGGAACAAGTTCTGAGTGAAGACCTCTGTGAGCAATATATTTGCCAAAATCCATATGGGATACCTCTTTTTCGTATTAAAGTCATTTATATTATACTCTCCCAGGCTTAGATTGTCAACTGTATCACGCTGGATCATATATATTTCATTCACAGAAAGTTTAAGAATTATCACACAGTATCATCACAATAATAAGATATAATTAAATTTATGTTATGCAGAGGATTTTCTCTCAAAAGGAAAGGACAATTATTATGATAAAGAAATTAGCCGCTGTTACAGCAGCTCTCACAATAGCTATTTGCAGCTTTACTTCATGCAGCAAAAATAACGACAGTTCATCAACCGTATCTTCCACAGTGGATTCTTCTGTTTCAGCTGTTGACAGCACAACTGAAAAACAGACACCTGAGCCGTCCCTTACAATTGACGGCAAGTCCATTGATACTAAGGACTTTATCGTTTGCACCATCGACGGCAAGGATATTGATTTTGATACTTTCAGATACTACTATTATTATACTATAAGCAAGTACACTTCCACTTACGGAGCAACCCTTGACACTATCAAGTCAACTGACGGTGGTTTTGAGCTTCTTATGGAGGACGTTATCACTGCACTTTAAGCAGGAACTTGTTGCACCTGAGCTTGCAGAAGAAAACGGAATTAAGCTTACAGACGATGACAACAACAAGACAATTGATGACCAGATAGCTAAAGCAAAAGCAAACTATGATTCTGATGAAGCTTATCTTAATGACATTAAGTCGGCTTACCTCACAGAGGATCTTTACAGAAAAATGCTTGAAACAGCTACTATCTATACTAAAGTAAACGATACTCTTTTAAGAATAACGGTAAGTATGCAACTAAAAAGAGGACTTTAAAAAATAGTCAAGGATACAAACGAGTATTGCCGTGAGATTCACGTTATGATCCCTTTCTATGCACAGGTAGATCTTGATGACAGTACCGCTGACAGTTATGACAGTATGTCACTTTCAGACAAAGCGAGCGCAAAGCAGTCAGCTTATGCGAAGCTTGATGATGACGGTGTAAAGCTAAGGAAAAGGCTAAGAAGCTTGCAGAGGAAGTTCTGAAAAAAGCTCAGGGCGGAGAAGACTTTGACAAGCTTATTGAAAAGTACGGCTGGGATCTCGGTCTTGAAGATCCTTCAACAGGATATTTATTTCAATAAAGATACGACTGGATATCCTGAGGAGCTTGTAAAAGACGCTTTCAAACTAAAAAGAAAACGACATTTCCACTGAACTTACAGAGAATGACACATATGGATATTTCATAATCAAGCGTTTGCCGGTTGATATGGATTATGTAGAACAGAACATAGACGATATGATCTATTCATATGATACACCTGCTATCTCAAAGCTTTACAACGAAAGAATGGACAAAATGGAAGTCAAGTATTGCGACCAGTGGGACAAGATAACTGCGGACAGCATAACCTGATGTATCATGGTATGATTAAAGAGCCTGAGCAGATCTCAGGCTCTTTTTTTATGCGTTTTTTGTGATTGACGTGAGAGTGAATATCTGATATAATAAAAACTGAGGTGATCTTACGGACAGGCTGAAATTTCAAGATGCTTGCGATAAAATCATAGGCAAAAGCCGTGAACGCAACGGCATCGGAACTCTAGGCGAGAAAAAACGCTTCATGCTGTTTTTGAAAACTATTTTTGAGCCATATGGTGAAAATCAGGAGATACCCATTGGCGGATATGTGGCTGATATCGTAGGCGAGAACGGTGTTATCGAGATACAAACAAGACAGTTCAACAAACTGCTGAAAAAAACTTGAAGCCTTCCTTGACTACTGTGACGTGACAGTGGTCTACCCTATCCCTGCGGTCAAATATGTCCGTTGGATAGATACTGAAACAGGAGAGTTGTCAGAAAAGCACAAATCGCCGAGAAAATACACTATCTATGAAGTCATGCCCGAACTGTATAAAATAAAATACACCCTTGATAACCCCCCGATTTCATTTGTGCCTTTGTATGCTTGAAACCGAGGAGATAAGATTGCTTAACGGCTGGTCAAAGAACAAAAAGCGTGGATCTTCACGCCATGACAGGATACCAAAGGGACTTATTGACGAGATACACCTTGACTGCCCTGCCGACTTTGATATGTTCCTCCCGGAGGACCTGCCAAAAAAGTTCACTTCTAAAGACTTTGCCCTTAATGCAAAGATATCTCGTGAATATGCACAGGTAACGCTTAATATTCTCACATATCTTGAAAGAGTGAAACGTGTGGGCAAACAGGGTGCTAATATACTTTATGAGAAAACTGAATGAGCAAGGCTCTTTACTTACATACAGTGCGAAAGGAAGCTGTCAATGAAACTAAAACAAAAAATCAGCAGGATATTATCCATGACGCTGGCAATAATGCTGCTTGTGCCTGCGATGTGTGCAGACGCATTCAATTTTACACCTACATCAGGCTATGACGATGACGGAAAAGCGATACCGTTGGAGCTTTACTCTGAAGCGGTCTATATGGTCAATCTTGACAGCGGTGAAGCTATCGTTGACATAAACGGTGAGGACGAGCGTGTGCCTGCTTCCCTAACAAAGATAATGACTGCTGTGGTGCTTCTAGACAAATTCAAAGGTGATGAACAAAAACTGAAAGATACATACTATTCAGCAGGCTCGGAAGCATTTGATGAACTATATGATACTGGTGCTTCAACAGCTGATATACAACCAGGCGAAGAAGTAAGCTGTTATGATCTCCTGGCGGCACCGCTTATCCCATCCTCATGTGAAGCAGCGAATATAATCGCTTTGAATGTGTCCGATTCCATAACAGAATTTACAGACCTTATGAATGAAAAAAAGCTGAAAAACTCGGCATGGAAAATACACACTTTTCAAATGCACATGGTCTGTGGGCACAACAGAATTATTCGTCCTGCAAGGATATGGCAACTCTTTGTGAATATGCCATAAGCAAATATCAGGTATTTCGTGATATTGTCTGTCTGCCAAGCTATCATATGGCATCCACCTCTTATCACTCAGATGGAACAGATATTTATAATACAAACCTTATGCTTGACTCAATGACCGATTATTACTACTCCTATGCTAAAGGCATAAAAGACAGGCACCTTGACTCCCGCTGGAAGATGTTTAGCTTCATATGCGGAATATGAAGGCACACATATCTTATTGTGACAATGGGTGCACCAATGGATAAGCTTGAAGAAGATGTGAAGAAGGGCGAGGAAGATCCTGATTCCATATATGGTGGAGATAATGTTTACTACAACCTCCTTGATCACATCAATCTTTACAAATGGGCATTTTCAAGTCTTGTAGCAACGGATTTTGTGGACAAAGACAGCGAAGTCCGTGATGTAAAGGTAAGCTATGGTGACGGCATAGATTATGCAAATCTTAAACCTGCAAATGGTTTTACAAGGCTGTGGCCTGTAGATATATCAGTAAATGATGTGGAAAAGAAAATAACCGTTTATGACAACGTTGTTGCACCTGTTGAAGTTGGCGATGTTAGCGGTAAAATGGAACTTGTCTACAAAGGTGAAGTGCTTGCAACTATAGATCTAGTTTCCACAACTAAAGTAGAACGTTCCCAAGTCAAAGCGAAGGTTAAAATAGCTAAGTCATACTTTTTGAATCGTCTGTTTTTCAAGGTCACATTAACAATACTTATTGCACTTATAGTAATATACTCTGTGATACATATTGCAAAAATACAGAAAAAATACATGAAATAAAATAAGCGGTCTGCTCACTATGATGTGAACAGGCCGCTCTTTTGCGTTTACTGATCTTTATTTTCGTTGTGATCGTCAACTATTTCTGGATCATCCTCTCTGTTGACCTCATTTACCTCATCAGCACTTGGAATGACCATGGCGTCAAGCTGTTCAGGCGTAAGTGGAATACGCTTTTCATTTTTCTTATACAAATGCTCAACATCCTCCATATAATAGTCGGTATCTACAGGGAGCTTCTTCTTTCTTAACCGCTGAACAACGCTTTCTCGTGTAAAAGTATAAAAGCAATGCAAAAAAGTCGGAACTGCAATGACCATACCTATGAACCCAAACAAATTTCCAAAGAAGAACAGTGATACTAGCACCCAAAAACCCGGAAGTCCAGTAGAATCACCAAGTATCTTAGGACCAAGGATATTGCCGTCAAACTGCTGTAGAATAACTATGAAAATGAGAAGTATAATGGCTTTTTAGGATCAATAAAAAGCATAAGTGCAGTTGATGGTATCGCACCGATTATCGGTCCAAAAAATGGGATAATATTAGTTACACCCACAAGAACACTTATCATGATGTTGTAAGGCATATTCATGATAGTCAGACCTATAAAGCAAAGAACTCCGATTATTGCCGAGTCAATGATCTTTCCGCTCAAAAAACCTGCAAAAACTTTATTTGTTTCAGTGCAAACTCTCATAATCTTCTCACATGTAGACTTTTTTTTGTGTTTGCAATGATTATCTTCTTAGCCTGAGCAAGAAGCTTTTCCTTGCTGCAAAGCATATAGATAGAAACGATAAATCAAATACAAAGTTTTTAAGAACATTGATAACGCCCCATGCACCCGAAAGAATATTTTCAAACATCGGCTGTATCTTCTCGATAACGGTTCCCAAATCAGTTGAAAAAAGCTTTGAGTTTCTCCGTAGCCATTGTTTCGATATCAGGATAGTTTTTAAACAGCTTATTTATCAACCCTGCACTTTAACAACGATGTTAGACGCATTGTTAAAAATATCAATTATGGAATTTATAAGTTCTGGAACAACAACATAAGTAAGTCCAACAACTATCCCCAGAAAAACAAGTGACGCTACAGTTACTGAGCAGGCTCTGGTAAAGCTTTTTTCTTAGCTGGATTTTTACCACTTTATTTCTGAACAACTTTTCAAAAAATTCACCATTATAGGATTTATAAGAAATGCGATCACAAGACCAACTATAACAGGCGTAAGTGCAGAAACAAGTGTGGAAATAAGCTTTAAAGATCGTATTAAATTTAAATACAGCCACTACCAAAAAGCACATTTATAGCAATAACGATAACTGCATAAAATGCAATTGTGGTGTATTTCTTATTAGTTTGTACTTTCATATATTTTCCTTTCTCAATTACTTTAACTATTACTTTATTATACACTACATTATTTATAAATGCAAGGAATATTGAAAATTTAAAATTATTTATTTGTAGTGCTACAATAGATATTGGACAAAATTAAGAAAAAAAAAGAGAGATAGGCAAAAATCTGATAAAATAAAGTTACCACACAAATACAAATCAGAAAGGAAGCCTATCTCTCATGAATAGTATAACACAAGATATGAAGTTTCGTCAATCCTTAATGAATTACGCAAAGAAATATGGAGTGAGCCGAGCGAGCAGAAAATACAATAAATCACGTTCATATATATATTTCTGGCTGAAACGCTGGGACGGAAGTGTGGAGTCCCTCGCAGTTAAATCACGCCGACCGCATCATCATCCCAACGAGCATACCAATGAAGAAATAGATCTTATCAAAAGGTATCACAAACGGAACCCGACACTTGAGCTTCCCGAACTATGGCATCGTCTCAGAAAACAAGGGTATACACGCTGTCTTGAAAGTCTTTACAGGGTTAATGAAAAACTAGGAATGCTTCCGAAAAAGCCGAAGAAAGCGACGTATAAACCAAAGCCAAACGAGCAGATGACATACCCCGGAGAACGTGTTCAGGTGGACGTAAAGGTAGTTCCGAGAAAGTGTATAGCTGACCCAGAGATGAAGCTGTACCAATACACGGCGATCGATGAGTATACCAGGATAAGATTTTTATACGGATATGAGGGAGCAAAGCACCTATTCTTCAGCAGACTTTGTAAACAGGCTGGTGAAATGGTACAAACGCAGAGGAATAACGGTGAAATGTATTCAGACCGACAATGGATTTGAATTTACTAACCGCTTTTCGCCAAGCAAAAGAGACAAGAAAACGCTGTTTGAGAATACGCTCTCACAACTTGACATTGAACACAAACTCATTCGTCCATATACGCCTAGGCACAATGGCAAAGTAGAGCGCAGTCACCGAGAAGATCACAACAAATTCTATTCGTGCCATAGGTTTTATTCCTGCGACGACTTAAACGTGCAGCTAGCTGCACGTTTAAGTCGAACAAACAACCGTCCTATGCGTCCCCCTCAAATGGTTTTCGCCTATCGAATTTCTTAATAATAGTGTCCAATATGATTGACAAACCTACATATTGAAAATTTAAAATTATTTATTTTAGTATAAATCCAAATCGCAAAAAGAATATTTACATAATAGCAATAATATTTACATTTTTCTGATATTGACATTTTAGAAACAGAGGAATATAATAAAACTAAAGTTAATACGATAAATCCTATGAGCAAAAAGTAAGTAGTTTGATGCAAAAGGTCACAGAGAGTCAGCGGTAGGTGTGAGCTGATACATTTTCTTCAGATGAATGGATTTGTGAGGAGCGGTGTGAAAGTTTATTCGAGTATCACTCGCCGTGATTCCTGCGTTAAAGGACAGGATATTGATTTCTGCCAGTCAGAATGCGTATCTGTGAGCCGATAATTTATTATCGGGAAATTGAAGTACACTACCCGGTTTTTCTATCGTCCCATAACTAGATGTTATGTGTGATGACAGGACTTTTTATTGTCAATTTTACGACAAAAAGCATTTAGGGAGGAATATTTATGCTGTACCCTGCTATTGAACAAGTAAAGGAACTTTTTGAAAACTACAAGACTGTGCCTGTATTCTATGAGCTTCTCATGGATTCATGTACGCCAATACAACTTTTTTAACTGTCTGCACGAGGCGTATGATGATTGTTTCATTCTTGAATCTGTAGATAATAAAAGACCAGTGGGGCAGATATTCATATGTGGGCATTGATCCTAAATGCGAATATATTCTTGACAAGCACGTTGTTACTGTTAAGGAGAAAGGCAAGGCTGATGAAACGGTAAAAGTCGATGATCCTATCGCTTTTTTTCTGAGATAATCGAAGGCCACAAGTCACCGAGATTTAATAATTATCCAAAGCTCACAGGTGGCCTAATAGGATTTTTCGCTTATGATATGATAAGATACTTTGAGAAAACACTGTGCAACCCACCTGAGGACGATCTTAAGCTTCCTGACGCTGACCTGCACCTTTTTGAAAAGATCGTTGCTTACGATCACCTTTCAAACAAGGCTGTAATAATCCTCAACATCAATAAGAGCGATGATCTTGAAACTAAATACAAAAGAATGTGAAAAAGATATGCAACGAAGTAGTTGAAACTCTTAGAAATTACAAGCCTGTTATGAAAACTCCAAAGACAATGGAGGACAACATCACAGTAAAATCCAACATCACAAAGGAACATTATCTCGCAAACGTTGAAAAGGCTAAGGAATACATCAAAGAGGGGCGACATCTTCCAGATAGTTCCGTCACAGAGATTTGAGATAGACAATCCGCCTGACAGCTTTGACGTTTACAGAATGCTCCGCTCCACTAATCCGTCACCTTACCTTTACTACTTTAAGCAACAATGATTATGCTGTTGCAGGTGCTTCACCTGAAATGCTTGTATCAGTAGAAAAACAGAACAGTAGTAACAAGACCAATTGCAGGCACTATCAAGCGTGGAGCGACCTACGACGAAGATATCCGCAATGAACAACAGCTTCAACGATCCAAAGGAAAGAGCTGAACACACAATGCTCGTTGACCTTGGAAGAAACGACATAGGAAAGGTTTCTGAATTCGGCCCGTAACTGTTACAGACATGATGATAGTTGAAAGATATTCAAAGGTTATGCACCTTGTATCGAATGTAAAGGGTACACTGAGAGAAGATAAGAAACCTCTTGATGCACTTATGGCAGTTCTTCCCTGCCGGCACTCTTTCAGGCGCACCGAAGGTAAGAGCAATGGAGATAATCGACGAGCTTGAAACAACAAAAAGAGGCCTTTATGGCGGAACAGTTGGTTATCTTGCGTTTGACGGTTCGCTGGATACTTGTATCGCTATAAGAACAGTGCTTTTCAAAAATAACAAGGCTTATATCAAGCAGGAGGCGGAGTTGTCGCAGACTCAGTTCCTGAGAACGAATATCAGGAGTCATGCAACAAGGCAATGGCTTGTTATAAATGCAATAAAAGAAGCAAGCAAATTATAATTTAAAAAGGAGTTAATAACATGAGCAATAATATTATTCTTACAGGCGATAGACCAACTGGATCACTTCATCTTGGTCATTATGTAGGTTCTCTCAGAAAAAGAGTTGAACTTCAAAACACAGGAAAATTTGATCAGTTCGTTATGATAGCCGATCTTCAGGCACTTACAGATAACGCTGACAATCCTGAGAAGATAAGACAAAACATTCTTGAGGTAATGCTTGACTATCTTGCGGTAGGACTTGAGCCTGACAAGACAACATTCTTCGTTCAGTCACATATCCCAGCACTTTATGAGCTTCCAATGTACTATTCAAACCTCGTTACAATGTCAAGACTTGAAAGAAACCCCTACTATCAAGTCTGAGATAAAAATGAGAAACTTTGAAAGAAACCTTCCTGTTGGCTTTATGACATATCCTATCAGCCAGGCAGCAGACATCACAGCATTCAAGGCTAAGTATGTTCCTGTTGGAGAAGATCAGCTTCCAATGCTTGAACAGGCAAGAGAGATAGTAAACAGCTTCAACAGAATTTATAAGTGCGATATACTTGTTGAGCCTGAGGCTGTTCTCCCAGACAACGCAAGCTGCAACAGACTTGTTGGTACAGACGGCAACACAAAGATGAGCAAATCTCTCGGCAACTGCATTTACCTTAAAGACGATGAAAAACGCTGAAAAACAAGATAATGTCAATGTACACTGACCCTACACACATCAATGTAAGCGACCCCGGTCACACAGAGGGCAATCCGGTATTTATCTATCTTGACGCATTCAGCAAGGATGAAGATTTTGCTAAATACTTCCCCTGACTATAAGAACCTCGCAGAGATGAAAGAACATTATGAGCGTGGCGGCCTTGGCGATATGAAATGTAAGAAGTTCCTTAACAACGTTATGCAGGAATTTCTCGCACCTATCAGAGCAAGACGTGAGGAATATGAGAAAAAGACAAAGAGCAGCTCATAGAGATACTTAAAAAAGGCACACAACGTGCAATAGAGGTTTCAAACGAAACTGTTTCAGAAATAAGGAATGCTATCGGCATAAACTACTTCAACGACAAAACTTTCATTGATAAGTTTGTACTGTAAAGGAAGATTACTATGATTTTACTTATTGACAACTATGACAGCTTTTACCTACAATCTTTATCAGTCTGTAGGCGTACTCACAAAAAGACATTACAGTAGCAAGAAATGATGAGATAACCATAGAAGAGATCGAAAAAATGTCACCTGCGGCTATCATCATCTCCCCTGGTCCTGGTTATCCAAAGGACGCAGGAATTTCCGAAGAGGTCATAAAGACATTCAGTGGCAGGATCCCTATACTTGGCGTTTGTCTGGGACACCAGGCGATAGCCGAAGCATTCGGTGGAAAGATAGTTCATGCAAAGCAGCAGCTTCACGGCAAGCAGACAGATATCAATCTTAACACTGCAAACCCACTTTTCAGCGGTCTGAAAAGCACAATAAAAGCCGCAAGATATCACTCACTTGTTGTTGACAGCATTTCACTTCCTACCTGTTTGTCTGTTATTGCAACTGACGACAAGGCTCAGATAATGGCAATAAGACACAGAGAACACCCGACCTACGGCGTTCAGTTCCACCCTGAGTCAGTTCTCACTGGCGAAGTTGGAAACATGATAATCGAAAACTTCCTGAACGATATCACTGGCATAAAGACCACAAAAACAAAGTCTGCAGCTCTTCCTGACAGCGAGAGAGTTGAGCTTAAAAAGTATCTCAAAAATAGTATGTGATGGAAAGTCACTAACTGAGGACGAAGCTTATAAAGCAATGGATATCATCATGAGCGACAGAGCTTCTAATGCTCAGATCGCCTGCCTGCTCACAGCTCTGAGAATGAAAGGCGAAACTATCAACGAGATAGCAGGCTTTGCAAAGGTAATGATGAGAAAAATGTCAAAGGTCAATGTCAAGGGTACTCTTGATATAGTTGGCACAGGTGGAGATCTTTCAAACAGCTTCAACATTTCCACAACCTCTTCATTCGTAATTGCGGCAGCAGGACAGAAAGTCGCAAAACACGGCAACAGAAGCGTTTCTTCAAAGAGCGGTGCGGCTGATGTTCTCGAGGCTCTTGGAGTTAAAATTCAGTCAACACATGAGCAGGCTGAAAAGTCCCTTGACGAGATCGGTCTTTCTTTTTCCTGTTTGCACAGTCATATCACTCAGCAATGAGATTTGTAGGACCTACAAGAGCGCAGATAGGTGTAAGAACTGTTTTCAACATTCTCGGACCTCTCGCAAATCCTGCAAAAGCAGACTTCATGATACTCGGCACATATGATCCTGACCTGCTTGAACCAATGGCTAAGGTGCTTATGAATCTTGGCATAAAGAGAGCAATGCTCGTTTACGGCAACGACAGACTTGACGAAGTTTCTATATCAGCTCCTACAACTATCTGCGAGATAAATGGTGGAAAGCTTATTAAGTATGAGATAAAGCCTGAGGACTTCGGTCTTAAAAGAGGCAAGCTTGCTGACATCGTTGGCGAGGACGGAAAGGGCAACGCCGCTATCACAAGAGGTATACTTGAGGGGCACAATCAAGGGTGCAAAGAGAGATATCGTTCTTCTTAACTCAGGCTGTGCACTTTATATCTGCGGCAAATGCAACAGCATCGAAGAGGGCGTAAAGACTGCTGCAGAAATGATAGACAGCGGAAAGGCTCTTAAAAAGCTTGAGGAACTTGTTGAACTTACTAACAGAGGATAAAAAATGATACTTGACAATATCTGCGACAAAAAGAAAAGAACAGCTTGAAAGAGATATATCAATAATTTCAAGACAAGATATCAAATACATGGCAGCCGAAAAAGAGTATCAGACAGTTTCATTTTCAAAATCTATCAAGCGTGATACCCTTTCAGTCATAAGCGAGGTAAAGGAAAAGCCTCGCCGTCAAAGGGACTTATCTGCCCTGATTTTGACCCAGTGAAAACCGCCTGCGAGTATGAGAAAAGCGGTGCGAATGCTATCTCCTGCCTGACGGAAGAGCACTATTTTCAAGGCTCTGGGGAATATCTCAAAGCAATAAGAGAGGCTGTAAAGCTGCCGATACTCCGCAAGGACTTCGTTATCGACGAATATCAGCTCTATGAGGCAAGGGCTATAGGTGCTGATGCTGTGCTGCTTATCTCGGCAATACTCAGCGAGGGTCAGATGAAAGAATATTCTGACATTGCACACGAGCTTGACCTTGAATGTCTTGTAGAGGTGCACAACGAGGAAGAGTATAAAAAGACGCTTGGTTTTAAGCCTGATATGCTTGGCATAAACAACAGAAATCTTTACACTTTTGACGTTGACCTTGAAACCACGGGCAGGCTCAGCAATATAGTAGGCGACCATGCAGTGCTCGTTTCTGAAAGCGGTATAAAAACAAAATGCCGATATGAAAAAGGTACGCAGCCTTGTGGGCAGACGCTGTGCTTATAGGTGAAACGCTTATGAGAAGCGGCAATATCGGTACAACTCTCCATGAACTGAGAGAGGGCGTATAAATGACAAAAAAAAATCAAGATATGTGGTATGCGCCGTGTAGACGATATTCTTTATGTGAACACATACCACCCTGATTATGCAGGCTTTATACTGTCGGAGGGTTTTAAACGCACGGTAGACATTGACACATTCTACAATCTTGAACTTCTTCTTAATAAGGAAATCAAACGAGTGGGCGTTTTTGTAAACGAGCCTATAGAGAATATTCTGAAAAAGCTTTTTGCACAGAAGCTTGATGTTATCCAGCTTCACGGTGAGGAAAACGCAGAGTATATTGATAAGCTCCGTGAAAACTGCGACTGTGAGATATGGAAAGCCGTTCGTGTGAAATGTGCTGATGATATTGCAAAGCTGACGCACTTCCCGTTCACAAACTGCTTATAGACAGCTTTTCAGCAGGCAGTTACGGCGGAACTGGCAAGCGTGTTGACCTTGATATATTTTCACAGGTAAACATATCAAAGCCGTTTTTCCTTGCAGGTGGACTGAACGAGGATAACATCTGCTATGCTATGGAAAAGGTACAACCTTATGGCGTTGACTTTTCAAGTTCAGTGGAAACCGATGGCTTTAAGGACGAAAACAAGATAAAAGGATAGTTGAAACTATCAGAAATAATACCGAAAGAAGGATATAAATGAGTAAAATTGGACGATTTGGCGAATTTGGCGGACAATATATTCCTGAAACTGTCATGACTGCTGTTCACGAGCTTGAAAAAGCTTACGATAAATACAAGGACGATCCTGAGTTCAACAAAGAGCTTCAGGAGCTTTACCACAATTATGCAGGCAGACCGTCAATGCTTTATTATGCCGAAAAGATGACCAAAGATCTTGGCGGAGCTAAAATATACATCAAACGTGAGGATCTTAACCACACAGGCTCACACACAAGATAAACAACGTTTTGGGTCAGATACTTCTGGCAAAGAAAATGGGTAAAAAACGTATCATCGCTGAGACCGGCGCAGGTCAGCACGGTGTTGCTACCGCTACAGTTTGCGCTCTTATGGGTCTGGAATGTGAGGTCTACATGGGCGAGACCGATATGAAAAGACAATCCCTTAACGTTTACAGAATGAATCTTCTTGGCACAAAGGTAACAGGCGTTGCAAGCGGTACTGCTACACTGAAAGACGCTATCAATGAGGCTTTCAGAGATTGGGTATCAAATATCGACACCACTTACTACTGCATAGGCTCTGTAATGGGACCTCACCCTTATCCTACAATGGTAAGAGATTTCAGAAAGTCATCAGTGCTGAAATAAAATCACAGCTTATGGAAAAAAGGAAGGCAGACTACCTGATTGCGTTGTTGCCTGCGTAGGCGGCGGCTCAAACGCTATGGGTGCATTCTACAACTTTATCGAAGACAAGTCAGTCAAGCTTGTTGGTGCAGAAGCAGCAGGCAGAGGCATTGACACACCTGACCATGCGGCTACAGTTGCAAAGGTTCACTTGGTATATTCCACGGCATGAAATCGCTTTTCTTGCAGAACGAATATGGTCAGATCGACCCTGTTTACTCAATTTCCGCAGGTCTTGACTACCCAGGTATCGGACCTGAACACGCATATCTTAACTCTATCGGCAGAGCGCAGTATGTTGACATAACCGATGAAGAAGCAGTTTGTGCTTTTGAGTACCTTTCAAGAACAGAGGGTATAATCCCTGCTATCGAGTCATCACGCTGTTGCCGCTGCGCTTAAGATTGCTCCTACAATGGATAAGGACTCAATACTTGTCATCAACCTTTCAGGCAGAGGCGACAAGGACGTATACTCAATAGCAAGATACAGGGAGGTCGAGCTCAATGAAGAATAGGATAGACGCTTGCTTTGAAAAGCTTAAAACAGAAAACAAAAAAGGCGCTTGTGACATTTATCACCGCAGGTGACCCCTGATATGGATACAACAGAAAAGTGCGTTCTTGAAATGTATAAGAATGGTTCTGATATTATCGAGATCGGAGTGCCGTTCTCTGACCCTATCGCAGAGGGTGCGACTATTCAGAAAGCTTCTCTGCGTTCACTCAGTGGTGGAACAAATCTTGACAAGATATTTGACCTTGTAAGAAAACTCCGCACACAGACTGACAAGCCTATGCTTCTGATGATGTATATAAACACTATCTTCAAGTTCGGTACAGCAAAGTTCTTTGAGCTTTGCAAAGAAACACAGATAGACGGCGTTATCGTTCCAGATATGTCTTTTTGAAGAACGTGAAGAGCTTGAGGGCGAGGCTGAGAAAAATGGTATCTACACTATCTTCCTCGTTGCACCGACCTCACACGAGCGTGTAAAAATGATAGCAGAAAAGTCAAAGGGCTTTTTATATGTTGTATCTTCACTGGGCGTTACAGGTATGCGTTCAGAGATAAACCACTGATTTTAACGAGCTGCTTGCACCTATCCGAAACAACGATCACTGCCCTTGCTGCATAGGTTTCGGAATTTCAAATCCTGAGCAGGCAAAGAAAATGTCCCAGTACGCTGACGGCGTTATCATGGGAAGTGCTGTTGTCAAGATAGTTGAGGAACACGGCAAAGACGCTCCTGAATATGTTGGCAAGTTTATCAAGTCTGTTCGTAAGGGTATGGACAGCTAAATATAACAAAAGCAAGGCTCTGAGCAAAAAAACTCAGAGCCTTATTTTTATGCAAAAAACAAGACCCCGATTTTATCGAGGTCTTGCAAAAATATTCTTATGAATTTTTCTTATTGAATGCAACAACAGCGTCGTTGATAGTCTTAAGCTCGGCGTCAACAGTTGCGGAGTATGATTCTCTCAGCTCTGTCCATGAGAACTGTTTTGCCGTTATCGTCAGCCTTGTTTGTGTATTCATAAAGCTTTCTTGTTACGCAGTTGCCGTCTTCGTTCTGCATTGTCGTCAGACATTGTGGAAGAAATTCCGTAGCCGTAGTCAAACACCTGATTGTACTCAGAAGATGAGCAATCAACGATCACCTGATACATATCCTCTGTCCAGTTAGGGTTAGCATTGAGGAATTTCTCCTTGCCGTTTTCCTTATATGTTTCATCTGTGTTAGCCATTCTGCAACACTCATACCAGCACTTTACAGCCTCTTTAGCTGTTGAACCTCTTACCCACATATATGCCGTCATATCAGATGTCATGTACTTTTCATCAGTGTTAGGATCAGACGGAACAGGGACCACTCTCCAAGTGTCAGCGTCAGAAGGTCCGTTATTTCCTGTCATAGCCCATGTACCCATGCAGTAGAACAGCAGATTGCCGTCTTTAAGCGCCTGCTTAGCATTGCCAAGCCAGTTGCCGTTTACAAGGTTGTTCTTACCTACCTGATAAAGCAGATCTTCTGCTCTTTCGATATCAGGGTCATTTATATTGTTTGTGAACTTTCTCTCCGTCATAGTTTACCATTGTTTTACCGGTCTGCTGAATGACCTGTGTCTGGAACCAACCATTGATACCAAATCTCTCAACATCAGCAGGAGCATTTGAAACAAACTCCGACATCATGTCATACCAGTTATCCCAATTCCACTCGTTGTTCTGATAAAGCTCATATGGATCGTCAAGACCCTCAGCATCAATAACGTCCTGATCATACATCATAAGCGTGCCGACTGTGAAGCTTATAGGAGCAACATAATGCTTGCCGCCCATAACGAACTTATCAGCCGCTGTTTTCACATCAGCCCACAACGGATCGTCAAAGTTCACAATATCGTCAACCGGCTGATACATATCCTTAAGCACCTGTGCAGGGAAAGCCATCCACTCATACTTGAAGATATCAGGCACATTCTGCTGAGCCATGATAGCACTAGCGAGTGGTCAAATTTTTCGCTATCAGTTACTCTTGTGTACTCTACTTTACCACCCTTGTTGTTGAAAAAGGGTCATCTCAACGGACTTATCCTCGCCCTTTTTCTCGTCGGGGTTAAGGTCATATGTACCCATCCAACGGATAGTTTTCTGAGCGTCGTCAGGGATAGCCTCTATTTCCTGTGTGTCCTCGACTTTAACTTTCTTTACTGTTGATACCTTTGAACTGCTGTCGCCTGTGGGAGCCGCAACCTGCAACTGCAAAAACAGATATAAGCGCTACTGCCAATGCAAGAATCTTCTTGATCTTCATAAAATAATTGACCTCCAAATCAAATGATTTTCTGTCTTAACAACCAATGTTACACTACAATTATAAAGCTTAATGTCCTTTAAGTCAATTCTCATTTTATACAAAAGACATTCAAGCCATTTGTATAATTTGAACATTTCAAAAGTAATAAATATTAAAATATTAAACCTCGAGAGGTACTTGAAAAAAAAAGAGAGAAATGTAGTATAATATGTTTTGCATAATAATCATCATAAAAACGGAGATAAATAAATGAGAAGAGAAAATAGAGATTTTTCACTGACGGTGCTTGTTCAGGCAATCCCGGTCCTGGAGGATACGGTGCGATACTAAGATACAAAGGCACATCAAAAGAGCTTTGGGGCGGCGACCCTTCAACTACCAATAACCGCATGGAACTAACCGCTGTTATCACTGCCCTTTCGGCACTGAAAGAGCCATGTGAGGTAGAGCTTTACAGCGACTCAAAGTATATAATCGATGCTGTTACAAAAAGGCTGGGCAAAGAAATGGCGTGCAAACAACTGGATAAAATCGGACAAGAAAAAGGCTCTAAACAGTGATCTGTGGGAAAAAGCTTCTTGATCTGCTGGAGGTGCATAAGGTCAATTTCAACTGGGTAAAAGGCCATGCAGGACATCCGGAAAACGAACGTTGTGACGAACTTGCAGTCATGGGCTCAAAGAAATTCAGTAGAAGTTAAATTTCTGTTAAATTAACGAAATCACTTGCATTTTGTAGTAAATAAGTATATAATAAAAATAGTAAATCTATATATGAAAGGTATGATTTAATTGGAAAAGAGATTTGTCTATGCAGATAACTCAGCTACGACTAGAGTATCTCAGAAAGCTCTTTGACGCCGCTCTGCCTTATTTCACTGAGCTATACGGAAATCCGTCAAGTATATATTCTTTGGGAATGGAATGCGCAAAAGCCGTTCTTAAAGCAAGAGAACAGGTCGCAAACGCTCTTGGTGCGAAGGTCAATGAGATCTATTTCACTGCTGGCGGCTCTGGAGTCTGACAACTGGGCTATAAGAGGCTGTGCACAGCTTGGAGAAAAAAAGGGCAAGAAGCATATCATCACAACTGCTTTTTGAACATCATGCAGTTCTGCACACTTGTCAGTATCTCGAAAAGCTTGGCTTTGAGGTAACATATCTTCCTGTAGGTGACAAGGGTCTTGTTACTGCACAACAGGTCGAGGACGCTATCCGTGAGGATACCTGCCTTGTTACAATAATGACAGCTAACAACAACGAGATCGGTACTATACAGCCTATCGCTGAGATCGGCGAAGTTTGCCACAAGCATGACGTATGGTTCCATACTGACGCTGTTCAGGCTGTAGAAATATTGACATCAATGTTAAAGATATGAACATTGATATGCTCTCACTTTCAGGACATAAGCTACACGCTCCAAAGGGCGTTGGCGCGCTTTATGTAAAAAACAGGCATTAACCTGCCTAACCTTATCTACGGTGGAGCGCAGGAGAGAAATAAGCGTGCATACATCGAGAACGTACCTTCTATTGTGGCTCTCGGCGTTGCTATCACTGATGCTGTGAAGGATATCCCTGCAAAAGAATGAGCGTGTTAGAAAGATGAGATAGACTTATCGAGGGTCTGCTCAAGATACCTGAGTCAAGACTTAATGGTGACACAGAACACAGACTTGCAGGAAACGTAAACATATCTGTTCGTGGAGTAGAAGGCGAGAGCCTGCTTCTTTCACTTGATCTTCAAGGCGTTGCAGTGCTTCATCAGGCTCAGCCTGCACAAGCGGATCACTTGACCCGTCACACGTTCTGCTTTCACTTGGTCTGCCACACGAAGTAGCACATGGCTCGCTCAGACTTTCTATCAATGACGAAAACACAGAGGAAGATGTTGATTATATTCTTGAGGTTCTTCCACCTATCGTAAAAGCACCTGAGAAGTATGTCTCCACTTTGGGAAAGAATTTGCAGAACTGAGAATATTCACGACTATACACTTGATTAGGGAGGAATAAAAAAATGATATACAGCGAAAAGGTAATGGATCATTTCGCGCATCCGAGAAATGTCGGCGAGATTGAAGATGCTGACGGTGTCGGCGAGGTAGGAAACGCCAAGTGCGGAGATATTATGAAAATGTACATCAAGGTCAATGACGGCATTATAACTGATGTTAAGTTCAAGACTTTGTTGCGGTGCGGTTGTTGCTACATCTTCTATCGCTACAGAAATGATAAAAAGGTAAAAAAAGCTTGAAGA
>VOFK01001699.1_pt1 | contig 27744 bp, 41 predicted proteins | sample 5384121 | NCBI WGS metagenome assembly VOFK01 (sample SAMN12384730, study PRJNA508395) | human gut metagenome | isolation source: healthy gut J | host: Homo sapiens | reverse complement strand
TGTTATTGCTTCGTTTCAGTTACATTGACAACTTGTTTTCACAAACTTTTGCAGCAACTGCGAATTGTTCTTCAGTTTCTAATTTTGTACGTCCAGATCCGATAATATCAAATCCACCAGTATTTCTGTATGCATCGATATAAGCATCATCGAATTCTACATAGTTGTCTTCTAATAATCCAATAGGACCATTTTTAAATCCGTAAAAAGAACGTTTTTCTTTACTAGTAGCTTTTAATGCATCATATAGACCACAAATAACGTTGTGTCCACCAGGTGCTTGTCCACCAGATAAGATTACGCCTACAACTTGTTTTTTAGCTGCAGAAGTATTTTCTCCTTTTTCGAATGTGATTTCTTTTTCTCCGTAAGTGTTAGGGAATAAAGCCGCGATTTTTTTCTTGGTCTGCAACACTTTGAGTTGCATTTCCTTCCTTAACACAGATTTCTGAAATACCATTTCTTAACATTCCAGGCAATTTTGGACTGTATTGGTATCTAGCTTTTTGAAGTGGTGATTGATTCATTTTTATATCTCCTTTTCAATTTATACCTACATTAAAAATTTTATAACACTTTGCCAAAAAAGTAAATACGACGCCTTTATTTAAGGTTTGACAGTAGACATTTTGCACTTACTTCTTCCTGTAAGTATTCAAAGAACAATCCAATATGATACCCATCGGCTACGGCATGCGCAATTGTGATATTTACAGGCATCTGATAATTATCATCATATTTTCCAGCTGTGATGATTGGAAAGAAGGCAGCACCCCCATTGACCATTCGACTTGAAACCGCTGTAAATGCAGTCCAGGGCGTACATGAAACACAATAAAAGTTTGCAGGCTGGCCTGATTTCACCTTGATTCCCCTTTTTGTTTTACCTAATTCCATATCGTAAGTAATATTCTTGTAGAAAGAATCAAAATCATCCGTAAAATCCGTCCAACAATCCGAAAATGTATGATCTTCTTCATGGAAAATCGTATAGTTTGGAACCAATGAATCCCACACACATAAATCGCCATTTTTATCTTTAAACATTTTAAAATTATCAATTCGATTTAACACTTTAGTCACACAATAAATCAAAGTCGGATAAAACTTATATCCATTGGTATGACAAAAAGATAATAACTCACTCACATCAATATTAGCCGTCATATTCACTTCAACATTTAAACTGTTTGTATAATACAAATAATGCTCTTTACGACACCAATTTTCTAAATCAATCTTCTTATATCTGCACATAAAATCTCCTATATCATCGTCATAATTACAGTACCCACTGTAATCAAAATTAAACCTAGTAATGCCTTCCTTGATAGCTTTTCATGAAATACAACACGAGAAAAAATAATCGTCACTAATATACTCAATTTATCAATTGGTACAACCACACTTGTTGGCCCTTCTTGTAAAGCACGATAGAAACATAACCAAGATGCTCCTGTCGCAAAACCAGATAAGATAATAAATAATAATTCTTTATGATCTATAGATTTTATTTCAGACTGCTTATTTTTCACAAAGACCATAAGCCAAGCCATAACTAATACAACGCTTGTACGAATGGCCGTACCTAAATTAGAATCAATTCCAGAAATACCAATCTTACCTAAAATTGATGTAAGGCTCGCAAATACAGCTGATAAAATCGCATAAATCAACCAGCTTTTATCTAAAGAATTAGACTTCACATCCTCTTTTCTGTTAATCATCAACATTGTACCTAAACCGATCAGACATACACATACTAGTTTAAAACAAAGACAATCCTTCATAAAAAAGAAAATACAAGCCAAAAGAATCGTTAAGATTGTACTGGATTTATCAATCGGAACCACCTTATTGACATCCCCAATTTGTAAAGCCTTGAAATAACATAGCCAGCTAGCTCCTGTTGCGATTCCAGACAAAACTAGAAACAACAAAGTTTTACCACTGATAACCGTAATACCCGATATAGTTCTAGTTAAAAGAACAAGAATCCATGAGAAAACTAAAACCACAATGGTACGTATGGCGGTTGCCACATCTGAATCTGTTTTTGAAATCCCACATTTTGCGAGTATGGAAGTGATTCCTGCAAAAAAGGCAGAACCAGTCGCATACATAATCCACATAGTATCACCCTACAAAATGATATACCACTAATCACTTTAATACAAAGACAAAAAGGAAGCAGTGTCTAAACTACTTCCAACATGTTTTCAGGATCATTTGCCGCTTTTACTTTATCATTAGCACGAACTATAATTCCTGATTCATCTATTAGATACGTTGTTCGAACCACACCCATAGATACCTTTCCATAATTTTTCTTTTCTTTCCACACATCATAAGCTTCAATCACTTTTCTTTCTGGATCCGCCAATAATGTAAAGGCAAGACCATACTTTTCTTGAAATTTCTTATGAGAAGCCACTGTATCTTTACTGACCCCTAAGATGACAGCACCTTTTTCTAAGAATTGTGGATATCTTTCAGAAAAACCACAAGCCTGTTTTGTACACCCAGCCGTATTATCCTTTGGATAAAAATATAAGATGACCTTTTTACCTTTATAATCACTCAATTTGTGCATCACACCATCTTGATCAGGCAGTTCAAAATCCGGTGCTTGAATTCCAATTTCTAACATATGTATTCTCCGTTCTGTTAAACAAATTATATCATCCTAAATTATTTAAACCTACTCATATGCACAAAAGGAAGCATACTTGCTTCCTAACGTTTTTTCTTAATCATTTTACTAGATCTGAATTGTGCTTGTCTTTGCGCCTTCTTTGTAGGCTTTACGTTGAATTGTTTCTTTTCTAATACACAAACACTTTCAATATGATCTGTATAAGGGAATAAATCCACTAATTCTAGTTTATTTGTGACATAGCCCTGTTTTCTAAATTGGTTTAAATCACGAACCTGTGTTCTTGGATCACAAGAAATATACAGAATCTTTCTTGGATTTAAAGCGGTTGCACACTCAATAAAATCCTTAGTTGTACCTGCACGAGGTGGATCTAAAATGATTGCATCGTAACGATTGTGATATTTTCTTGCCTGGCGCATAAATTCTGTTGAATCCATCGCAACAAATTCAATATTCTTGATTTTATTTTGTTTCGCATTGTATTTTGCGTTTTCAATCGCATCCGGATTGACTTCTACACCCATAACTTTCTTACAAGAATCTGTCATCGTTAAACCAATTGTACCAACACCACAATATGTATCTAGTACAGTATCTGTTTCTTTTAAATCTAACATTTTCTTAGCTAAGCCATACAATACTTCGCATTGTTCAGAATGAATCTGATAGAACGAATTGTTTTGCGAGAACGCAATGTCTAAACCACATAACTCATCATGAATCATACCATTTCCATATAAAACAATGGCTTCATCCTGCAAAACAATACTTGTCTTTCTTGGATTGATATTTTGTACAATTGTCTTGATTTGTGGAAATTCACTCGTTAATACACGCACCATATTTTTTCTTGAAGGAAACATTTTTTGACTTGTGACAAACACAACCATCACTTCATCTGTTTTATGTCCCCAACGAATCAATACATGACGCAATAAACCCGTTCCTGTTCTTTCGTTATATAATTCTAATTTCATAGAACCAACAAGTTCTGTTATCTTATTGATAATTTCATTTACCAATTTTGGCTGCATAATACAATTTTCAGTTTTTACAACACGATGCGAATGCGAAGCATATAAACCTGAATATACTTTTCCTTTATCTTTCGCAAAACCAACAATGACTTTATTACGATAATGCGTATCGTTTTTAGCCATATGCACATCGCCAACACGAACCTTTAAATGTGCTTTTTCAACTAAAGCTTCCACATCTTTTTTCTTTTTATCTGCCTGCATACTCGGCTTCAGTTTTAAAAGTGAGCATCCACCGCATATTTTTTCTACTTTACACTTCACTAATTTTCTCCTTTATTAAGTCAATGACTTTACTTGAATCTTTAACTTCAATTGTTTCAAATCCCAAATTACTTGCTGCAACTACATTGTCTTTTCGATCATCTAAAAATAAACATTCCGATGCCTTAAGATTATATTTTTTTAACAATATATGAAATATTTCTGGATCTGGTTTAATTTTCTTATATTCATAAGAAAAAACACCGCCATCTATATTATCAAACACACCACAACTTCTCAAATATTTTGTGTCATCTTCTGGAATATTTGAAAGAATATATACATTGTATCCCAATCGTTTTAAATCTTTGATAAACGCAACGTTATCTTTTAGTGGAATCACAAATTCTGTCCAATGATACATCAACTTTTTGATACTTAACTCTAATTCAGGAAATTGTTTTACTCCCTTTTCAATCATCTCTTCCACTGAATAAAGTCCTTGATCATACTCATTCCATAAAGAATCAAAAAAGAATGATTTCACTTCCTCTTGTCTTTCATTAAAGAAGCTATAAATCAATTCATTTGAATCAAATTTAACCAATACATTTCCTAAATCAAATACTATATTTTTCAGCATATGCCAATTATACTTGAAAAAACATCTAAAACAAATATGATTTTTGAAGAAAAGAGGTATGTTATGATTAAACCAATAATGAAAGATGAAGCTTTCTTAGCTATTAAGTCAGCTCCAGCTACAAAAATGGATACACAAGTGGCTCAAGATCTAAAAAGATACATTACAAGCTTATAGTGATCAATGCGTAGGCATGGCTGCCAATATGATTGGTGTTTCTAAAAATATTATTATCTTTGCGATTGGTCCTGCACAAATTGTGATGTATAATCCAAAAATCACGAAGAAGTCTAGACCTTACAAAATCAAAAGAAGGTTGTTTATCACTAGAGGGTGAAAGAAATACAACTCGTTATGAAAATATTACTGTTGAATATCAAGATGAATCTTTTAAGAAATGCAAACAATCCTATTCTGGTTTTGTAGCCCAAATCATTCAACATGAAATTGATCACTGCAATGGTATCATCATTTAATAAAGCCAGGAAAAACCTGGCTTTTTATAGAATTTGAATAATTCGATCTTTTAAATCCTCTAAATATAAAGGTTTACTGATATGCCCATTCATACCAGCCTTGTAACATTTCTGTATATCTTGCATATACGCATTGGCACTCATCGCAAGAATTGGAATCTTTTTATCTTTTTTTCGAATTTGTAAAGTGGCCTCATACCCATCCATAATAGGCATCATAAGATCCATTAGAATCAAATCTAAATTCTTGATTTGACCAAACTGTTCTACCGCCTCTTTACCATTTCTAGCCTTGTACACAATGGTCCCTTCACTTTGAAGCATAAACTCAATCACTTCCATATTGATATCATTATCTTCCACGACAAGTATAGATAGATTCTCAATAGACATTGTTTCATTTTTTAAAGATTTATTCTCAACAGGATTCAAATCAATCTCTAAAGGAAGTTGAACAATAAATTGAGTACCTTCATCAATTTTACTTTCCACCTTGATTGTGCCATTCATCTTCTTTACAAGTTCATGCACAATACTCATACCTAAACCAGCACCATCTATACGTGTATTTTTTTTAAAAAAAGCCCATCAAATCATATAAAATGATTTGTATGGGCGCTTTTCATTTGCCAAGTCTTGTTTACATCTCTATTTAATTCTATACTTCAATTATGGACACTACTTATCATTCAAACATTCCAATTGAAACTCTATCATTATTAGATTGTGATGTTCGAAACTTCGATTTTATTCATCCCATCAAGAATATCTTCTTCGATAATATTGAATACATTCGAAAATTAAAAGATGCTTCTGGTAAAGCTCGTCCTTGTATTTTAGACAATGTAGAACGTTCTCTTCTTTGCCATACATGCTATCTTGGTTTTGATCAGTTTGAATGTACGGATTGTGACAACTGGAATATTATTCCACATTCTTGTCATTCTAGATTTTGTAATGCATGTGGTGTTAAATATGCCAAACAGCTTGCGCCCAAGGCTACCTCTTTTTTTGTCTTGACTGCCCTCATAGGCACATTGTCTTTACTATTCCTGAAGAACTTAGAAACTGGTTCAGACAGGATCGTACTCGACTCAATCTTTTGTTTGTTGCTTCCAGAAACACCATTTCCATTCTCACCAATAAATCTCTTGCCGATAAACTCAAAAAGAAAAAATTATCGGATACCCACTATATATTCAAAGATATTCCTGTTCGTAATGAATTTGGCATGATTGCCACTATACATACTTTTGGAAGAGACCTTAAATGGAATCCACACATCCATTGTCTTATTCCTGAATTGATCTATTCCTTTAAAAAGGATAAAATCAAAACATTTCATCATTTCAATTTCATTAAGCTTAGAAAAACATTTCAATTTGAATTAATTCGACTCATACAGGAAGCCGGTGGTTTAAAGAAACCTGAAGAAAAGAACAGACTCTATAAAGATCATCCTAAAGGATTCTATGTCTACGCCAAATTCAAATCCCCTGACAACGCTTCTAACGATACTTCATCTAATAAAAATAGTAAAGATATTCAAGGCTGCGTAAACTATTTCATCCGTTATGCCGGTAGACCTGCCATGGCTGAAAATAGAATCACAGAATACAATAAAGGATCAAATACTGTCAGCTGGTTCTACAATGATCATAAGGATGAAAAACGTCATGATGTCACAGATAATGTGATTGATTTTATAAAACCGTCTTATTATACATATACCAGACTATCATTTCTTAACCACTCGATATTATGGATTCTATGCCAATGCATCTAAGAAAACTCTAGATAAAAAAGTACATGCACTTCTTGGAATCAAAAAGAATAAGGATTATTCTCGTGAAACAAGAACCAAGGCCCTTAAAAACAAACTCAATAAATTGAAGTACCGCACTCATTTGATTGATTCTTTTAATAGAGACCCAATTCAATGTAAATGTGGAGCCATTATGCAGTATACTTATACATATAATCCATTGGAGGACAAGAGAAATGACAGAACATACAGAAAAAGATGTATTGATGAAATGTACAAAATGCGGTTACGAAGAAGAAGTACCTAGATGGTTAATCGATGAATTATTTCCAAATGAACCTGAAGAAAACTATATGATGCACTGCCCTGAATGTGATCATAAGATGATTGTAAAAAATAATTCAACAATTAAAGACAAACACAAAATGCAGGCTATTTTCAATAGTCCGTTTTGTCGTTCCTCATAATCAACAAATTGTGACAATTCGACAGTTTTTCACATACCGCATTCCCCTGTTCCGAAACCAAAATCTTAATATAGAACAAAAGGTTTGAATAATTTATCCTGAATGAATTCTTCACTCATTCCTATTCCTGTATCTTCGACAACAAATTCAAAACAATCCGCTTTTTCTTTAACAGATAAATACACTTTACCACCAGGTCTATTGTATTTGATCGCATTGCCTAAAAGATTCAACTAGACCTTCTCAATATGTGTAGGACTGCCCATCAAATGATTATGTTCTATTTGCGTCTTCATAAACAATTCAATCTTAGAATTCGATGCCTGTAGATCAATAATAGTTTGAACCCTACCTAATAATTGACTTAATTTAAACGATTTATTTTCCAACACAACCGAATCCGTTTCTAATGTTCGAATATCCAATATGTCATTTACTAAAGACAACAAGTGCGTACTTGATATCCACATCTTATCATAGGCATCTTTGATGCGTTGCTTATCATCGCCACATCTTTGAATCACTTGAAGCATTCCGATAATCCCATTGATTGGTGTACGAATATCATGGCTCATACTTGCCAAAAACGCATCTTAACTTGATTGGCCTTTGTTTCATTTTCTAAGGCGAGTTGAAGCTTTCGATTCATTTCAAAATAGCGCTCTGTATCATGACAACGACGAACTTGTTCCTCCTCAAAAATCCTCTCAAAATATGCATTCTTTTTCTCTAATGCCAAAATTATGACATCCAAATCACAAATAACTTTGCCATATTTATATCGAGAAGATTCAACCATTAAGCCTAAACGAATCTCATCCGGATGTTTAGCCATATATGAATCCATATATCGTAAGATGGCTTTGACTTGAACAAACATCTTCTGCTCTAAATAATAATCAAATAAAGCAATACAAGCATCTATATATTCTACCGCATACATAGTCTCAATACGTTTTTCAAGTTCATCAGCACATCTATTTAATTCAAAATCCATACCGGCTTTACTAAATAATTCAATACCACAATTCAAATAATCTTCTAAAATAATATGTTTGCCATCATGCTCATCTAAACCAATATTAAATGCTTCTAAAGCCTTATCCACTTGATTTAGGCTATTGTAAGTCAAAGCTAAATTCAAATAGACATAGGCACCCATATCTTCAACGCAGCAAGGCATGAATTCTTTGGCTTTTAAAATACTATCTAAAGCCTCTTCATACTTTTCCTGCTTTACGTACGTAATTGAAATATTATTGTATTCCTGACTACTACTCACCGCAAGCAGTGAGGGTTCTTAACTGACAACATTATGCAGCAATCGTACATTATTTTTAAAACTTTGGATTCCTGTCTTTCTGTTGGAGCAGTGAACTTTACAATCAAGCACTACATTTAGCACATTAGCGATTGTTTTCTGTATCTCTACATGGAAGCATAGTCAATCTCCCAATTTAACATTTATTTAATTTACCTTAATTCCACTGTTCATGACTTTGATCTGATTCATTTGGATATATTCAATCGTTTCATTTTGATTTTTATACTGTTTTTCTCAAATTCATGAATACACTTATTCTTATCGATTTTGTTTGTATTTAGATCAATGCAGTACAAAAGAAAAGGACGAATATAGATCTCTTTGTACCATTGTTCCATCACTTAGTTTATACATCCTTTGCGACAACGATTTCTTGATATATGTATCACTCGTATGATCATATTGGCTTGCCTTATAATCATGTGGTACTTCAACATAGATTCTAAACTTCCTTTTAGCCTGACTTTGAAAATAGCCTGGACATCTATTTTTTATAGATCTTCCAAATCTTTTCTTTCGCTTTCCAGTTTTAGCTTTCTTCTGCAGTTTCTTGGCATTTTTTGGTTTCTGTCACAAAAACATCCCCTAAACTTCTTAATTCATTCACTTCTTCATGAATGGCTAAATGTCGATTGATCGCATTGATTCTGCATAGCTCTGTATGTTTCGTTCTCAATTTCTTATAGCGATTTGAGTATGTCCACTTCTTCTTTCCTTTTTTTTGATAGTTCCATCCTCATTATAGTTATCTGGATTCATTGCTCTACGGCTCCTATCCATTGCACGATAGATCCGTCTTTCTTTTCGTTCATTGACTTCAATACAGCTTCCTCTTTCTGCTAGATTCTTTAAACCAGCTTTTTCTTTCTGTTGTATACGCAATTGTCTGAGTTCCAATATCACATCCAACAATACCTTTTTCCTTTATAGTGTTTAAAATTGCCAAAACGATCCTGTTTCGGTTTAGTTACACCTTCGATTGTGATATGTACATAGACTCTTAACTTACCACGAATCTTTTTACATACAAGACTCACGTAACAAGGTCTGTATGTTGAAACACAGATATCAGTTTCTTTATATGTATTTGCCGCTATAGAATCCATTAATTCTGCATTCTTCAAATAATACAGTATGGCATTTACTTCTTCTTGTTCATAGCGGTCTTTGATTTTTACACCAAACTCAACATCCTTGAATTTGAAATTCATTTGTTTCATATTATGATTCCACGATTGATCTGCTTAGCACGAATACATGGAAGATCTCCACGCTTTTTAAAATGAATCGTTTCTCCATCGGAATAAAGACATTTTTCGATTCCACGAAATACATCCTCCGCTTTCGTTAGTGCAAATACGGCATCGATTCCATATTTCTTTCCAATAGGTAATCATTGAAGTTCTGCAGTAATCCCATGTCACATCATACTGTTTCTGCATTTCCTTCATCTGATCACATACATCTTTTAGTGCCTTTTTATTATCGGCATCCTTATATTTCTTATACAGACTTTTTAGCTTGCGATACCTTTTCGTACGAACAAGCTGATCATATCTTTTTTTCATGATCCCAGTCAGTTCATTACTGGCCTTACGAATCAAATCGGCATAATGAAAAATCTGACACTTTTCTACATAAGTCAGATTCGTTTCCAATACTAATACATGTCTATCTGAACATCTACGATAGGCTTTCAATTCGGGTTGTATCATTTTTCTGCTCCTCGATATATTTCTTGACTGCAGCTTCACTGATATGCCCTACAGAAGATATAAAATATCCATTTGACCATAATTTTCCACATCTCGCATAGAATCTCTTCAATTCCGGATACGCCTTGAACAATTGGATTGCACTCATAGATTTCAATGTTCGAACAACATCACAAGGTGCAACCGTTACAGGACAGTCTACAAAAATATGTATATGGTCAGGCATGACCTCTAAAGCTTTTATAATATATCCATACGCATCACAAACTTCAGAAAGAATCTTCTTCAAGGTTTTATCCATACCATCACATCTGAACCTTGGACACCATATAATATGATACTGAACTAAATACTTACAATGAGAAGCACGATGATAATTCTCATTCTTCATGATCATTCACATCTTTTAACTGATACTTTTCCTGGATACCTCTACGCATCAAATCTAGAAAAGTGATTGTTTTACCTTCTTCAACCGAATAGATTCTGGCAAGGTTTTCCAGTTCTTTTTTCCATTCACCAGGAATGGCAATATTAATCTGAACATTGTTCGTTCTAGGTCTACCCATGATATCAACTCCGAACTATTTATACATATATTATATATTTTTTATACGCATTATACAATACAAAAAGTGGCTTTCATCTCTACAGCAAGCTATGGAGATGAAAGCCACTTAATTATAGCTTCTAAATCATTTGAACTTTCATTTAATACATCACGATAAAAGTTTTCCTGCTCACTTAACTTTTAGTTTTCCAACACCTTCTACTTCTTTCATTAATTCTTGATACTTCATAATTTTCACCTAAATTAAATGTATCATGAATGAAAAAAAAAGCACAAACTCGAAAGTTTGTGCCTAGAATTATTTCACTAACAATTCACAGATCTTCTTTGAATATGCGATTGGATCTTTGATTGCGAAGCCTTCAATTAAACAAGCCTGATCATATAATACTTCAGCAACTTCTTTAACTTTATCTTTATCAGAAGCATATAAAGATTTCAATGTTTCAAAGATTGGATGATTTGGATTGATTTCCAAAATACGCGTTGCCTTCATAGGCATTGGACTTTGGTTAGCATATTTGCGAAAACCTTTTTCCATCTCAAAAAGAAATACCTTCACCAGCCGTTAAGCATACTGGATCCTCTGTTAATTTATTTGACAATTTCACTTCAGCAACCTCATCGCCTAAAGCTTCTTTCATAAATGTCAATAAATCTTTATTTTCTTCTTTTGATTTATTTAAAGCTTCCTTTTCTTCCTCAGAATCTAAATCTAAATCTCCTTGAGCTGCATTTCTGAACGTCTTTTCTTTGTAGTTCATCAATGTCTGCATCACAAATTCATCCACTTCATCTGTTAAATAAAGAACTTCAAATTCTTTATTCTTCAATGTTTGAACAACTGGCATCTTATCAATCAATTCAACATCTTTACCAGATACAAAGTAAATGTCTTTTTGATCCTCTTTCATACGAGAAACATATTCACTTAAAAGTAACATATTTCTTTTCTCTTGAAGAGTAGAACAATAATAAATCTTGGAATTTATCTTTATCCATTCCATAGTTGTTGTAGACACCAAACTTCAAGTTTACACCAAATTCTTCAAAGAATTTTTCTACGCTTCACGATCTTTGGCAAGCATATTTCCAAGTTCATTCAATACTTTCTTTTTTCAATACGACCCGCAATCAATTTTAATTGATGATCATGTTGAAGCATTTCACGAGAAATATTTAAAGATAAATCTTGAGAATCCACTAGCCCTTTCACAAAACGCAATGAGTCTGGCAACAATTCTTCGGCATGATCCATAATGAATACGCCTCTACAATATAATTGAAGACCTTTCTTATAGTCTTGTGAATAGAATCCTTGAGGTAAGTGTGATGGAATATAAAGTAAGGCTGTAAAGCTTGTATTTCCTTCTACACTAAAATGAATCACTTTTTGAGGATCTTGATAATCATAGAAATGATCTTTGTAGAATTGATTATATTCTTCATCTGTAATCTTCGATTTTTGACGTTTCCACAAAGGAACCATTGAGTTTAAAGTCTGATCTTCAACCACTGTTTCATATTCAGGCTTTTCACTTTCCTCCGTACCCTCTTTCATCTTCTGAGTTTCTACATTCATCTTGATTGGATAACGAATATAATCTGAATATTTCTTAATCAATTCTTTTAATTCATAAGTTTCCAAATATTTAGAATAGTTTTCTTCATCTGTATCTTCTTTTAAAGTTAAAACAATTGTTGTACCATTTGTTTCCTTTGTACAAGGTGTGATTTCATAACCATCTTCACCAGCACTTACCCATTCATAAGCTTCATCACTACCTGCTTTTTTTCGTAATAACACGAACATCTTTTGCGACCATAAATGCAGAATAGAATCCAACACCAAATTGACCAATGATATCGACATCTTCATTGTTGTTTTCTTCTTTTTTTCTTCATTTCCTCTTTAAAAGCCAAAAAAGAACCACTCTTCTTCGCAATTGTACCCAAGTTTTCCTCTAACTCTTCCTTTGACATACCAATACCTGTGTCCGAAATTGTTAAAGTACGAGCTTCCTTATTTGGCTCAATACGAATCTCAAATTGGCTTGCATCTGCATGACCTTGACTTTTCATAATAATATTTATCAATCGCATCACTCGCATTCGATACAAGTTCACGTAAGAAAATTTCCTTTGTGTATAAAAATGGAATTGATCATCAAATCCAATAAACGTTTTTGACTCCGCTTTTAAACTGTTTTTTCTTAGCCATAATACCACTCTTCATTAGCACTCTATTATTTTGCCTGCTAATACTATACAACACCTTTTAGCAGTGTCAACACTCCAAAAAGCAAACAATCGAGTAGGAGAAAGTAATAAAACTTTCGTCCTCTCACACCACCGGGCAAGCCGTTCGGCACACGGCGGTTCAAATTCATATTAACAGTGCTTTTAAATCATATTGGTCTAGTAAGAATACTAGGCCTCTTTCTTTTAGTCTTTTTATTTGTAAGTACATTATTTAAGAAACTACTTGCACATCTTGCATAAGCTTTTCGACTGTTCGCAAGCATCCATGCTTCTCTTTTTTCGGTACTCCAAGACTAATCAGGGCTTTCTTCTTGGTGTTCACTTTTTCCATTGTTTCCATATGCACATTCGTAATCTAAATCTTACATGCGCATCAACCATTCGTGCTACATCCTTCCAGTAACCAATCTTATAGTAGTTGGTCCATCCCACGATTGTTTTCTTAATCTTATCAAGACGCTCATCCAAACTGATTGACCATCTTCTACTAGTGAGTTTCTTAAGTTTAAGTTTTAGTTTCTCGACTGATTTTGCATGAGGTTTGGCTTTCCACAACCCGTCATTCTTGTCCATAAAGAAACCAAATCCTAGATACTTAATATCATTTGGCTTAGAAACTTTAGACTTTGTCATATTTACTTTTAAGCCAAGTTTGCTCTCAATAAAATATTGAGACATTCTTCGTGACTCTGTCTGCGACTTTTGAACTACCTACTAATATGATGCAGTTGTCCGCATATCTAGTGAATCGTAATCCTCTAGCCTCTAATTCCTTATCCAACTGGTTAAGCATAATATTGCTCAATAATGGACTAAGATTTCCACCTTGAGGTGTACCTATAACCGATTCTTTGTATTCATCATCTATCATGATTCCACTTTTTAGAAATTTATTAATCAATGAAACTATCTCGCCACATTTAACATCCTTCATAATTAGTGAAATCATCTTATCATGATTTACATTGTCAAAGAACTTTTCCAAATCGATGTCCACGACCCATTGATAGCCGTCATTCATGAATTCCAGGGCTTTTAGAATTGCCATTTCACAACATCTGTTTGGTCTGAACCCATAGCTAGATTCACTAAATTTCGGTTCATATATTGGTGTTAGAACTTGTGCAATCGCTTGTTGCACAAATCTATCTACGACAGTAGGTACACCTAAGTTACGTACACCCCCATCCGGTTTTGGTATTTCTACCCTTTTTTAACCGGTTTTGGACTATACTTCTTATTTCGAATCTGTTCCTTGATTTCATCAAGGTGTTTGAAAGGTATTCATCAAGTTCTTTTGACCTCCATGCCATCGATTCCCGATGCACCTTTATTTTTCTTTATTCTCTGTTTAGCTATCTTAAGATTGTCATCGCTTAAAAAGCTCATTTAGTAAAGTATCATCTTTGTTTAACACTGTTCGTTACCTCCTCCGTCTTCGCCATCCTCTGTACTAACTTTCCCTTTCCTTTCCTGGGCTTCTAGTTTTCCTCATCTTCTGAGTTTGTCATACAGTGGAATCTTGTACGTTATTAATAACCTTGAATTTGTTTGGTCCTTCGCTCCACATCCATTACAGATGTTTCCTCACTACTACGACCGCTGCTGACTCCTTGCCGTTCGTTGTTACTAGGATATTCTCCTCGACAAGGCCTCCCGGGATAAAGGTCATATATCTTTCATTCCATATATCTGCCACGTTTACTCATTTGAATATTCCACAGTCATTAGGATTTTATGTTGTTTGGCACATTCATCCATATTCTTACGAGCCTCATACGTGATTTCTGTACGTCAGACCGGAACTTTGCCTCCACCTTCTTTCAGATTCCACCTCACGATGGACACCCTTGGTCTTGGCTAGTGGTTGGCCACTGTGATTACAACCCCACAACAGACTTTCACTGTCTAGATATATGCCATGCCCGGCATACCAAATCGGACAGCTTTAAAAATTTAGCTGTCCGACCTACTCTTAATAATATCCCCGTTCTTCCTGCCAGTCTTTCACATAGCATCGAATTCCAATATAAATCACATGCACCAGTAGCAACAGCGTGATAAGATTTACAGGAATAACAGATTTTATCCATTCTCCAAAGTAGATTACGATAGCTGTACTCATTATTGCCACCATAATGCTGATGATATCCCAACAATATTTCCGGTAGATTTTTCCTACCTGATAACCAATCCCAATTATCAGGAATCCCGTTATTATGAATAAAATTCCCATAACAATAGCTACGATCAGCCAGTACATAAGCCCGGAAAGGATACGGTTAGGTATTCCGCTGCTTAACTGTCCGAAAGAATCTGCACCTATCACAAACTCCCGAAATAAACTTCCCATTCCTTTTCCTAACGCACCGAAAAAGACGATACAGTCGTTAAGGAAAACCGGCGAAAGAATCGCAGTAAACAGTGTTGTTGTTATGCTGTACCATGCCAGTAGAAACAGGATACTTTCATAACCAATCGTCATATTTTTATATTTCTTTTCCAGCTGACTTTTGCGGTTATCGCATTTTTCTTTTGCTTTCTGGTAAGCAGTGCGGTCACATTTTTCACATTTCTCATAAGGCACTTTTTTCTCAACAGCTACCTCTACCGTCTTTTGGTGTGTCTGTGCATAAAGTTTCTCCTGCTCTGCTTTTTCATACTTAAATTTCCATGCCACGACTTCTGCGTCGGCTCTTTTCCTTCTGTCTGTCTCGCTGGTTAATTGTTCCTCTGTTTGCCTTAATTTTGTCCGCAATGCTTCGATATTCTCGGCTCTGTTTTCGCTGTTCAATTTCTCGTTCAAGGTCAGCGATCTGCTTAGCTGCTTGTTCAGTTCCATAATCGTCTGGTCTTTCTGATCCAGTTCGTCCTGCATCTGTTCGGTCATCAGCAGAAGTTCTTCCACCTGCCCGACGTTCTCTAAGTCTTTGCATTCGCTCATCGATCTCCCTCGCTTTCTCTATCTGCTGTTTAAGGTCAGTAATTCGCTGTTCTGTTTCAGCAATAAGCTGTTCTCGTTGTTCAGCTTCTGCGTTAATTCCTGCCATTGCTGATTCTCGGTTTCCAACTGTTCGATTCTGGTTTTCTGTTGCTCGATCTGTGAGAGCAGTTCTTCTGTATCTGGCAAAAGATTTAGCAGCCCGGATAATTCGCTGTTTAAGCTCTTTAAACTCTGGTTCTGCTCCTGAAAGGACAGAAGCTGTCTGTCCCGTTCCTGTAATTCCTGTACCATCTCTGCCATAAGATTCTGCTGTTCCTCGATCTGGTTTATCATTGTCTCCATCATGGGAATGACTTCCCGGCTTTCTTCTAATGTCACGCAATCGCTCCTTCCATTGTGTTAATGCACTGGATACTTTTCCAAAAGAAATCTGTATTTTATCCAGCAGTGCATTTTGTCTTTTTATGATCTGGTTTTCCTCTACTTTCCATGAAGTAGAGGATGTCTGTCCGTTTTGAAATTTCTCGTCAATTTTTCTGGCATCTGCGCCCTCATGGATCGTCGGTATCTCTAATTTTCCCTGCCTTGCATAAGAACGATGGTCAATGTGATTTTCCGTTTTCAAATGTGCATTACAGACGTTTGCCCATTCGCTCCGCCATAGCTCACAATTTTTCGGATTGTTCCACCCGGTAGCATCGGTTAATACACGTTTCCACCACTGTTTGCGGTTCCTTATCACCGACTTTCGGACTACCGTTTTCGTCCAATACCGGGATTCGGATTCCATGACGGTCAGGGTTCTTTTTATCCTGCCACCAGTCCGGGTGAGACTCATCAACCACGATATTTCCATCATTATCTCTGACAAAATCCCAGTCTTTGACTTCTTTGTTTCCCCATGAATGGTCTGGATTGAATGGACGCATGGTAACAAGTAAATGCACATGTGGGTTTCCATCGCCCTTATCGTGAATGCTCCAATCTGCACACATGCCTTTGTCTACAAAGATTTTCTGAATATAATCCGTTGTATATTCAATCTGTTCCTGTCGGCTCCATTCTTTCGGAAGTGAGAACTCAAATGACCTGCCGAGCTGTGCATCCGAGGTCTTCTCAATCTTCAAAACTTCATTCCACAAACGCTGTTTCTGAAAAGTAAGTTTGAATTTTTCCAGTGCAGCTTCTTTGTTATCTGCTCTTTTATATCGGACTGATTTCTGGAACCGTCTGATATTTTCAGCAGGTACATTCTGCCATTCCTGTGGTGCATTTTCACACATCAGCAGGCTGGTATAAACGACTTCTTTTTTTGAAGTATAGTAGCTGATCCTGCCTGTTTCTTCATTTTTCATCACATCGCCATTGAGATAAGCAGACGCCGATATGATGGATTTTCCTTTGCTGCGTCCAACAATCTTTACTGTATAATGAAAAATCGCCATGCTCCGTTTCCCCCTTTCTGCCGTATCCGGCTTTGATTTCCAGCAGGTAACCTTTTCCCTAAAAGAAAATGGTATCTGCCGGAGCACCCTCTGCGTAAGAGTGCCTCCATAACAGCATGAGCAATGTCTGGCTGAAAGCCCCTCCTGCCGACGGAACGAGCCGGCGGAACGAGCCCGGCAAGCGTAAGCGCAGACCGGTTGCCATCTGTGGCAAACTTATACGGACGACCTCTGGTTGTCCATAAGTGCGCTCTACATAAAAAGCAATGAAGGGGAATGGAAAACCCACTCCCTCCGGCATTACACTTCCTCCGTATTTGCAACTGGCTCTTTCTGCATTGCCTTTGAGAAAAACTTTCCGTTTGCTTCCTGCCTTTTTAAGAAGCCGATCAGCTTCGGGATATCTTCTTCCTCAATCGCAGAACCCAGCACCGATTCCACCGCACCGCCAATCTGGCAGAGCCTGTGTGTCCGTTTTTTGGTTTCCACATCTTTCTGACGTTTCTTCAGTTCCCGTTTCTGTGCTGCATACTGTTTTGCTTTCTCAAGGCTTTCCTGTTCTTTCTTTTTTCCAACTGGAGCATACGCTCCTCATAACTCTTTGTTGATCTTGCCATAAATATCATCGTCCTTTCATTTTTCTTCAAACATAAGTTTCCTGTTGTCTGTCAGACGAAGTACATGGTATAATCTGCTTGCGTGTAGGTATATCATGGCTCCGGTCTGATAGAACCTTTGGCGGTTTCTTCGGGAACCGCTTTTTTAAGTTGAACCGTTTCTTGTGACTGCTTTCACATTTCCCTTATCCCTCAAGTCCCTGCCCTCGTTGGCTTCCATAAAAAGTTCCAGCATATCCGTTTTGATCAGGACTTTTCTCCCAACCTTCAATACCGGAAGTTTCTTCCACTCCACCAGTTTTCTCAGGGTGTTCCTGCCAATTCCCGTATAATCAGCAGCTTCCTCAATAGATAAGGCAATCTTTCTTTGCGTCATATGACCACCTCCTTTTTGATTGCATTATGCAATTTCATTTGTGCTGTCAGTATAGCGTGTTTGCATCTTGTTGTCAAGCATTATGAAATTATATTTCTTTTCTTTAAATTGCATATTGCAATATATGTTGTTACGTGGTATAGTAATGACATACCGAAAAAGGAGGCACATCAGCATGAAAGATAAAGAACTACGCAAGCTGATCGGCAGCAGGGCAAAACAGCGCCGTCTGGAATTAAATCTGACACAGCCTTATGTCGCAGAGAAGATGGGAGTTACCGCTTCCACAATCCTGCGTTATGAGAACGGTTCGATTGACAATACCAAAAAGATGGTACTGGAAGGTCTTTCGGAAGCACTTCATGTATCAATTGAATGGCTCAAAGGGGAAACCGATGAATATGAAACTGATATTACGGATAAGAAAGAATTGCAGATTCGTGATGTGATGGGCGACATTCTCAAACAGTTACCTCTTGACCTCAATAAAACAGAAGACGCTTTTTCTAAAGACTTACTGCTGTTAATGTTAAAGCAATATGAACTGTTTCTGGATTCGTTTCAGTTCGCCTGTAAAAATTACAAAGGCAGTACCAAAGATGCGGACATTGCCAAAGTAATGGGATTTGAATCGAAAGATGAATATAATGAGATTATGTTTCTCAGGGAGATCACGCATACTGTCAACGCATTTAACGATATGGCAGATGTGATAAGGCTCTATTCAAAGAAACCGGAAGCAGCAGAACAAAGGCTTGCCAATCTTTTATCCGAAGTTATGTATGAGGATTCTGAATCGGTATAGTAAGACAACCGGAGTTGTGATATACTTACACGCAAGAAGCATTTCAACAGTTCCGATTGTCTGATATCGAAAGGAGACATACGATTATGGCAAAAGGATCTGTTAGAAAAAAAGGAAAGAAATGGTACTATCGCTTCTATGTAGAGGACGCAAGCGGTAAAATGGTTCAGAAAGAATACGCCGGAACCGAGAGTAAAAGTGAGACGGAAAAGCTTCTCCGCAAGGCACTGGAAGATTACGAAGATAAGAAATTTGTTGCAAAGGCAGATAATCTTACCGTAGGTGAACTTCTGGACATGTGGTCAGAAGAAGAATTAAAAACCGGAACACCCAGCAACGGCACAGTAGAAAATTATCTTGGTGCAATCCGCTATATCAAAAAACACCCGATTGCAGACCGCAAGCTGAAAACAGTTACCGCCGAACATTTACAGGCGTTTCTCGATCTGCTTACATTCGGTGGCGAGTTTCCAGACGGGAAAGTAAGAAAAGGATACAGCAAAGATTATATCCATTCTTTTTCCGCAGTGTTACAGCAGTCATTCCGTTTTGCAGTATTTCCAAAGCAGTTAATCAGTTTCAATCCGATGCAGTATATTAAGCTGAAAAAGCAGGCAGAGGAAGTTGACCTCTTTTCCGATGATGAAGTCGAAGAAGGCACACAGCCGATTTCACATGAGGATTATGAGCGGCTTATCCAAGTATCTGGAAAAGAAAAATCCACCTGCAATTCTTCCGATTCAGATTGCGTATTATGCCGGGCTCCGTATCGGGGAAACCTGTGGTCTTACATGGCAGGACATCAACCTTGAGGAACAATGCCTGACCATAAAACGCAGTATCCGTTACGACGGTACGAAACACAAAAATATTATCGGACCAACGAAACGGAAAAAAGTAAGGATTGTTGATTTTGGAGATACGCTGACTGAAGTATTAAAAGCTGCAAGACGGGAACAGCTGAAAAGCCGGATGCAGTATGGAGAACTTTACCACCGCAACTACTACAAAGAAGTGCATGTAAAAAACAGGGTGTATTATGAATACTATCACCTTGACGGAACACAGGAAATCCCGACAGATTACAAGGAAATCTCCTTTGTCTGCCTAAGACCGGATGGCAGTCTGGAACTGCCGAGTACACTCGGCATTGTATGCAGGTCAGTGGCAAAGAAGCTGGAAGGATTTGAAGATTTTCACTTCCACCAGTTACGTCACACTTATACCAGCAATCTGCTTTCCAATGGAGCTGCACCGAAAGATGTACAGGAACTGTTAGGACATTCCGATGTCAGTACCACAATGAATATTTACGCTCACTCAACAAGAAAAGCAAAACGGGATTCCGCAAGACTTCTTGATAAAGTAGCGAGCAATGCTTAACTAAAAATTTCCCTTATTTCCCTTGCGGATTCCGCATAAGGGCAAAAATAAGGGAAAATACATATCATTTCACTATCTAAGGGGCTGTAAGCCTTGAAAAATAAGGAAAGTTCAGGAAATCTCTCCACAAATTCCGATTTATTGATTTATTTTAACACAAAATATAAGTGGTTTGTAGAGAGGAAATATATCGTGTTTAATTTTTCATACAAAAAATTTGTAAAAACCTATATCGCTTTATAACTGTTTTCATGAAACTAACAACTTCCGAAGTTTCTTGCTGACAACAATTTCAATTTAGTGATTTTCTGGTTCAATTTGGTCATTTCGACAAAAATGACTAAATTGACGTGTGTTGAAGCACAAAAAAACAAAGAAACATTTAAAGTCTCTTTGTTATGTGTTGTCTAACGAGATGTAATCACAGATCTTCTTCGATAAATGTTTGCTTTTTGGAACAACCTTTTTCTTCTTTGGACGTGGATTTCCCATAAGAACATCAAGAGTACCTCGAGCAATCTCATCAACACGTCGTTGTCGACTGCCTTCTTCAGAAAAAAATTTCTTTGACGGCTCTTTGTAATGTCGTCTGAACTGTACTCTGATGAAGTGGACGAAGCATATTCAGTACATGTTTTGTCACCTTACTTTCATAAGCCAGATTGCCGATGTTGACTTTAGGCATCTCATACTCGTTTTTGTCAAGAGCAACATTTTCCATGATTTCTCTATCAGCTTCTTCTTCGAGTTTTGACTGATTTACGAAATCAATAGAGTTTTAAGTTGCTTGAAGTGCTTGTCGTTGATACGATGGATGAATTTCTTGTCGACTGTCTCAACCTTGCCTTTTGACTATCTGTCAAGGTATTCAATCATGATCCACTTGTATAGTCTTGAGAAATTTTTGTATGCTCTTTCCGAAAAAGTTTTAGCAAAGCAAGAAATACTCTTTATGCCTTTTGTTTAGCAAGAATCCAATTCAAAATGTTTTCGTCATTGAAAAGGATATTTCCTCCGCCGTGGTAGTTGTAAATTCCGCGGCTGTTAAAGTATTCGTTGTCGGGAATTTCGAGGGCCAGCAGTTCGCTGATTTGTTCATCTGTATATCCCTTTTCACGCCAAGCTCTTTGCAAGCCCTCATAGGCAGAGCGTGCCTTTGCAGAGCCGTAATATTCATCATTTTCAGCCATAAAGATATACACAGCAACATCGTTCTGAGCTATCGGCTCATAAACACCATCCCATTGTGACGCTCCATGCAGATACGCCGCATACAGGTCAGGACGCATTGATACTGCCTGCGACATTGTTTCCCCTCCAGCAGAATACCCAGCAGCATAAACTCTTGATTTATCAACCGAAAAGTTTGCGATAAAGTATTCCGTTAATTCAATCGCCTGCCGTGCAGATGTTTCGTGCCAGTCGGTAAGCTGTGCAGAAACTACAATTACATCTTCGGAAAGTTCTGTCCATGCCCGAAAACCATACCACTCCAAATTATTGCCCGACGAATCCTCGCCGAACCACATCATACCGTACCCTGGCATTGTTATTACCAGCGGATAAGTCTTACTCCCGTCGTAATCCTTTGGCAAATAATAACTATAATGAATTTCACCGTCGTTGCCGTTTAGAATCTGCTCGGCGATAACACTTGTTTTTTCGGGTGATTTTTCTGTTTCATTCGGCACTTCCGATTCGGCAGGAACGATGACAGATATGCTGTTGTTTTCGGTATTGTCTATCAGCTGATTTGCCGAGCAAGCGGTAAGCAAAAGTGAAGCAATCAATATAACAGCAGATAGCACCACACCTTTTTTCATTTATTTCACCCCTTTTTGGAAGTCTGTTGTTAATGCAGCTTTATCATCATCTCTGCAATCGCTGGATCATAGTGAGAGAAAAACAGGCTTTCTTTTTCATCCAATGCCTGGATAGCGTTCATATCACTTGCGTCCAGAGTAAAATCAAAGACATTGATATTCTCTTCCATACGCTCCTTGTGGGTGGATTTTGGGATTACCACGACATCGCTTTGCAAAAGGAAACGCAGAGCGACCTGTGCTGCACTTTTATCGTGCTTTTTCCCGATTTCATTCAGCACGGGATTGGTAAAGAAATCCTTTCTTCCCTCGGCAAACGGTCCCCAAGATTCGTGCTGTACGCCGTATTTTTCCATATATTCGTGGGCGACTGTCTGCTGCTGGAAAATATGCGTTTCTACCTGATTGATTGCAGGTTTGACCTCTACGAAACTACACAAATCAACCAGTCTGTCGGGATAAAAATTAGAAACGCCGATTGCACGAATCCAGCCCTCTTTATAGGCTTCCTCCATTGCACGGTAAGTACCGTAGTAATCATTAAAAGGCTGGTGAATCAAACATAAGTCGATATACTCGGTTTGCAGTTTTCTTAAAGATTCCTCAAGTGATTCCTTTTGCTTTCTCATAACCGCCGTTTGTTATCCACACCTTTGTTGTAATAAAAAGCTCCTCACGGGGAACGCCGCATTTGTTAATAGCGTTTCCGACCGCTTCCTCATTGCCGTATGACTGCGCTGTATCAATCGAGCGATACCCTACGCTGATTGCGTCTAATACGCAGCGTTCACATTCTTCATTTGATACCTGATATACGCCATAGCCAAGCTTTGGCATTTTGATTCCATTGTTCAAAGTTACATATTCCATTATTTTCACTCTTTTCGCTGTTATTGTAACAGTCATTGCATTACAAATCTTCTTTCAGTTCCATTTTGCTGTATGCCTCTATCAGTTCCGGCGTAGCCGTATAATAGCGTGTATTCTTATCCAGCTTTTGAATCTCCGACAATTCCTCATCTGTCAAAGAAAAATCGAAAATATTAAAGTTATCACGAATATGCTCCGGGTTTTTAGAACCCGGAATTACAATGTTGCCACATTGTGTATGCCAGCGCAGGATAATCTGTGCGTTGGTTTTTCCGTATTTTTTCCCAAGCTGCGAGAACAGCGGCTCTTCAATCAAATTTTTATCGCCGTGTCCCAACGGATACCAAGCCATAAGAGCCATATCTGTTTGTGAAAGAATCTCTTTTAACTTTGTCTGCGGATAATACGGGTGTGCCTCTACCTGTACTACCTGCGGCTTGATTTCCATTGTATCAATCGCCTCTTGCAAAAGCTCATCGGGGAAATTTGAAAGTCCGATTGCTTTCACTTTCCCTTCCTTATAAGCCTTCTCAATGGCTTTATATCCTTTTCGCCAGTTATCAGTAGGCTGATGAAGAAAAAAGCAGATCAATGTAGTCTGTATCAAGGCGCTTCAGGCTCTCGTCAATCGCCGTTTCTTTTTCATATACAGTCGGCCACAGTTTTGTTACGAGAAAAATATCCTTTCTCGCAACACCGCTGCTTTTGATTCCCCGGCCTGTTCCGCTTTCATTCATATAGCCGTTTGCCGTATCAATCAGCCGAACACCACTTTTGAGAGCATTTTCAACCGCACTTTGTGCCTCTGCGGGTGACATCATAAAGACTCCGATTCCTGCCATTGGCATTTTGATTCCGTTATTCAAAGTTACATATTCCATAATTTATTTCTCCTTATTTTATATTCGCATAATCTTCGTTGCTGACAGGCTCGCACCATTCGGTATGGGTATTTTCTCCCGGTACTTCCACCGCAAGATGAGAGAACCAGCTATCCGGAGCTGCACCGTGCCAATGTTTCACGCCTGCTGGGATATTGATAACATCACCCGCCGTCATACAGATTGGTGTCTTGCCCCATTCCTGATAAAAACCTCTGCCGGCAACGCAGACCAAAATCTGACCGCCGCCTTTCTTTGCGTGGTGGATATGCCAGTTATTACGACACCCCGGCTCAAAAGTTACATTGAAAAATGCCCACCTGTTCTTTTGAAACAGGGGCAAGATAACTTTGTCCCACAAAATACTGTGCAAAGGCATCGTTTGGCTGTCCGATTGAAAACAGCATAGATTTTTCATAAGCGGTTTTTTCGTCCGTTTCGTTTGCGTCTTCTTTCCAAATATCTTTTGCCAAGCGGAAAGCCGCCCACGCTTTGGGCCAGCCTGCATAAAAGGCTGCGTGTGTAATAATTTCGGCAATTTCACTTTTTGTTATACCATTCGCCTTTGCCGATTCCAGATGATGAATAAACGATGTATCAGTAAGTCCTTGCGAAAGAAGAGCTACCACGGTAATCAAAGAGCGTTCTTTCAAAGAGAGTTTATCCTCTCTACTCCATACCTGACCGAAAAGTACATCGTCATTGAGTTCTGCGAATTTCGGTGCAAATTCTTTGAGGGCGGTTCTTCCCGCCGTTTGTTTTACTGCCATATTGCTATCCTCCTAAAATGTAATATTAGAGCTTCTTTGATAATTTAGCCGCTTCAAAATGGTTGGTTGCCATACCGGCATATTTCATTCCGTAAAGTCCTGCAAAGCGTTTCATCGTATATTCTCCGGCTTCCAGCATCCATTTTTCCGGTGCAGCACCCTGAAAGAGGAAGTAAAGCGTTCTGCCTGACAATGAGCCGTTTTCCACCAAACCGTAGAAGCGATCCAACATATTTCGCACTGAGCCGCAGATGTTGTGCCAATATAGCGGCGAGCCGATAACAATTACCTCTGCCTGTTCCATTTTCGCAATCACCTGATCCAGCTCGTCGCCCTCCAATTTCTGTCCGTAACTTCCGATTTTATAATCGGTCAGATTCAGTGTTTCGTATTCTTTTCCTTGCAGAAGCTCTTTTTGCAAGGGCAGACCGTATTTCCATTCTGGTTTGGGCTTCCGTTGATAAATAAAATATTCATTGTTTTTCTCCTGTTGTATGCACTAAACATTTTTGCCCATTTCATAGGCTTGTGCCATAGCGCGTGTATTCAATATCTTGCCCTTTTCATAAACGCCTGTACCATAAATCACTCCCATTTCCTTTGCGCCGTTTACGCAGTCTGCATAGCCACGCTAGCAGGCAAGGGTGGTTTCCATAGACGATTTATCTTCATCGGCAGCAGTCATAATGTAGTAAAACTCTTTATCCTTAACCTCCAGCCAGCGTGCAACTGTTCTGTCGATCACCGCCTTTAACTGTGCGTCAATGGAATAGAAATAAACGGGACTTGCAAGCACAAGCACATCGGCATCAATCATCGCTTGCAGGATTTCAGCCATATCGTCTTTATAGACGCACTCGCCGCCGTGTTCACCGCAGTAATAGCAAGCGTGACAGGGCGCTATCTTTTTGCTTGCAACATTGATTTTGGTTACATTGTTGCCACTTTCCTTTGCTCCGCGCATAAACTCATCGCAGAGCAAATCGGAGTTGCCGCCTTTACGGGGACTGCCGGATAAGATAAGTATATTTTTCATTGTTCAAATTCTCCTTGTTTAGTTTTTGTAGCCGAGCTCGCTCAGCCATTCGTCAACATCGCTTTCGGCTTTGTCTACATTGTTGCCCGAATAGGTAAAATAGTCATCAATCAGTACGGTGGAATCCGAGCAAAGCTTGGCTACGGTAGAAATGCTTGCTTGCTCCGGACGAACTGCCATTATGGGTAAAAAACGGAATAATTGTCTTGGCGGAGTGTATTTTCCTTTGAAAAGGGATTGATACCAACCAAAATTCAAAATGGTATGGGCGATAAACAAGGCAAACAGCGTGATACCGAGCCATTCGTATAATCCGTCCGACCATAAATGCTCCTGCATAAGAGCGACAAAAATCAGATAGATCGCAATATCAATGATAATTTTAACTGTTCGCCTGCACCTCATTTTCATCACCTCCATATCCAGCACAATCCATTGTAAAAGTAGAGCATGGCGTATCCGCCGGAATGATCGCCGTCAGATTCAAGGTAATTGAGATTACCATCTGCTTCATTATCGGCAAAACGGAAAAGTCCGTTGTTGCTTTCTCTCATAGCGTCAATTCCATTCTTAAATCCCGAATAGGCGAAATCATTCGTACCCGAAGCGGCAAAGATAAAGAAATCGTCCCATTCGTGTCCTGAATTCTTAATTACGCTCTCATAGGTTTCTGTGCTTGCCGCCGGGCCGCCGCTTGACGGCATAAAATAGCGGAAATAGTTGAGGCAGTGTTCAAAGGTGCGCCAAGTTGCCATAGAACCCATTGAAAAGCCGCCAAAAGCCCGGTAATCACGAGAAGCGGCAATCGCTTCGGAGGTGGTGTCCTCGGCATAGGTGCTGTATTTGTCTTCCACCGCTGGGATAAGGTCGTTTATCAGCTCATTGTGATAATTGTCGGTCAGCCTCAAAGCAAGGCTGTAATCTCCACTGTCCTCCGGGCTTGTGTTGTTATAGGTAGGACAAACAACAATCATCGGCTGAATTTCGCCGTTCGCAATCCCGTGGTCGAGAATATGTTTCATTCCATGCGGTTCATCTGAGCTGCCAAGATAGGTATATTCGTTGCTTCAACCACCGTGCATAAGATAGAACACAGGATATTTCTTACTTTCGTCATAGCCATAGGGCAGATATACGACAGCATGCTTTTGGAGCTTTTGGCTCTTTTCGTCGTAGAAAAAAGATTCGTATGTATTGTAATAAAGGTCTTGCAAAGTGCCCTGCTGTTTCGCCTCGGTCAGGTAATTGTCGGGAATTGGGACAAGTTTATCAGGAAATCGGTTTGCAGTTTTATCTATTTCAAGTGGTATACTGCTGTGTTCGCTTTGTATGTCATTGTTTTTATCAGAGGTCTTAGGAATGGACGAACTACACGCCGATAAACGAGCGATACAACATTCAACATTGTAGCAATCACAATACATTTTTTAATAGCGTTATCCTTCAAGGCTTTCCACCCAAGCCGTTACATCGCTTTCGCTGACGCCGGAACGGAAACGCCTGCCTTCCTGCCAATCGCCCGTGCCTGCCTTTTGGGCAAGTAGTTTGCCGCTTTTGCCAAGTCCCGAACTTGAAGATGTGGCAAAGGGAATTACAATCTTTCCTGTAAAATCGTTTTCTTCGATAAATCCGTCAACGGGCCAAGCAGCAATCCCCCACCAAATCGGGAAT
>VOFK01002819.1_pt1 | contig 27756 bp, 38 predicted proteins | sample 5384121 | NCBI WGS metagenome assembly VOFK01 (sample SAMN12384730, study PRJNA508395) | human gut metagenome | isolation source: healthy gut J | host: Homo sapiens | reverse complement strand
TCCCCTATCTCCATATACTGACCGGGGCGGTGCTCCTCCATTGCTGTACTTTCCAGCGGTGGGTTAAGTATCATTGCCGCGGTTGCCACTGGCCCGCCATAGCTGGACAGCAGGCAGCGGCCGGAAACGCTCATACACATAGCACCGCACGAATGCTTCCAGCTCCAGATCCTCGGGGCAGTTGTCGCGTATCTGGGCAATCTCGGTCAAGGGCAGCTCACGCGCCAGCACAACACGCTTTGCGCCCAGCTCATAGCAGACCTTTGCGGCCTCGTAGTTGGTAATGCCCGCCTGCGTGGAGACATGGCGCTCCACCTGCGGGGCGTATTCTTGGCCAGCGCCAGCACGCCCAGATCGGCAATGATAAAGGCATCCACGCCCGCCTCGGCGGCATCCTGAATGTACTGGGGCAGCTTGGCCAGCTCCTCGTTCGTGGGCAGGGTGTTCAAGGTCAGGTAGACCTTTTTTGCCGCGGGCGTGGGCAAAAATGCAACCCTCCCGCAGCTCGCCGACCGTCAGGTTGACCGGGGCGGCGCGCATACCAAACTCCGGCAGGGCGCAGTAGACTGCGTCCGCGCCGTACATAACAGCATATTTCAGTGTTTCCAGGCTGCCCGCAGGGGCCAGCAGTTCCGGCTGTTGCAGCATAATTGTTCCTCCGTTTTTGCGTAAAAAGCGCCCGGTTCGCGCCGGGCGCTGCTGTTGATAAACCGCCCTCTTACAGGGAGGGCAAGTGATTACGGAGCCCAGCCCGCTTTGACGCAGTTCTGGTAGTGCTCGTCTGCGGTCTTGGCGTAGAAATACTGCCCGGCCACGTCGGTATCGGGGTGGCCCGTGACGAAGAAGTAGTAGCCCTCGTTGATATACTCCTGGTCAGGGTTCAGCGCAGCCTCGATGGCGGCATAGCCCGGGTTGGAGATGGGACCGGCAGGCAGGCCGCTGATGGCGTAGGTGTCATACAGCGCCAGCACATCGTCCGGGATAGCACCAGCCTCCGGCCAGCCGAAGTATTCGGCTGTCGGGGAGTTCCAGAGGTAGTTATTCTCGCTGTCCCGCATAATATAGCTGCTGGCGTTGGATTGCAGCTTGTGCTCCGCCCAAAGCGGGTCACTGGATTCCAGACGGTTGTGGAAGCAGGCGCTGACCTTGGCGTCCTCGCTCTCGAGACCGGCCTCCTCCTGAATGAAGCTGGCCAGCTTGACCACATCGTCCAGAGAGGTGCCCTTCTCGGCAATCGTATCGGCCAGACCTGCCGTCTTGTTGGCAAACTCGTTGTAGAGCTGGTCTACATAATAATAGACATCCTCATCCGCGTAGAGGTTGTAGGTGTCCGGGAAGAGGTAGCCCTCGCACTTCATCAGGCGGTCATTGTCGGGGATGGCGTTCCAGAAATCATACTGGCTGAAGTCCGAGCCATCGGTGCCGTTGGCACAGCCAAGCGAAGGTGTCCACATCGTCCACAAGGCCCGCGTCCACAAAAATCTGCGCCACTCCCACGGCGGTGGTGCCCTCGGGGATGGTGACGTTTACGGTGGGGCGGCGGGTCACAACGGACAGTGCCTTGATAATGTCATTGTAGGCCATACCAGACTGAACCTCAAAATTGCCGTACTGGATGGCGTCCGCCTTGCCGCTGTACTTGACATACTGCTTGAACAGCCAGTCATACTTGATGACACCCGCATCCTTGAGTTGGGTGGCAATGCTGGCCACGGAGGATCCCTCCGGCACAGTGATGGTCTGGACGGTGCCCAGCGTGCCCCTGACCGTCCAGCTCTGCATAGAACTGGGAGACCTTTGTACCCGCCGAAGCCGACCAGTGCCAGCAGGATAATGACAATCAGGCAGCCCACCGGGAAGCGGCGTTGGGCTCCTCATCCTCCTCATCGTCCTCATACTCGTCATATTCTTCCTGATTCGGTTTCTTTTTCGGCTTTTCTTTTTTGGGGCGCGGCGGCTCCTGCTGCGGGGCCTCGCGGCGGGGTGCAGGCTGCGGCGCCTGTGGTGCGGGCTGTTCGGAATTTGAACGATTGATTCTCATGGGTGCTCCTAACTTTTTAAACGATGCAAGGCGTCTGCCTTACGCAAATTACAGCAACATCCTGAAGTAGGCGTCTGTCAAGGGGAAACTCTTGCCCAGAAATGCCACCACACCATAGCCGCAGCGGCGTCCTGAACCCAGATACAGCGTCTGGTTTTCGGCCAGCAGGATGCGGGCGTTGGCAGCGCCGGTCTTTTCCCGCGCCGCCTGCAGAAGCTGGTCGGCGCAGTGGTCATTGTCAGCCTGCAGCTCCAGAAATTGTAGTGTGTCGCCCTTTGTGTAGTACAGGACCGTACCCGCGCCGGGTGGAGACCACCGTCAGGCCGCGGCGGTAGAGCTGGGTCATAATCTCATTCATGGCGCTCTCCGGCAGGCAGATGCAGCCGGGCTGGTAGATGCAGCGCATTTCCAGCAATTTGTGCACGGTCAGGCTGTCAAACGCTGCCTGTGCCAGCAGGTCACGGCGTATCTGGGTGTGCAGCACGCGCAGCGGCAGCTGGCTTGTGAAACCCAGCGTTTTCAGCTCCCCGGCATTGCGGGCGTCCTCCGGCGTCATAACAGCAAAGTCAAAGCCGCTGGCCCCATAGGCGCGCAGGCAGCTTTCAATGAGCTTGGGCAGCAGGCGCTCCATCGGGACGCCCTGCCTCCCCGCTGCGCCGCACAGCCAGATGCCCCGGTGCTGGCCGTATTCGACCGGCACTGCGGCGAGCATGGCCGCGGGCGGCTGGTCGGGCTTTTCCAGCACAAGGATATTTTCCAGCCCTGCAACGTTCTGCAGCCAGCCCTCGGCATCAGCGCGGCTGGTTCCGGCCACCCTGCAGCGCAGCGCCGCCAGTGCGGACAGGTCTTTTGCGGTTGCCTTACGCAGCATGGGCCTCACCTCTTTTGCTTGTTGGTATCAGATACCCTTATTTTACAGTATTCTCTGCAATTCTGCAAGGATTTCAGCGTTGATATCCTCCACAGAACGCATGAATTTTGTTCCGTTTGCATCCTGCGCGGTGCACTCGATGCGATGCCAGCCCAATGTGCGGGCACAGTACTCAGCTGCGGCGCGGCTGCGGGCCAGATAGTCGGTGTCCTTTTCCTGAATATCCTTCTTGGTTTCATCGCCATGGTAGCGTTCGGTGATGAGCTTCTGGGAAATTTCCGGGTCAACCGCCAGATAAATCACCGCGTCGGGCGCGGGGATGCCGAATTTCTTGTACTCAAAGTCAAACAGCCAGTCCAGGAAGCCATCCCAGTGCATCGGCGGCAGCTTGGAGCACTGATGCACCGCGTTGGAGGTGGTGTACCGGTCAGACAGCACCAGCCCACCCTCGCGGTAGAACTCGCCCCAGTCGGTTTTGTAGCTGGCATAGCGGTCCACCGCGTAGAAGCTGGACGCCGCGTAGGCGTTGACATCGTCCGGCTTATCGCCGAAGGCGCCGGACAGGTACATCTTGTACCAGTGCCGAGGAGTCACTCTCATAATCCGGGAAGGTAATCTGCCGCAGGTCATGCCCCTGCTCCTGCAGTCGCTGGGCCGTCAGCTTTGTCTGGGTGCCCTTGCCGGAGCCGTCCAGTCCCTCAAAAATGATGAGCTTTCCCATATTATACTGCCTCCTCCCTGAGCTTGGCATACTTTTCACGCACTTCTGCCTGCTTGCCGCAGCACATACGGCCCTCCGGGCAGGGGCCCGTCAGGCAGCGCGGCCCGGCACTGGCAAAGATGTGCGGGGCAACCGGCAGCACAAGACGGAGCATTTCATCCGCCACAGCGCGGATTTCCCACTGGGCGCGGTTGCAACAGCGCAGATTGAAGAAGTTCTGCAGGCTGCGGCAGTTCATCGTCATAACCATCTTGGTCTCACAGGCATTGGGCAGCACGAAGCGTGCGTCCTCGTTGGCCTGCTTGCTGGCCTTGGCGCGGGCTGCCTTCTCATCCAGTCCCTCGGCCATCAGGCGTGCGGTGTGGGCGTTTTCCAGCGTGTGGACAAGCTCCAGATACTTGCGCGCATCGTCATTCATCGAGGCAATGAACTGTGCCTTTGCCTCCGGGATGGCCTCAATCTCCGGCGGGATGACATAGCGGAAGTCCTCCAGGCGGACATAGCGCTGGCTCTGCACGCTGAAGCTGGCCAGACGGTGGCGGGTGACCTGCGCCAGGAAGGTGCGTGAGACGCCCTCAATGCCAAAGGTGAAGCTGGCGTGCTCAATGGGGCTGGCGTGACCAACATCGTTCAGGCGCTGCAGGAAGGCCTCAGTCTTTTCCGACGTCAGGCCGTCCAGCAGCGTCTCAATATGGGCGTCCGAATAGCAGAGCTTTGCCGCAGCGGCAATGGTCTTTTCCGGGTCATTCGTATGGGCAATGAGCTGAACTAACATATCATTCCTCCACTTTTTTCAGCGGTGCGTAGTTGGCCATCGTTTTTTTGACGCCAACACGGTCAAACTGAATTTCCACAATGCAGTCCCCTGCGATGGGCGTGGCCTTGATGACCCTGCCGCGACCAAAGACGCGGTGGTCAACCAAATCGCCGGGCGCATAGCTGACAGCTTCCTTCTTTTTTTGGGTGCGGCGGATACAGTCCCGGTCAGCGTGGATGTGCCTGCGCCTGCCGGGGCGGTGCTGCCGCCGCGGCTGCGGCCATAGCCGGAGCCAAAGCCCACGGACTGCACCGTGTGGCGGCCGCCGTAGGAATTGGGGCTTTCGTGCCCGCCGCTGACAAAGCCGCTGCTGTAGCCGCTGCCGAAGCCGCCGCGGGGTTTTGCGTTATATTCACTGTTCAAGTAGCCGCGGGATGCGCCGGAGTAGCCGCTGCGCCCGCCGGGCACTATTGGTGCTGTAGCCGTACCCGGCCCCGAAGCCGCTGCCATAGGAGGACAGCTCCGGGCTCTGGGTCTCATCCAGCAGGCCGGGGTCAATCTCGCTCAGGAAGGTGGATGGCGGGTTGCGGCGCGTCTGGCCGAAAATCATCCGCGTGCGGGAGCTGGACAGGTACAGCTCCTTCTTGGCGCGGGTGATGGCCACATAGCACAGGCGGCGTTCCTCCTCCATGTCCTCCTCGTTATACTTGGCTGCATCTCCGGGGAAGATACCATCCTCCATGCCTACGACAAAGACATAAGGAAATTCCAGACCCTTTGCCGAGTGTATCGTCATCATCGTGACGCTGTCGGCATCGGTATCATAGCTGTCAAGGTCGGAAATCAGCGCGACCTCCTCCAAAAAGCCGGACAGGGTGGCGTCCTCGCCGTTCTGGTCGGCGTAGGTCTTGATGGAGCTGACGAGCTGGCCCAGGGTTCTCCCGCCGGGTCTCGCCCTCCTCCTTCATCGCCTTGAGCATTGCCTCGTAGCCGGACTTGGCGATGACGTCACCCACAAACTGGTCCAGCGGCTCACTTACCGACAGATCGCACAGCTCGCGGTACATCTCATAGAAGCGCTCCAATGCGGCGGCGGCGCGCTGCAGTTCGGGGTAGTCACGGACATGGGCAATGATTTCCAGCATAGGGACGCCCTTGCCTGCGGCCAGCTCACCGATTTTTTCAATCGTGGTTGCGCCGATTTTGCGCGCCGGTTCGTTGATGATACGGCGCAGGCGCACATCGTCCCGCGGGTTGACGATGACGGCCAGATAGGAGTTGATGTCCTTGACCTCCTTTGCGGTCAAAGAAGCGCTGACCGCCCACAATGCGGTATGGGATACCGGCGCGGGCGAAGTAGGTCTCGATGGGGTTGGACTGGGCGTTCATACGGTAGAGCACCGCATGGTCCTTCAGGCTGGCACCCTCGCGCAGATGCTCACCGATGATGTCCGCGATATGGCTGGCCTCGTCCTGCTCGTTCGTGGCGGTGTAGTGGTGGACCTTTTCGCCCTCGCCGCTTTCGGTCCAGAGGGTCTTGCCCTTGCGGCCCATATTGTTTTTGATAACGCTGTTGGCGGCGTTCAGAATATTGGCGGTGGAGCGATAGTTCTGCTCCAGCCGGATAGTTTTGGCACCGGTAAAGACCTTTTCAAAGTTGAGGATGTTCTCAATCGTGGCGCCGCGGAATTTATAGATGGACTGGTCATCGTCACCGACAACGCAGACGTTGTTGGTACCGCCCGCCAGCAGGCGCACCAGATGAAACTGCGCAATGCTGGTGTCCTGATATTCGTCCACCACCACATAGCGGAAACGGTTCTGGTAGTATTCCCGCGCTTCCGCGTCATTTTGCAGCAGCCTGACCGTGTGAAAAATCAGATCGTCAAAGTCCATTGCGCCCGCCGCCTTCAAACGGTTGGCGTAAGCGGTGTAGGATTTTGGAAATCAGCTGTGCCTTGGTGTTGGCGGGAACCTCCGCGGCCACATCCTCCGCAGACATGAGCTTATCTTTGTAGGAGGAAATCTGCCCGATGGCCGATTTGACCGGCAGGAACTTGTCATCAATCATCAAATCCTTGTAGATTTGCTTGATGACACGCTGCTGGTCGTCCGAGTCATAGATGGTAAAGCTCTTGGGGAAGCCGATACGCTCAGCGTCGCGGCGCAGCATCCGCACACAGGCCGAGTGGAAGGTGGAGGCGTTTACATCCCCGCCGAGGGTGTCCCCCAGCATGGTGCGCAGACGTTCCTTCAGCTCCCCGGCCGCCTTGTTTGTGAAGGTGATGGCCAGCACATTCCAGGGGCGTGCCGGGCGCACCGCAAGGTCCAGGCGGTTTCCCGCGGCAGGTCGCGGCCGCTGGCCACGGCGCTGCGCAGCTCGTCAAGGTCGGTCTGGGTCACATGGCGGGGCAGTTCCCGGCTGCCATGGGCCGAGCCGAACCGGATGATGTTGGCAATGCGGTTGACCAGCACGGTGGTCTTGCCGGAGCCCGCGCCTGCCAGAATGAGCAGCGGCCCCTCGGTAGTAAAGACGGCCTGACGCTGCACCGGGTTGAGCCGGGTAAACCGAGCTTCGATATATTGGTCGCGCAGGGCAAGATATTCAGCGGTAATATCGGACATAATAATGACCTCTCGTTGGTGATATATATTATAAGGTAGCAACCTTACTCCCCGGTGAAGGGGTCATGGGTATGGTTCAGGCGGCGGTTCCACGTTTTGGGCGTGGCGTCCCGGAAGCCCGCCGTCAGATACTTACCCTCGCTCAGGCTGATGGCCGTGCCGCGGGCAACGCAGTTCAGCGGGTCAGGCGCAATGGCCACATCGGTGTGCAGCTCCCCTGCAATATAGCTGGCAAGGCCGCGCAGCAGGGACCCACCGCCGGTGAGCAGCACGCCGGTGGAAGGGAAACGTCTGCCGCCAGCTCCGGCGGGGTGCTTTCCAGCACGTTGCGGGCCGTGGTGGCAATGCGGGCGGCAAGCTCCTGCACAGGCTCATACAAATCGCGGGTGTAGACAAGGCGGCGCGCCGGGAGATTTGTCTCCCACGAATGGCCGCGCACCTCCATCACACCCTCAAACTCGCTCTTGGTGCAGCAGGCAACCTGTTTTTTCAGCTGCTCGGCTGTCAGCGGGCCGATGGCAATCTGGTATTTTTCCTGGATATACTGGGCAATGCAGTTATCAAAGGCGTTGCCCGCCACAGGCAGGCTGGCCGCCTTGACACGGCCGCCCATACTGATCACGGCAATATCGGTGGAGCCGCCGCCGATGTCCACAACCATACAGCCGTGGGGCTGGCGGATTTGCAGGCCTGCGCCCAGTGCAGCCGCTACCGGCTCATCGACCAGAAACACCTGCTTGGCCCCCGCCGCCATAACGGACTCCACAACGGCGTCCGCCTCAATGCCGGTGATGGCCGCGGGCACGCAGACCGCAATGCGCGGCTTGAAGATGCGCGAACGGCAGACCTCGTTGACAAAGCGCACAATCAGCTCGTTCGTCATGCGGTGGTCCTGAATGATGCCGTCCCGCAGGGGGCGCACCAAATCAATATGGGCGGGTGCGCGGCCCACCATTTTCAGTGCCTCGTCCCCCACCGCAAGGATGGAGTTGGTGCGGGTATCCACCGCGCCGATGGTCGGCTGGCGGAAAATCACCCCCTGCTCCTCGGTTGCGATGATAATGGAGGTTGTGCCCAAGTCGATTCCAATGTCATATTGTTTCATGAGTTTGTCATTTCCTCCGTCGGCGTGGCGGCGTCCTTCAGCAGAAACCGCAGTCCGCTGTAGCGCATATTCTGGCGCACATTCTCTACCATCGCCTGCTCGGTGCGGGCCGTGCCGGTCAATACGCAGAGGCGGCGGGCGCGGGTGACGCCTGTGTACAAAAGGTTGCGGTAGCACAGCCGGGCGGGCACATCTGCCACCGGCAGAATGACCGCCGGAAATTCCGAACCCTGACTTTTGTGCACGGTGACCGCGTAGGCGGGCTCCAGCTCATTGAGCTGGTCGGCTGTGTAGGTGTACTTGCGGTCATCCATCATAACGGTCACAGCGCGGGCATCGACGTCCACCGCGGTGATAACGCCCATATCGCCGTTGTAGGCGCCTACACCGGCCTCCGCGCCCTTGCGCTCAAAGGTAATGTCATAATCGTTCTTGACCTGCATAACTTTATCGCCCAGACGCAGAATTTTCGGGCTTTCCGCCGTGCCAATCTGGGCCTTGCCCTTGGCGGGCGGGTTGAGGATTTCCTGCAGTTTCTTGTTCAGCTCCACACTGCCAGTGGGGCCCACCTTTGGGGACAGAGCACCTGTATATCCTTGACCGGGTCAAAGCCGTAGGCCTTGGGCAGGCGGGTGCTGACAAGGTCGCAGACCAGCTTCTGGCAAGCAAGGCCGGTGGATTCTATCATAAAGAAATCGTCCTTGGCCCCGCCCTTCTGGGGCATCTGCCCTTCGACAATGCGGTGGGCGTTCTGGACAATCAGGCTTTGCTGCGCCTGGCGGAAGATATCCGTCAAGCGCACCGTAGGCACAACATCCGCACGCAGAATTTCGCCCAGAATGTTGCCCGGGCCGACGCTGGGCAGCTGGTCGGCATCCCCCACCATAATGATGCGGCAGTGGTACCGCGCCGCAGCCAACAGCGCCTGAAAGAGTTTGACGTCCACCATACTCATCTCATCGAGGATGATTACGTCATATTTCAAAAGGTTCTTTTCATTATGGATAAATCGCACATTGCCGCTGCTGTAGTCCACCTCCAGCAGGCGGTGTATCGTGGACGCCGCGTGGTGGGTCAGCTCGCTCAGCCGCTTGGCGGCACGGCCTGTGGGCGCACAGAGCGCGACCCTGTCATACAGCGCCTCGTACAGGCTCAGAATGGCGTTGACGGTGGTGGTTTTGCCGGTGCCGGGGCCGCCGGTCAGCACCATCACGCGGCTGGAAAGCGCCAGCCGGATGGCCTGCTTCTGCAGTGGGGCATATGCAAAACCCTGCGCCAGCTCCAGCGCACGGATGTCGGCATCCAGTGTGCGCGGCGTCTCGGTCGGGAAGGTCGAAAGCTGGCCCAGCCGGGCGGCAATGTCCTCCTCGGCGCTGAGCAGGTCCGGCAGATAGATATACTCCACGCCGTCAAAGGTGCGGCTGCGCAGCTCCTCGGCGGAGAGCAGCTCTTCAAGACCTTCCTCGATGGCCTCCGGCGGAACGCGCAGAAACCGGGCGGTGCTGTCCAGCAGCTTGTCCCGCGGCAGGCAGGTGGCCGTTGCCCGCGTTGTGGCGCAGTGCATGAGCAGCCCCGCTGCCACGCGCAGGCGGCAGCCAGCATCAAACTGCAGCGCGGCCGCAATGCCGTCCACCTGACCAAATTTCAGCTGCAGCGGCTCCCCACAGAGCAGATAGGGGTTCTGGGTCAGTGCCTCCACCGTGTGGGGGGGGCCGAAGGCGGTAGGCATTTACCGCCTGCTGGGCACTGAGGCCGTACCGGGCAAACCACGCCACAACCTCCCGCACGCCGTACATACGGCGGAATTCGTTGAGATGATCGCGGCCTTTTTTGCTCATTGATGCCCTTCAGCTCGCAGAGCTTCTGTGGGGTCTGTGGGCAATGACGTTCAGCGTATCCTCGCCGAATTTTTCCACGATTTTTCTGGCGGTGGACGGCCCGATGTAGGGCAGCACACCACTGGACAGATAGCTTAAAATGGCGTTGGTGTCCTCAGGCAGGCGGGCCTCGATGGTTTCCGCCTTGAACTGCTCGCCATAGCTGGGGTGGTTGACCATATGGCCGTAGACGGTCACGGGACATACCGTTGTCCACGCCGCCGACGTTGCCCGCCACAATGACGTCCGTGCCGCCCGCATCCACCTCAAACACAGCATAGCCGGAGTCGGCGTTTTCGTAGATAACGTGCTCCACTGTGCCCACCAGCTTCATGAGCTGTTCTTCTTTGGCTTCCATCGATACCCTCCTTTCCTGCAAAATCGTCACACTTTCACAGATAATGTTATTATACCCCATACGTGCGCATTTGGCAAAATCCGGAAGGTACAAAAAATGACCCTGCACCGTTATGGCACAGGGTCAAAAAATATTTTTTTATTCAGCGGCAGCTGCCTTCAGGGCATCCACGCGGTCGGTGTTTTCCCCCACTTCACGCCCAGATCCTCGCGGCCCATATGGCCGTAGGCGGCCAGCTGGCGGTAGATGGGCTTGCGCAGGTCAAGGTCGCGGATGATGCCGGCGGGGGTCAGGTCAAAGACCTTCTCGACAGCGGCCTCAATCTTGTCATCGGCCACCGTGCCGGTGCCGAAGGTATCTACCATGATGGAAACCGGCTTGGCCACGCCGATGGCATAGGCCAGCTCAACCTCGCACTTGGTGGCAAGACCGGCGGCAACGATGTTCTTGGCAACCCAGCGGGCAGCGTAGGCCGCGGAACGGTCCACCTTGCTGGGGTCCTTGCCGCTGAAGGCACCGCCGCCGTGCCGGGCATAGCCGCCGTAGGTATCAACGATAATCTTGCGCCCGGTCAGACCGGAGTCACCGCGGGCCGCCCACAACAAAGCGGCCGGTCGGGTTGATGTAATACTTGGTGTTCTCATCCAGCAGCTCGGCGGGGATAACCTTCTCAATAACCTCGCGCTTGATGTCCTCATGCAGCTGCTCCTGGCTGACGTCGGGGCTGTGCTGGCTGGAGATAACCACGGCGTCCACGCGTACAGGCTTGCCGTCCTCATACTCCACGGTGACCTGGCTCTTGCCGTCCGGACGCAGATAGCCCAGCGTGCCGTCCTTGCGCACCGCGGTCAGGCGCTTGGCCAGCTTGTGTGCCAGGCTGATGGGCAGCGGCATCAGCTCGGGGGTCTCGTTGCAGGCGTAGCCGAACATCATACCCTGGTCACCGGCACCCGGCAACCTCGTCGTTGGTGCCCAGCGCGATGTCGGGGCTCTGGCCGTCAATGTTGGTGATAACACCACAGGTCTCGCAGTCAAAGCCGTATTTGGCGCGGTCATAGCCGATGGAGCGGATGACCTCGCGGGCGGTGCCGGGAATGTCAACATAGCAGTTGGTGGTAATCTCGCCCATGATGTGGACAAGGCCGGTGGAGCAGGTGGTCTCGCACGCTACACGCGCACCGGGATCCTGTGCCAGAATGGCGTCAAGGATAGCATCGGAAATCTGGTCGCAGATTTTGTCGGGATGCCCCTCGGTGACAGATTCGGACGTGAACAGAACTTTGGACATTGGTAGATAGCCTCCTATAAAAATTCGGCAGAAACGCAACCGTGGAAACAAAAAAAAACGCGCAGCCGGAAAGACTGCGCGCATAACGCTTATCTTTCGGTTTCCCGCAGGAATTGGCACCTTGCACATACGTGCAGGTTGTCGGGCTTCATCGGGCCTGTTCCCTCAGCCACTCTTGATAAGTTGCTATTCTGTTGTTGTGTTGCTAGTGTACCACAGGTTTTCGGTCAAGTCAACGAGATTTCGTTGTGCAGTTCCTAGGATTTGCACAAAAGTAGTACATTTTGCCCGCCGTGTGCTTTTTGCAGCAAAGCCGCCTTATTTGCGGCCGTGCAGAATCGGAGACAGCGGTTTGTAAATCAGGAAGCAGAGTGCTGCATCCAGCAATCCCTTGAAAAGGGTGAACGGCAGATTGAAGGTCAGCAGGCAGGCCAGCAGACCATCCACACTGGGGTTGATGGCCTGATACATCCCGATGATTGCGTCCAGCGGCAGATGGTACAGCACCACATACGCCGGGTATACGATGAAATAGTTGTACGGCACACTGACCACGGCCATAATCACGGCGCCCAGCCCCGCGCCAATCAGGGCGCTGCGGCGGGTCTTGCTGCGCTTGTAGACAAAGCCCGCCACGCCGACAAAGAGCGCACCCATCACAAAGTTGAACAGTTCCCCCACCGCGGCGGTACTGGTGCTGGGCAGCGATAAGGTTCTTGATCAGGCAGACCGCGATGCCGGAAACCGGCCCATAGGCGTAGGCCGCCAACAGGGCGGGCAGCTCCGACACATCGAGCTTGACGAAGGACGGCATGATGGGGATTGGAAACTCCATGTACATAAGTACGGCGGCGACAGCGCCGAGCATGGCGGTTCCTGTGAGCTTGCGGACATTGGATGTGTTTTTCATAATAGGGTTCCTCCCGATATTTTTTGAAAGCCGGCTTTGGAACTTCGGGAGGCTCTGCATCGCAAATAAAAACGCCCTGCTGTACAAAAGCATACAGCAGGGCGCAGAAAAAGCTAAACAGACAGCTTTCCGTTTCTTTCATCCGGACTATACCGTCGGCCCCGGAATCACACCGGATCAGCGGCTGCAAAAAGCAGCCGGTCGCGGGCTTACGGCCTTTGGCCGTTCACCGCCGGTGGGGAATTGCACCCCCCGCCCTGAAACAGACTTTCTGGAAAGTATTATAGCACAGGTTTTACAAAATGCAAGAGGGTATGGTATAATTCTTGCAAAGGAGGGACCTTGCCCCATGACTGATTTGACTTTTAGCTTTAGCCTGCTTATTCCGGCGCTGGTGTTGGCGCTGCTGGCCGTTGCCATGCCGGAGCTGTGCCGGTACATTGCCGCCCGCCTCTTAAAGCGGATGAAGCCGCACATCGCCTCGTGGCTCAGCATCCTGCTGGAAAGCTACATTATACCGCTGGCCATGATCCTGCGCGTCTTTCTTGCCATGCTTGCGCTGGGCTCCGCCATATCCGTGCTGCCCTTCGATGCGCTCCGCAGTGAGAATATCACCCATCTGCTGGATATTGCCTCGGATTTGCTCTGCATCTTCTATATCGGGCTGGGCAGCTGGCGGGCCGCGCCTGTCACCCGCCTGCTGCTGCACAGTGCCGAAAACCATCTGGACATCCAGACCCACCAGACGATGGGGCGCTTTTTTGAGAATATCTTCCATGCGCTGGTTGTGGTGTTCACCGGCATTGCCATGCTGGACCGGCTGGGCGTGCCGGTCACCGGCCTGCTGACCGGCGCCGGGGTGGCCGGACTTGCTATCTCTCTTGCGGCGCAGTCCACCTTAAGCAACCTGATTGCCGGTATCACCCTTGTTTTAGAGCACCCCTTCGGCATCGGGGATTACATCGCCGTGGGCAGCTATGAGGGTACGGTGGAGGATGTTTCCTTCCGTTCCACCCGCATCCGCACGTTGGATAATATCGCCATCACGATAGAAAATTCCAAGGTTTGCTCGGAGTATATCCAGAACTGTGACCGCCGCCAGAGCCGCCTGTGGGATTTTACCATCGGGCTGACCTACGATACCAGCCATGATAAAATCGAGGCTCTGCGCCGAAAGCTGATTGCCACGCTGCAGGCCAATCCCGATGTACAGCCGGACAGCGTGAGCGTGACGCTGGACCGCTTCAACGATTACAGCATTGATTTGCGCTGCCGTGTCTACATTGCCAAGATTCCGCTGCGCGAATTTCTGGCTGTAAAGAACGTGCTGAATTTTCAGATACTGGATGTCGTCCGCGCCGAGGGCTGCGATTTTGCCTTCCCGACCACCACGCTGGATATACCCAAGCAAAAAATTACCCCGCGGCTTTCAGATGGAGCCGCGGGGTATTCTTGTGTTTTACCGACAAGCGCCATTTTTTTGGTACTGGCGCGGGCGGAGTCTCTTATTCATAGGGTTCATAGGGCGGGCGGGGCAGCTCCTCCCCTACCCGCAGAGTGCGCGGGCAAAGGCCGGTTTCAGCCTCCACAAAGCCCATCAGCATACCCATGTGCATATACAGATGCCGATATTGCGACAGCATCAGCGTAAACCGCGTCCATTCGCAGTTTTCCGGCTTTTGCAGTAAATCCTCATCGTGCAGCGAGGTGAGATAGATGGACAGCTTTGCCTTGATTGTATAGAAATAGTCATCTATATCCCGCCTGTCCAGATGGGCGGCGGGGTAAATGTCCAGCTCCTGCAGATGCGGCGTGTGCAATTAAACGGCTCCACAAAATCATTATCCCGCGGGTTTATGAACCACTGATCCAGATGGTGCAACGTGTGATAGATATGCTGCCACAGGGGCGCACCGCCATAGCAGCGATCCCACAGCTCGTCCGGGATGCAGTCCATCACGTTCTGCATCTCCCACTAGTGCTCGCACAGTCATCTCCCCGATGACCGCATGATACGATGTTTCCCCGCAATGGCATTGCCCCTCGCGGTGCAGTATGCCCGGGGGCGGCCTGTTTATTCATGGTCGCTTTCCAGCTCACGGATGGTTTTGCGGGCGGTAACCAGCTTCATAAAAGGGGGTCCAGCAGGGCGCGCTCCTCCTGTGAGGGCGTGCGGCTGCGGGCCTGCATCAGCAGCCACGCAAGCTCACTGCTGACAGGGCGGCCATACACCAGCGCATTGAAGCCATCCTTGCAGACAGCCATCTTGGCTGTGGTAATGTCCAGCGTTGTAGCCCCGGCATAGTGGCGCAGTATATTCTGCAGCGCGGCAGGACTGCCGAACACCGACTTGACCAGCTGGGCGTAGGCCGCAATATACTGCGGGGCATACTGTCCGCCGTGCGCAGCTCAATGCGGGATTTCAGACGCACATCGTAAAAGAACATTGACAAAATGTGTGCGGCTTCCCGCTGGCTGATGTGCGCCGCATACAGGTCCGGGGCGGTCTTGCTGCCCACCGCTTTCACCCGGCCGGTGCGCCACGCAACAAGCTGCGGCTTGGTCAGCACGTTCTCCGCATAGCGGGCAAAGCCGAAATCCGCGTCCATCAGGTGCGGCACCACGCCGCAGCGGTCGCGGTCGACATCCTGCCAGATGCGGGTGCGCATGGTACAGACACTGTTGCGGCTTGCCTGATACACCGGCACATTATCGCACAGCAGTGCAAAGAACGGCGTGAGCAGGCTGGCCGCACGCATTTTGCGGACAAAATCCGTTTCATTGAAATAGTCAATCGTAATCAGTGTGGCCGCCGTAGCACGCATGGCCTGCAGACCGCAGGCCCCTGTGTTTTTAAAGTAGCGGTCCATCACCTCGTCCCGGGTGTCAGGCAGCAGCGGCAGGGCCTCTGCACGGCAGGTGGGATGGTAGCCGACCGTCCACGCACGCAGCCCATGCGCCGCCAGCGCCAGCCCCATCTGCAGATAGAAGCCGTTGTACAAATCCATGATGTCCTGCACATCCCGTTGCGGCTTCAGGCTGACCCGCAGCTGGCAGGCCGGGCCCAGCGCGGCAGAAATTGCCGGGCCGCTGTACCCCATATAGGTGCTGTCGATGATGATGGGCGCATCTCCCTGCCCCTGCAGCTCCTGTAAGGCTGCCTGTGCCGCGGCCGGTTCTGCCGCACGGCCATCCGGGCCTGTCAGAAAATGCTCAACCTCCAGCCCGATGGTCAGCCGGCCCTCCGGCTCACAGTCCGCCGCGAAGTAGCCCGCCATCATTCTGATTTGTTCGTCCAGTTTTGCCATAAATCGGATTGTTCTCCCTATGGTTATCGTATGGGACTATTATACCGCGATTTCCTGCAGGGTGCAATGTCAGGGCAATACCGCATAATTCTAAGTGCCGATGCGGCGAGCGAGAAGTGCAAGCTGCTAAGCAAAAAGCGCAGATAATACTGGATGCTGCAAAGGTGAGCGCCGCCAGTGGCGGATACAGCGAACCGAAGCAGGGGCAGCGGTCGCAGAGTGCGAGGGGCTTTTGTCCCCGAAGCACGATGCGGGTACCGCAACCCGACATTATCGAGCATTTTTGCAACGCAGATTGTGCTTCGCACACCGAGCCGCAGCGAGGCGCTTCGGAGCGCAACCGCCGCTTGCGGCGGCTCTTAGCGCGGAGATCCGCGGCAGCGGTACTTAAGCCGTCAGGCGCGAATTGTGCGGTATTGCCTCAGATTTCACCGGCAGACGGCAGGCCGTAGGCCGGTTTCTGCCGCCTGCACGGCGCGCACAATCGCCTTGGCCATAACCCGCGCCGCCAGCGTTCCCACAACGTCCATATCGGCGGGCACATCCCCCAGCGACACCGCGTAAATGCTGTCACCGTCCATAGAGGTGTGCACCGGGCGGATGGCGCGGGCGTATCCATCGTGGGCCATGCCCGCAATCTTGCACAGGTGCGCCTTGTCCAGCCTTGCATTGGTGAGAATCACGCCGAGTGTGGTGTTGCCGACAAACTTTTCCGTCTGCGCCTCGATTGCCTGCATGGCCGCCAGCTCGGAATCGAGGAAGGTTTTTCCGTCCGCTGCCAACAGGCCCGCGATTTTACGGCCGTTCTCGTAATCGTAAACGTCCCCCACGGCATTGACGGCCACCACAGCGCCGACCTGCAGGTTCCCCACCTGAACGGCATAGCTGCCGATGCCGGACTTCATGCAGTGCTCCATACCCAGCAGCTTGCCGACGGTGGCAGCCGGTGCCCGCGCCGTGGTTGCCGTCACGGTAGTTGCCCGTCTCCCGCGTTGACACAGGCCTCGTAGGCCATAGCCGCATCGGGGCGGGTGTGCGCATCGGCCACTGTCAGGTCAAACAAATCCGACTGGCAGACCAGCGGAACCCTTGTGACACCCACATCAACGCCAATGCCGCGCTCCTCCAGATAGCGCATCACGCCGCCCGCGGCGTCCAGCCCAAAGCAGCACTGCCGCCCGCCAGCAGAATGGCGTGAATGACCTGCGCGGTGGCCAGCGGCTTGAGCAGCTCACTCTCCCGCGAGGCAGGCCCACCGCCGCGGACATCCAGCCCGACGGATGCGCCCTCCCGGCCCAGCAGAAACACCGTGCAGCCTGTGCCAGCCTGCACGTTTTCTGCCTGACCAATTTGTATATTTCTGAAGTCTTTTATAGAAATTTCTTTCATGGAAGCGTCCTTTCATTTTCCGCAAACAGGAATTTTGCCGTTTGCTGTATCTCATTGATTCCGACTTTTTCAAGGCGTTCTTTTGGCAGCTTCAACCGGTCTGTAAACGCCTCTACAAGCCGGTTTGCCGCCTGCGTATGGGCATCCTGCGTGTCCTCAGGGTCGGTCTGTGCGGCAAATGTCACCAACAAATTGCGCTGTTCCGTGTAAATCAGCTCCACCAGCTTGGCACGGTATTCAAGCAGATCCTGCTCCATACCGGGGTGCTCTACAAGGTCGCGGGTGTGCTGTGCCTCGTGTTTGAGCAGGGACACGCGGAATGTCTCACTTTCTAGATTGTAGGCCACTTTCACGCAGCTTATGACGCCGTCCTCGTCCGCCCAGCCGCTTGTTCCGACTGCATCAAAGGAGAGATAGGCCATCCAGCTGCGCATAATAAATCCATCCAACAGTCGTACCGTGTATGCTTGTTCCCCGCCGGGCAGCTCAACACGATAGCTTCGGCTTTCCGCTGTGCGCCAGATATAGGGGCCGTAGTATTCCCCGGTTCGTCCGCCCAGAAAATGCAAACCGGCGGTCTCGAAGTGCGGTACCAGAAGCGTGCGTTCCACATCATCAAGAGACATCGAATTCGCCTCCGGCGCATTTGTCAAGGCAAGCAACGCTGCCCGCAGCTTTTCCTCAGCGGTCGATTTGTCCATATTCAGCCAGAATATGTTTCGGAAGTATTCCTGATACGCCAGCAGGGCCCCGTCCGGCACAGGGGCAATCGCATAGTGCTGGTAACGTGCCTCCACAAAGCGTTCTCTATACCGTTTCAGCAGCTCTGCCTGCTCCGGGAAGCGTCCCAGATAGTCCACCGCGCCATGTAAATCGCCACGAATCAGATGATTTTTGTAAACTTCTGTGCTGTATTCTTCCATAAGTGCCCCCGGACATTTGTTTTATTCATTGTACACCATCCAAAGGCAGACGTCCAGCCTGAAGGCTGGCAGGATGAAGTAAAAAAGCTCTGAAAAAAAGCCCGCACATTACACAAATCATCGTGCAATATGCGGGTTCTTTTCAGTGTTCGCGATTATTCAAACTCGAGGGCATAGGATTCTTCCTCAGTATTTTCTGATGTTGAATCGTGCATTTTAGAAAGCAACTTTTGCTCATAGTTTGCAAATTTTCTTGGTTTTCCAAGTAAAAGGAGTCAATCGGGAGTCACCTTACTAGCGTTTTTACTGGCAAACCCATATTTCGTTTGCCTTGTTTGCTAAATTGTCTGCACGTTCCTTTATACAGCTTTCATTCCATTCCAATTTCCTCGGTCAAAATCAGGGCATCGCGCACCTAACGATCAAATTCTGCCAAGTAGCTGTGCAGCTTATTTTCTTTCAGTAGACCTTGGTACAGCTGCGAGCGGTGCTGTTTGATAAATGCAAGGCGGATATTTGCCCAGCGGCCCAAATCGTTATGTGTTATGTTGTACTCCTTATCTTTCCTCGCGTTCTTGTTCACGAGATTGTTCTTTTACAGAGTCGATACCGTGCCGCCGCAAAAGGTTCGTCAAGCCTTTTTGCTCACGCTTTAGCATAAGATTCCAAAAGGACTGCTGCCAACAAATCAACAGGAAAAACATCTGAAGATTTCCTTATTGCACAGCTCCTAAAAGGTATTTTTTTCTACCAACCACTAACTAACGGGAGTCAAAACGGAGTCAGCAAAAAGAAAGAGCCTGTATATTGAACGATAGAACGTTCAATATACAGGTCCTATTTAGCTTTCGCAATTATTCCCACTCGCTCCTGTCAGAAGTTTTCTAAACAGATTTGCTTATGGAATTTAGCTCAGGGTATTGGCATTATTTTCATTATTCAGATAGTAGGGGCTATCTGATTTTTTGTTGCCATGGTGTTGCCAGTAAATTGAGGATGATTTTTACACCTTACAAACTAATTATATCATACGATGGATTCTTCATCAAAGCATTTTAATTATTGATCATCGTTGCTCACGACCCAAATCTTTTTGAGAGGGATCAGCTCTTTGATTTCATCATCCGTCTGATCGTAGTATCGCAGGAACTCCTCGATAATTTCTTTGTGGGTCCAAAGCCGGATTTCAAAGAACTGTTTAGCCGTCTCATTGATGACCGAAGATTTGAACCCACTCCATGACACTAACAGGCCATATTCGGCACCAAAGTTTTTCATCACGCCGCCCAATTGATCCAAAACAATCCGATCCACTGGTGTGTCTGTGGACTTAACCTGAACACAGATTCTGGGGCTTCCAAAACCAAGTGTGCCCGCTGAAGCCAGAATATCCACACCTTTATCCGGTCCGGCCGGGCTAACGTATGTAGTGAATCCCTTTGCCCGAAGAATGGCATCTACAATTTTTGCTAAACCATGCCCTTTAGTCTTTTGGATTATCAGGTTTGTGATAACCCCCAAGGCTTCATTTTCAATATCTCGTGCTTCTTCATCATCCTGTGACTCTTGCGGAGTAATTTGGGGCGCTTTCTTTCCCTGCTTCTGGGCATGGATCGCTGCTTTTATGCGTTCTTCCTGCTTAATACGGCAAATGGTCATAAAAGCCCCAAAGGAATATAAGATGTCCTGGTCAAAAGCTGTGCGGGGAATGTCACAGGCAAACCAATCTACCTGATGCGCATGATAATAAGGATTATCGTTGTTAGGTAAGAATTCATAATCCCCCGTAATCTTGCCGAAATGAATTACAGGTTTGATCTTGCTGGGCAAGACAACGATCTCTCCCTTTTTCATCTCATGGGCAAACGGCCATACCTGGCTCGCCCAGTTCATCGCTGTTTTTACCTTTACATCTGGGTTGTTATCCACAAAATATTGCTGCAAGTCCTGCTTGGTGTGGAACTGCATGATTGATTCAGAGAGATTGTCCCAGGTGCAGTATACCTTACTGTCCTCAAGAAATTTATTCTCAAACTCGCCGTACCGTCCAGCACGACATAACCACATAGGCATTAATCGTCCACCTCTATTCCAAAAAACTCTCGAATTTTTCTCAATAGAATAGGTCGCAATTCAGCCTGATTTCGAAATCTCACCTGATCGTGCATCGAGATATTGGACCCGATTTCAGAATTTGCAGGTACTCCATCTCGTGTTTTATAGAGTAGTAGCACTTTCTTTGCAAGCCCCTGAGCGTATCCTATTTCATGATGAACATTTTTATTGCCGAACGAAAGATCAGCAATCACCAAAGAGGACTCTTTAATACCATTAATTATCCGATGATATATCTCATCAGAATATCCATCATGATGTTTATCTACTCGTATCAACTTTATATCAAGGCCATTTTCACGTTTTAAAGTAGCCTTCACATCTTCAATAGTCTGGTATGTATCTGCTGTTTCTACACTAAACCGCATTGAAACAAATATTGATTTCGGCCTATTCTCATATATCTGGTCAAAGATTTGTATTAAATCATTCATGTGGAGCTCAGGGACTCTTGTAATGCTATTTTCTTTTTACCCAAGACAGAAAGTGTTGGATATTTTGTCGCATTTGTCAGCTTATAAAAACGAAATTGCCCCAATAACAGCCAGATTGTTTGGTATCACATGAAGCTGTGCTTCTTGCAGCGCAGCTTCAATTTGAGGCAACTGTTCACGAAAACTATTCACTGCCTCATCAGCTCTGGGTAAAGTTTGATTTTCAATTAATAGCTGGCATACTTGAAGTAAGTATGTATATTTGATTCCACGAATCAATAAATTAATAAATGAATATTCCTCAAAATTTTCTTGTTGAGAAATCTTACGCGCCAAATAGTATGGCCAACCGAAGGAGGGATCAGTCTTTAGTTTTTCGTCACTAAATACCCCATCACTTTCCAATATGACTTTTAAATTTTCTTCAAGATTTAATGGAACCTGTTTGGCATTGATGTTATGAAATATAGCTCGCGAATACCGTCCATTTTCTTCTGGGTTTTGGAACAAAATCAGACAAAACGGAACTATAAAATCATCTCTAACACTTGTTGCCGCACTGAGTCTATGGTTTCCATCAATACGTGTAATCCTGTGTTCTTTTTCATCAAATTTCAAATGAGCGATGTTAACTCTATCGATTCTCGGCGATGGATCAAATGTACTTAAGACATTCTTTGTAACATTCTGGGAAATACTAATTTGGAATCCTCCAATAGATCTATTCCAGGTTTGTCCAGAGCGCAATTCCGAATGAAACAAATCAATTTTGTCGAATTCGCTTCTACCATCTGTCAAGTTTAAAGACAAGATGACTTCAGGAAAAAAACGATATTCTCCTCCGTTCAGGAATTTGGCCATTTCGCCTTGATGCTGGGCTATAAGGTCTCTTTGCACTTCTGGATTGGGCTCAGAAATAGCGCTAAGCATCTTAAACGAAGCAAACCCTCGTAAACAGAGGAAGCCTCCCATCGAGTACTCTAAGATACCGCTTAACTTAACCATTTGTATTTCTCTCTTTCTTTGCAGAACTATTCCATAATTCCAGAATACTTCACCGCTTCATCAATTTTATACATCAACATACTCGCAAACATCAGGCGACGCATTGCATCATCCTTAGTAATGGTGATATTGGCATGAGCTTTTGGATTTCTCAGTGCAGACATGGCTCCTGCCAACATCTGCATATAGCCTTTTTGTATGTTGCTTCCCGTCTCGGTCGAGCGATCACAAAACTCCACCAAAGGAGCGTTATCAGAGAATACCATGTTCATCGCAGTATGACCATCTGGAATTTTGGATGCAGTGGGATTTACCTTCATGAACAGTTTTTTTACTCGGTCATTGATCTCAACAAACGCATCCTCAGCGGCATTTGCATAGTGACCATCTTCAAATAGCTTTTGGGACACCGCAACAATCTTTGGATGAATGAGATCCCATACTCCCATACCCTTTGTATTATCTGCTTGCTGAAGTGACTTCAAAATTTCTATGACTTGTCCGAACACAACCGGATTAATCGTCCCATACCCAACAAACATACGATCTTTCATCTCAAACAGCTCTTGGCTGAAATATGGGGATTTCCTTTCAATGTCATGAGAGATTTTGATTAGACCATTCTTAATATTTTGAATATCGATGGTGTAATGGGAAATGTCATATAATTAGGGTTGTTTGCAATATTGATTAGCCATCCATAAACTGTCCTAACTCTATTTATGTCCATATCACTCACCCAACAATTCTTTCTCAAACTGCTTTCTTGCGTTTTGCCAATCATATTCTGCCTTTGCTCGCAATTTTTTAGCTTTCTCTAACGCTTCAAATACCTGATCTGCTAATTTAACCTGCACTTCATAGGGTGGCAAAACTATGGGGAATTTTTTCAAAAAGGTATCGGGAACTCGTTGCTGACCAGCAGAACCTCCAACATCCCCTGTGCTGCTTCCAAAATATGTTCATTGGAAAAAATCACCCACAAATATGGCATATGAAGTGCCCCCAAAAAGTTAGACAATAATTTGAAGCAAAGATTGTTCAAGCAGCCGAAAGGGCTTGCTGTCTGTGAATTGCAGGCGGCAAGCCCTTTAGCTTTGCCTTGATCCTGCGGTTGTTGTAGTAATCCAGATATTCAACGAGTTCCTGCTTGAAGTGTTCCATAGACTGAAACTCTTGTAAGTACAACAGTTCACTTTTGAGTAAGCCAAAAGAAATTCTCTATCACAGCGTTGTCCAGACAGTTGCCTTTCCGGCTCATGCTCTGCTGAACACCTTTCTTCTGGAGCATTCGCTGGTACTGCTTGTGCTGGTATTGCCAGCCCTGGTCAGAATGAAGGATCAACCCGGTTCCATCCGGTATCTTCTCAAAAAGCCTTATTCAGCATAGTCGTAACCATACTCAGAACAGGACGGTCGGAGATGGTATAGCTGACCAGATCGCTGCTGCACAGATCAAGGATGGGCGAGAGATAGAGCTTCTCTCCAAACAAACTGAACTCTGTCACATCGGTGACCCACTTCTGGTTCGGCTTTTTTCGGCGCGGAAGTCCCGGTTTAACAGATTTGGTGCGATTTTGCCAACTTCACCCCTTGTAAGAACGATACTTCTTGATTCTGACACGGCAAACCAGCCCCAACTCCTTCATAAGCCGCTGGACTGTCTTGTGGTTCAGGAGGAAATTGCGCTTGTGAAGTTCTGCTGTAATGCGGCGATAGCCGTATCTTCCTTTTGTTTTCGTGGTAGATGGCCGTGATCTCTGCTTTGACAGCTTTATACTTATCTGCACGGTTCATCCGCTTCAGATGGTAGTAGAAAGTGGCACGGGGTAGTTGAGCGATTGAGAGAAGAATATCCAGAGAATGTCTTTGCCTCAGCTTTTGAACTACCTGCGTTTTCTGCGCTGGCGTCGCTCGTCTTCCAAAACCAAGGCTTGCAAGTTTTTTAGGTAATCGTTCTCCGCACGCAGTCGCTGCACTTCGGCCAGCAGATCTTCTTCTACCTTTTTTGGCAGCTTCTTTGGCCGACCAGTGCTGCCGCGGCCCCGTCGCTCAACCGACAAGCCTTCCGGCCCTTCTTCCAGATAAATGCGTTCCCAACGCTCTATAATTTTATGGTCGTTAATTCCGAATTCCTGCATCGTTGCATAGATACTCAGATGTTCTTTTTTCATGGTTTCTACAACCATTTTCTTGAATTCCGGCGTATATCGTTTGTTTGGCTTTCCTCTTGACATAATAAATCACCCCATCTGTTAGATAGTATATCATACTGTCTAACAAATGGGGTGAAGTTCAATATAAACTCGTTTGGGATTTTTTGCTCTCAAAACATGAAACTCTGTGGATCCAAATCCAATATCAGTTGGCATATCTGATGCCACAAATGATTTTCCGTTTTGCATGCAAGGGAGTAATCTTTGCCCAAAGAAGATCATTTTTTTTTTTGAATATAGTAAATCCTGTTTTGACTTCACTATAAGGCTTGAGTTCATAAACAACTTGGTTCGTTTTTTTCTGTTACCGCCGTCATAGGGACAAATGAAACATCTGATTTATCTTGCAGACCCGATCTACTTGTTTTCGGATTAATTTCTACAAAGTCTTCAAGATGACCAGCAAAGAAATTGTTAGCACGCAGTTTAGAAAAAACATCATTTAGATAATCACTGTGCGGATTGCAATATATTCCTAATTCTCGTATATCTTCAAGCTTATTGACACTATATAACGCGGGTTTATATTCACGGAAATAAAGATTTAAGAATGAAAAAACGCTGTCTTTACATGCACTAAGTAATCTATCAGCTTGATAAAGCATCTTATTATGCTTAGCCAGTGCAATATCCATATAAGAAGATAGTTGTTCCTGTTTGGATCTGCTCGGAACAAGAATCTTATATGACTTATATTCTTCTTTGTTAATATTAGGCTGACCTGAGGGGCGCTGGATGCCGTTAACCCATGATAGAAATGTGTCAGTTTTTTGTATACCAATAAACAAATTTGGGCATTACTTTATTTTCATCAAATCGAAATCGAATACAATAGCCTGCGAATATTGCCTTTCAATACTACCATCATAGAAATAAGTTTTGCCGACAGTGGCTCCTGTGCGGGCAAAAAGAATATCATTCTTTTGTAGTTCATGCTTGGCTGAGTAATTTTCTGCAGTCATAAAAACATGATCTGCTTCAATGCCAAAATCATCAAAGTCAGTAATTCGAATATATTTAGGTTGCAGTTCATTAACTCTTTCAATGGCTGTAGCCGATGTACCATAACAAGGCTCTTCACTGGTTAATTCACCAAGAGGGATTCTTGATTGGTTGTCATTTGAAAAAGCAAGTGAATAGCGGATATTTCTAACATCAAATCTTTCACCAATTCTCCCCCGCTCAACCGCAAAGACACAAAGCTCATTTGCGCCGGGGGTTAGACGAAAAAAGGGGTAGTATCCTCCAGGAACTTTTTATATTGTTCAACAATCTCATCCAGTTGCGACTCGGTTTTTCGTCCAGTAGCATCATATCCGATCAATTCCGGTGCCGCCATAAAAATAGCTTCCTCATTGTTCGCAACCTCGTCGTTACCACGCTTCCGAACGAAAATAATAGAAGCCTTTACACCGGCGCCAAAATGCGCAAAGGCGCACTGAGGCAGGCTCACAACCGCCAGCAGTTGGAACCTCTCTAAAATGAAATCTCGCACATACTGGGAAGAACTATTTGTCAAAATCCCATCAGGCAAAACGATAGCTGCTTTTCCTGTACCCGGTTTTAGAAACTCACAAATGCGTTCAACAAACAGGACTTCTGAACTCTGGTTTTTTCTGGGCTTTGCTTTTCCTTTTTGTCATAGGTGTTACCCAACTCAAAGGTGCTGAGATACGGTTTTTCGGCCCCGTTCACCGTAGAACCAAAAAGGAGGATTGGTCAAAATCAGATCAAACTTATCTTTTGAAAACCAGGGTTATGTGCTGCAATCTTATCAATACTCTCTAATGCATCGTAGCTGATCACATTGGTATGTCCATCATCATGCACGATCATATTCATCTTCGCAACGCGTGCAATCTCATCATTGATCTCGATTCCATAAAGGTGTTTCTCCGCAAAATCGTGCCAATAGCGGTAGTGATCCGCACTGCCTTTTTCGTAATACTCGGTGGCCTGATGGCGAATGTAATCTAGCGCATACAACAAAAACCCGCCTGACCCACAGGAGGTATCCAGCACATCCCAGTCGTGCTCCGGCGCCGTCATCTTTACAGCAAACTCAATGATCGGACGAGGCGTAAAATATTGACCAAAATCGCCTTTAAAAAATCCATCCATGAATTGCTCAAATGCCACACCTTTTACATCAAGGTCTGTTTCGTGCAGATTGATCGCTTCAAGATGAGAAACTACCGTCCGTAACACTCGATCATCCACTTTGATAGAGTCAGTAAAGACCTCAGGGGTCTTTCTTTTTTCTGCTCATCGTACAAAGCATTGATTCGTTCAGCCAGTTTAGAAGCAGGCTCGTGCGTCTTTATCTGAAACTGGTAAGGCTCACCTTTTTTTTCGAGGTTTTTGCTCATCACTGATTTTTTTACGAAGATTAATTTGCACAGTTCTCCAAAAAGCAGTCGGCGGGGAAAGGCGACCACCACCCCACAGCGTTTGGTGGCATTTCTTAATAGCAGCAATGAGATCTTCTCGGTCTACCGGCTTAATATCATTTTTGCTTCCCTTATAGAATCTAAATTCTTGGGGCTTTCCATATGCATGAGGCAAATCAGCCAGGATGTTTTGCTCACGCTCCAATGCGCCGAATTTATCGGTAACATCCAGAACACGACGAGTGCCACCAGCGATAATTACAACATAGTCAGCCCGAAGTTTCACCCAAGTAGCATTGCCAACGCCCTGCTCTATCGCCTGGTTGAATTCTGCATCCGTAACACCGTCTTTTTTTTACACTCGACCACAGCATAGGGACGCTTAGCACTCGTCATCGTGGAAAACAACAATATCTGCACGATCTGTCGGCAGACGATCAGGCACAGTCACTTCGATTTTAATCCGATTGACTGGGTATTCGTATTTATAAATCAGTTCAGCCCAGAATTCAGCACGAACCTTCTTTCCGGATCGCTATAATTTTCTACATGGTTATCAGAAGAAACATATGTGATTTTCTGCTTGCCTTTTTCTCCAATGATATGTGCATAACCATCTTTTTATTGCTCGTTCGAGATTTGTCATCTTCGTTCCTCCTGTACAACTTTATTTCTGCTTCTGTTTCTGCTTTTTCACTTCACGAGTACGTCCGTCCAGCGGTCAACTGCTCAACTTACTCAGTAGAGATTTCGAACTCCTCACTTATCAGCGTTTGGCCCGCCAGACGGTCACCAGGAATAAATGGCACCTTATTAAGTACAGCGCATTTATGCAATGTAATTTATATCTTATGAAAGCATTTCAAGCTCCCAGCTTTGTATCTGTTGATTTCGGCCAGATACGACAGAGGCATTGCCTGTTAAATTGTTGAGCAGCGCCCCCAAACCCTTTGAAACAAACGCTGTAAAATCCTGACTCCACAATGTGAAACAGCAGTTCTGGGAGATAAACAATTTTTCGTGACGGTTTACCGATTATCAAGGCCGATGCCGGTTGCTCTTGTTCTGTACTCAATTTGATGGCTGTGGCATCGATGTTTTGATGAGCCGATTTTCACGCTACATTCAGTTTTTGAATCGCTTGGCTGTGCCTGGTGGACCGCCTTCCTTATTCCTGTCAGCAGATATTTTTGTTGTCAAAGTACCGGGTCTGAGGTTGCTCTAAAGCCTGCAGCTTTTGGTCAAGCACCAAACCAGGTTTCTTTGGTCTTTGCCTGATAAATCGACCGGCCGCTCTCCAGTGGCTCAATATTCACTGACCAGACTCATTGCTGTTCGCGGCGTATGTGCTCCACCTCCGATGTGTCCAACGCCTTGACTCATCCGTACAGCGTATCGTACTACAATACGTAATCGAATCGAG
>VOFK01001890.1_pt1 | contig 27792 bp, 26 predicted proteins | sample 5384121 | NCBI WGS metagenome assembly VOFK01 (sample SAMN12384730, study PRJNA508395) | human gut metagenome | isolation source: healthy gut J | host: Homo sapiens | reverse complement strand
TTGCTCAAGGTCGTCAGGTGAACGGTACTGTTAAAGATGCAGCAGGTGAACCGATGATTGGTGTAAACGTCTTGGTAAAAGGAACGACTAATGGTACCATTACGGACTTCGATGGTAATTTTTCGCTTTCTGGGGTTAAAGACAATGATGTTTTGTCTGTAACTTATATAGGTTATATTACTCAAGAAGTGAAAGTGGGTAATCAAAAAACAATTAATGTCGTACTGAAAGAAGATACCGAAACTTTGGACGAAGTTGTGGTTATTGGTTACGGTACTGTGAAGAAACGTGACTTGACAGGTTCAGTAGCTTCGGTAAGTAATGAAGCTTTAGTTGCCAACCCGGTTGCCGATGTTTCTCAGGCTTTACAAGGTAAATTGGCAGGTGTTTCTGTCGTTTCTCAAGATGGTCGTCCTGGAGCTTCCGTTTCTATTCGTGTACGTGGAGGAGGCTCTATTTCACAAAGCAATGATCCTCTTTTTATAGTGGATGGTTTCCCGGTTAGTTCTATTTCTGATATTCCTGCAGATCAGATTGTGTCAATTGATGTCTTGAAAGATGCTTCTTCAACAGCTATTTATGGTGCTCGTGGTGCAAATGGTGTGATTTTGGTTACGACTAAAGGTGCGGATAAAGATAGGGTTTCTGTATCATATAGTGGATATTATCAAAGTAAATGGGCTGCAAAGACTCCAGAACCTATGTCTGCTCAGGATTATGTAAAACATACTTGGGGATATGGAACTGCATTGGGAATGGGAGATCAGATGGCTAGTTATTTTGGTTTAGGAGAAAAATATGGTAATCATTATAGTGAATATGCGAATATGGATTCCCATAATTGGACTGATGATATGCTTCGTACAGCTAGTGCTCAAAATCACAATGTGACCATAAATGGTGGCAGTGAAAAAACGAAAATATCATTTTCTGTTAACTATCTGAATGATGATGGTATTAAAATAAAATCAGGCTATGAACGTTTCTCTACTAACTTGAAATTGAAACAAGAGTTGGCAAAAGGACTGAGTTTTGAATTGGATGCACGTTACGTCAGCACTAATGTTGAAGGTAAAGATGAGGCTAGAAGTGGACGTGGTTCTCTTTATCTTCTGCTTATCAGTATCGTCCGATTGATACTCCTTTAGGAAACGGTGACGATGCTTTGTTCCAGATGGGATCTAAGAATATTGAGGTGGGTGCCAATCCTGTTGGTCTTACTAATGCTATCACTGATTTGACAAATCGCCAAAATATCCGTGCAAATGCTGCTTTGAACTGGGAGATTATTAAAGGTTTGAAAGCTCGTACAGAATTTGCGATTGGTCACGGATGGAGTGAGGGTAAATATTACGATGATGGTTCTGCTTCTTCTGCTGATAATTTTACTAGAGGATATAAATATGCTAAGTTGACAAAAGGCAATACTGAAAATTGGCGTTCTGTTACTACAGTGAATTATGAAGTACAAGGTTTGGGAGATAATCATAATCTTTCTTTCTTGTTGGGTAACGAAGTCATTAAAAATACGGGTGCTTCAAGTGAAATGATTGGTGCCGGATATTCGATGGCTGAAAGCTGGGACATGGATCGTGTCTTTGGTATGTTCAATATGTATCAAGCTGGTCATGCCGATAATTCTTATTCAAATAAAATTAATACTCCTTCTACTACGGTTTCTTTCTTTGGACGTGGTAACTATTCGTTGAAGGGACGTTATTTATTGACTGCTACATTACGTGCTGATGGCTCTTCTAAGTTTGGTCCCAATCATCGTTGGGGATATTTTCCTGCTGGTGCTTTTGCATGGCGTATTTCTGATGAACCATTCTTTCAGCCATTGGCAAGAGTTGTTGATAATTTGAAATTGCGTCTTTCTTATGGACTTGCGGGTGCTGATAATATTGATGCTAGTTTATGGCGTGAAACTTGGAAAACAGGAACTACTACTTATAATGGTAATGTGGTCTCCACTTATGAACCGAACGGAATGAAAGCTAATCCAGACTTGAAATGGGAAACTACTACTTCACGTAATATTGGTTTTGATTTTGGATTGTGGGGAAGCCGTTTGTCTGGTACTTTGGATTTGTATTGGAATACAACAAGTGATTTGTTGATGCGTCAAGAAATTGATTCTTCTACAGGTTATAGCTATCAGTATCGAAATATTGGTCAGACTTCTAACAAAGGTGTTGAATTGGCTTTGAATTATCATTTGATTCGTACTAAGGATTTTAATTTGAACGTATCGGCGACTTATAACTTCAATAAGAATAATATTGATGAGTTAGATGGTGGTAAAGATATTTACTATAATAGTGGATGGGGGTCTTCAGCACAACATCCTTCATATGACTATGTTCTGTCAGAGGGCAAACCTGTAGGTGTTATTCGAGGTTTCAAAAGTGCCGGTTTCTATACGGTAGATGATTTTGATTATGTGGATGGCGTTTATAAATTAAAAGCAGGTATACCTGATATCTCAACTGCAGCTACTGGTACTTATCGTAGACCATCAGAACTGCAAGTGGCAGATGGTCAGATTGCCTTTCCTGGCGCTTTGAAATTACAGGATGTTGATAAAAGTGGTATTGTTGACTTGGATGATGTTGTTGATTTGGGTGAAGTCCAAGCAAAACATACAGGTGGTTTTTCTTTAAATGGTAATTATAAAAATATTGATTTTGGAGCTAATTTCACTTATCAGATTGGAGGAAAAGTATATAATGTTGCTACAATGAGTCAGCTTAGTGGTGGTAAAGAAACTGGTTTGGGACTTAATAAGTATAAAGATTTGGCAGGTGCTTTTCAATTGTATGATATACAGAATGGAAATTTGGTACCGGTAATAGAGCCGACAGCTTTGAAACAATTAAATGCTAATGCTAAATATGCTCTTCCTTATTATGAAGATGCCCCTATATTATCTGATTATGTAGAGGATGCTTCATATTTGCGTTTGAATACATTGACTGTCGGTTATACTTTGCCAAAAGCATGGACAACAAAAGCATACATGCAGAAAGTACGTATATATGTCACGGGAGGTAATTTATTCTGCATTACAGGTTATTCAGGTCTTGATCCTGAAGTAAACTCAGATCCGGATAAAGCCAAGTCTTATCCTACTCTTGGACTTGACTGGGGGGCATACATGCGTGCTCGTACATTTACGGTGGGTTTGAATGTTGAATTTTAATTTGAAGTCTAATAATTAAAAAACACGTAACGATGAAAAAAATATTATATACAATGATGGGTGTAGGAATGCTGTTTGCTGCTACATCTTGTGAAGACTTCTTGGATACTTCTTCACCTTCAGAGGCTGATGTGGATTTTGTATTTTCTGAAGCGTCTACTGCCCGTGCCGCACTTTATAATGCTTATGAAAAGTGGCGTGGAAATGCAGGGGTACATTCTAATGGCGTATTTTATGACTTGGTGGTTTGTGGTTCTGATGCAGAGCGTCATCCTGAGGCTTATGCATCACAAATAGCTCGTCATGTTCCTGAAAATTTATATGGTTATTCAGATGCTACTTTTACAAAGAAGGGACCTTCTAACTATACTATTTCTCAATATGGTAATGCAAAAGGAACTTGGGAATCACTGTATGCTATTATTGCTACAACAAATACATTGATTTCTGCTGTGGAAGGGTCTTCTGCTTTTGCTGGATTTGCGACTCAGGACGGACCATCTGAATTGAGTCAGATTTATGGTGAGGCTGTCGCTTTGCGTGCTACTTGTTATCATGAACTGATTCGTTTTTATGGAGATATTCCTCATCAGCTTCAGGCTGGTGAAGAGGCCAGTGAGATAACTCCCCGTGATGTGATTGCGGAATATCATATTAATAAATTGAAAGAGGTTGAGCCTTTAATGTTTAGAGCGGGAGAATCTTCGGGGATTGATAAGACTTTCATGACTAGAACTTATGTACAAGGCTTGATTGCTCGCATGGCTTTGATGGAAGGTGGATATCAGACTCGTCGTTCTGATTTTGGAAATGATTATTATAAGGATCTTGACGGTAATGTATTGTCTTTTGAGAAAGCAGGCGAAACATCAGCTACTCAGTGTTTTTATGGTCGCCGTACAGATTGGGAGAAGTTTTATAAGATTGCAGAAACTTATCTTACTTCTGCTGTAAATAATTCTGGTACTACAGCTTTGCAGGTTAATGACCCTAGAAGCAGTGATAAGAAGACATTTGGTAATCCTTATCAGTATGTATTCCAACAAATGATGGATGAAACGATTGCAGATGAAAATGTATATGAAATTCCTGAAACTCGTGGTAAGCAGGGTGAACGTCCTTATGCATTCGGACGTCCGTCGTCTGGTGGCGGTTCTGCTGCTTATCCTTGTAAGAACTATGGTCAGAGCCGTTTCCATGCAGTTTATTATTATGGTGATTTTGATCCGAATGATATGCGCCGTGACGTTACATGTACGGTGACCGGTTCGACTGGTGATGGCTCTGAGAAGATTATTCCTTTTACTATGGGCTCTGTAGCTAATAATGGTGGTATTGCTTTGAATAAATGGGACGAGAATCGTCAAGCTAATCCTTGGGTTATTAAGAGCCGTCAGGCTGGTATCAATACTCCTTATATGCGTTTTTCGGATATCATTTTGATGTTGGCTGAAGTAAAAGCAGCATTGGGTGATGACGCTTCTGCCAAGCAATATTTGTCTATGGTTCGTAATCGTGCTTTTGCTTCTACATCAGAAGCTAATGTAGATGGCTTTATCAGTAAATGTGGTTCTGTATTGGATGCTGTCCTTGAAGAACGTAAGTTGGAGTTTGGTGGTGAAGGTATCCGTCGTTATGATTTGATCCGTAATAATAAATTGGGAATGGCTATTGATAACTTCCATAAGCGTACTAGTGCAATGATTAGTGATTTAAAATCTAAAGGTTATCATACTTTTGATAATGGTAATACTATTTCATCCTATATTTGGGTTAAAAAAGTAAATCCTGCAGATTTTGGAGTAAATTATAGACTGACTACGACCTGTACTGATAAAACGAATCCGGTACTCTTTCCAGGTTGGAGAGGTCAGAACGATGATTGGGCATCTGTAGCTGCTTCTAATGGGACTTCAACGAAGAATCTTACAGCTGGGAATGTTACTAATCTTGCTATTAAAGGATTGTTTGAATATATCGATCCGAATGGAAGTGAGGCTAAAGCTTTAGAAGCTGATGGATATACTAAACAACCATGGGGAGCAAAAATCGTAGAATTGGAAAATGAATATAATTCGTATGTATTTAATGGATACATTGCAGGTGAGGCTCCTATTTACTTAATTCCTTATCATCCTGATGTTATCAAGAATTCAAACGGTGTTTTAACTAATGGATATGGTTTTGGTCAAGAATAAGAGATCGTAAGTAAATGAAAAGAGGATGTGTCAAAACGACACATCCTCTTTTTTGTTTTATTAAGAATGTATTTCTAAACAAGTATTCCCGTCATTATAGCATTAATAATTTGAACTCAAGGTTTACTCTCTTGACGTTTGTAATTTCTGCTATCACTTCTATACTTCCCTATCTATAGATGATTCGGCAAAATGGTGGAAGTAGTGGCAGCAAAGTAATAAACCTTTGTTATAGGAAGTTACAATAAAAAATCAATCTTTTTCTTGATAGGTTAGTTCGTGTGTTGCTAAATTATGCACATAAAAGACCAATTTTTACCTTATTTTTCTTTGATTGCTTTTTACTTTTGTATCAAGATATATTTTTATCTGATACGAAATGAAATTAAAAATTTTAGTAAGTGCAATAGTGAGCATTATTATATGGCCGGCAAGTATTACGGCACAAAGTGAATTGATTCCAATGATAGAAATACCCGCAGGAAATTTCTATATGGGAACTTTGGGTGAAGATGAGAATTATGATGAAGCACCTATGCATAAGGTGTATATATCCAAACCATTTAAAATGGGGCTGACCGAAGTGACTAATGCGCAATATGAATTGTTCTGCCCTAAACACAAGTTGCTGCGTGGTAAAAATGGTTTTTCAAGTGAAGATGACGAAGCGGTGGTGTTCGTAACTTATCAAGATGCCGTTGCCTTTTGTGACTGGTTGACCCAGAAAGAAGGAAAAACTTATCGTCTGCCTACCGAAGCTGAATGGGAATATGCATGTAAGGCAGGCCGTTACTGGAATTTCTATATGGATGACAAGCTTCCTGCCGCCTGGCAAAAGAATCAAGTGATAGCGGCTACTCCCAAACCCTTGTCTTTGAAAGTGGCACAAACTCCTCCTAACGAATGGGGGCTACATGATATGTGTGGAAATGTGGAGGAATGGTGTTTGGACTGGTATGGGCCCTATATAGACAAGGAACAGACTGATCCTGTCGGCTATTCGGACGGTATAGCACGGGTGACTAGAGGAGGTAGTCATAATACACCGATGAAATATCTCCGTTCGGCAAACCGTATGGCTATGTTGCCGGAGGACAAACATGCAATGACAGGCTTTCGGGTGGTACAGGCAGAGTATCCGCAGACCGCTCCGCTTTCTCAGCCAAAAGATGAGTATGCCGTGTCTCAGATAAAATGGGATTGGACTTCTCAGTGTATCACGGAACCTGTCTTCACTGCTCCTTTGGTTTATGTGCATGAACCGGATGCGCATAGTGGAACGCCTTTTTTCAAGCATAATCATCAGCCGGCATTGACTTGGTGTGATAATGGAGACTTGTTGGCTGTGTGGTTTTCTACCAATGAAGAAAAAGGCCGTGAGATGGTGGTGCTCTCTTCGCGCTTGCGTGCCGGAAGCCGTGAATGGGAAAAGCCTCGTATGTTTTATCAGATAGCTGATCGTAATTTGACCGGAACTGCATTGTTGAACGACCGCCAAGGGACTCTTTACCATATCAATGGAGTGGAAGCGGCCGGACATTGGCAGAATTTGATGATGACTTTGCGTACAAGTACAGATAATGGACAAACTTGGAGTAAACCTCGTATGATTGCTCCAGAGCATACGAGACGCCATCAAGTGATAGCCGGAACCTCTATTACAAAGGAAGGCTGGTTTGTTCAGGCTTGTGATGCCGGACCCGGTGGAAGAGACGGGGCTGCTGTTCATATCAGTAAGGATAAGGGAAAAACTTGGACGGACCCGTGGAATGGAGCGCCCTTGCCCGATTTTAAAGAGGGAGGGACAGGTACCACTATCGCCGGAATCCATGCCGGAGTGGTGCAATTGAAGGATGGCAGATTGATGGCATTGGGACGTAACAATAGTATTCGTGATAAAGAAGGACGTCTACGTATGCCTATGAGTGTATCTGATGATATGGGAAAGACTTGGCATTATTCCGCTTCGGAATTTCCACCCATTGATGGAGGACAACGGCTGGTATTGATGCGTTTGAATGAAGGTCCTATTTTGCTGATATCTTTTACTGAACATCCTTATCGTACTCCGAAAGAGGAGCGTGGTATGATGTTTACTGAAAAATCAGGAAAGCCTTTTAAAGGATATGGCATGTACGCTGCTTTGTCATACGATGAAGGTAAGACCTGGCCTGTAAAACGTTTGTTGACTGATGGCACTTATCGTTTCCTTAATGGTGGGGCTTGGACTCAGTTTTTTGAAATGGATGAGAATCATGCTGAACCTCGTGGCTACCTGGCCGGAACACAAACACCTGATAATATGATTCATTTGATAACGAGCCGCTTTTATTATAAGTTTAATTTAGCTTGGTTGAAAGAAAACTAGTATAATAAGGTAAAGAGTATATATGAAAAACATTTTATCTGTTTGCGCATTTTTGCTAGTCTTTGGGATGCTCCCTTTATGGGGCAGTTCCAAGATTCTTTAAATGAAGATCAAACTATTGTACGTATTTGGGAAGGTGATAATTAGGATCCTTCTATTGTCCGTTATGGAAAGTCTTATTATCTGGTCCATTCTTCTTTTGTTTATATTCCGGGACTGGTAGTTTACACGTCGGATGACTTGGTCAATCTATGCTTATGAGAACGGATTTCAAACATTGGGTTGTCAGGATCCTTTTATGTGAATTGGTTCAGAAGGAGAATGGTTACATTTGAAAGAAGGAGTTATTTCTTTACCTGTACCGGATCACTTAATATGCTAATTTGCCGTATGGTTCTGCTATGTTCGCATGTCAATTGGCCTATTAGCAAATTGGCAAATTAGCACATTATTCAAAATTTGCACATAATAGACCAATTTTTACCTTTTTGTTCCCTGTCTCCTGTTTACTTTTGTATTAGAACAAATCTTAATCTATACAAAATGAAACATTTACATTTTCTTGCTTTTGCCTTGTGCTGGCTTGTATGGGGACATCTGTTAAAAGCACAAAGTATTGATCATTATAGTTCGTTAGATCCTTCGCAACCTATAGAATTTAAAGGAAACTGCCTTCGTTATGCAGATAAAGAAATTATTTTAGGTCCGAAAACATTTTTTGTTGATGGGCAGTTGTCCGATAGGGAAGTGGCGGGTAATCCTTATGTTTTTAATAGTTTCAATAAAGCTGCCGCTAATTTCTCAGCTGGTACGGAAGCGGAACCTATGAAAGTTTATTTGGCTCCTTATGTCTATTGGATTGATGATCCAGATGACCCTGCTATTCGTGTTGGTAAAGACGGCCGTGAACCGTTCGGCTTGGTTGTTAAATGCCCTTATCTCCATATTATCGGATTGAATACTCATCCTGAAAATACAGTCCTGGCATCCAGTCGTGGACAGACACAGGGGGCTGTCGGTAATTTCACCATGTTTGATTTTTGGGGAGACGGTCTGTTAGTAAAGGACTTGACCATGGGGAATTTCTGTAATGTCGATTTGGAATACCCTCTGAAGAAGGAATTAAGCAGGAAGAAAAGAATGTCTGCCATCACTCAGGCACATGTCGCTTATTGTCATGGCGACAAGATTGTGGCGGATAATGTACATTTCATCAGCCGCTTGAACATGAATCCGTTGAATGGCGCCAAGCGGATACTTTTTAATAAATGCCACATGGAAAGTACGGATGATGCGCTGACCGGAACAGGGGTTTATCTGGATTGTACACTTCATTTTTATGGTCAGAAACCTTTTTGGAGAAGTGATATGGGCGGAGCTGTATTTTTGAACTGTGACTTTTATGTATGTCATGAGGAAGACCGGCAATATTTTTGTAAGTCGGTCGGGCCGTTAAGTATTGTCGATTGCCGTTATCATTCGAAGAAGCCGGTTTATGCGGGCTGGACACATGATCCTACAGATTGGTTGCGTTGTTACCAATACAATGTGAAACTGAACGGGCAACCTTATGTAATAGGGGCTGACAAGCCTTATAATACGGTTTGCATGGATCAGCTGAAGCAACTGAAAGCTTTCCGGCTGGAAGAGAATGAAGAGGTAGTTTATAATACTTACAATTTATTGAGAGGAGAGGATGATTGGGATCCTCTTCAGGTGAAAGACCGTGTCATTGCTATAGGTAAGCGGGATGGAAGGGATTATACCCGGATGCCCTCCTGTCTTTCTGTAGAGCCTTTAACGGCTTCCATCCAGACTGGTGGCCGGACGGTCAAATTGACTGCAACAGTAAAAAGGCATTGCAACTATGTACTGAATAATGTTCCCGTGAAGTGGAAAGTACAACAAGGTTATGAAAAGGATGTGAAATTATCTACTTCCGAGGGTTATGAATGTGTTGTCGAGGCAACTAATACGGAGGATGAAACAAAACATTTCACTGTGATAGCCTATACAGAGGATGGCTTGGAATGTGCGACGGAACTTACGGTTGCTCCCGATTATGTACCGGCTCCCTCGTTATACGGAAGAGCCGGAATTGAATATTGCTAAAGGAGTAGCTACTGTCAGTTATGCTTTAAATTTGAATGGGCGCAAGGATGAATCATTGATAACCTGGTATAGATGTACGGACAGGAACGGGACTGATAGACTTCCGGTTTCTGTATCCCGCTTGAATGAACCGGAATATTCCTATACGTTGGTAAAAGAAGATGTTGGTTATTATCTGATGGCAGCTATCGCTCCCAAGCATCTGCGTTGTTTGCCGGGGGAAGAACGGATTGTTGTTTCCAATTCTCTGATAAAGAAAGGGCAAGTGAATATCACTCATATATTTGAAACGGATTTTCAGAACTTTCCATGTAAGAATCAACCACAACTTTTACCGGGATTTTGGACGATTGGTGGATATAAGCCTTTGGATACGGCAGCATACGATTGGCAGGTAGTTCCGGATAAGGATTATTGGATTTATGGACCTGGAATGAATGGTTCTCACGGAACCGGTTTGTTGCAGGATCAGAAAGGAGCCCGTTTGCTGTATACTCCACTGGATGGCAGCTATGGAGATATGGCAATCACATTGAATGTGGATGCCAGTAAAACAGCAGGACAAGGTTTTGGTAGTGCTACAGGACAGTATTTGGATTTGTATATCAAGTTTGATACCCGTACTTTAACGGGATATGCATTGCGTATCATTCGTACGACCAAGTATAGTAATGCGGTTGATTTTATTTTGATGAAATATGAGAACGGGGTGGCTGAAGCCATCAGTCAACCGGTGTCTTCTACCTGCTATCGTACAAATTGTACTCTGACATTGACTGCTAAAGGAGGAAAATTGACAGCACATGCTTCAACAACGACTCCGCTTCCGGCGCCTGTAACTGATCCGAACTTGAAACTTTCGGTAGATTTGGAGGCGGATATAGCCTCGAACACTTTTGGGGGCACCGGTATCCAGCATACGGGCAGTTGTGGTGAAAGTACAACGATGCTGCATTATATGAAGGTGGAATGGGAATAGAATGATTAAGACTTGAATTTAATACTGATGAATCTATGGTTACATTAAAATCGTTTTTAGGTATGATTGCCGCAGTTCCTTTTATAATGGCGTGTAATCAGACAGGGCAGGTCAATGCAACACTTTTTCCTGCTTCCGGTTCGGAAAATGTCAATCCGGACACTCATTTGGTTCTTACTTTTTCCGAGACTCCTGTCCTAGGAGATTCCGGTATGATACGGGTTTATGACGCAGTTACTGACCAAGTGGTGGACAGTTTGGATTTGAGTATTCCGTCTGGTCCTACGGAGAGCCGTACGTATGGTCCGGAATGTGATTATACAAAAGTGCCTTATGACTATACTCGTACCGTTATGCCTACCAATAAAGATACTCGTCCGGGTACTCCTTCGGGAACGGCGGAACCTACTCCTCCTGTGTACCAGCTTACTATTATAGGGGGATTTACGGATGCCTTTCATTTTTATCCCGTCATCGTGCGTGATTCTATAGCTACTATTTATCTACACAATAATATGCTGGAATATGGGCATACTTACTATGTGACTATAGATAATGGTGTGTTAAATTTAGCTGATGGCAGTTTTCAAGGAGTCACTAAAGAAGATGAGTGGATTTTCACTACTAAATCTGACATGCCGGAACTTTCAGATACATTGATTGTGGATGTTGCAGGAAAAGGGGACTTTAATACAGTTCAGGGAGCCTTGGATTTTATTCCTGATTTTAATGAACAACAGACTGTGATTTTAGTTAATCCCGGTGATTATGAAGAATTGGTCTATACAAGAAATAAATGGAATGTTAAAATTAAAGGAGCAGGAATGACCGATACTAAAGTACATTATGCAAATAATGAAGTCTTTAATCCTCATCCGCTGACTGTGAAAACCAATGAGTGGCCCGGTACATTTCCTTCCCGTCGGGCGGCTTTCATGCTTGATAATTGCAAGGATATAGTCATTGAGGATATGACCATTGCTACAGATTTAAAAGGTCAGGCAGAAGGGTTGTTGATTAATGGAGAAAGGATTGCTTTATACCGTGTACATATTATAGGTTCAGGAGATGCATTGCAGGCGAATGGAACAATCTATATGGAATCTTGTGAGTTGGATGGTGGTGGTGATACTATTTTAGGACGTGGCAGCTTGTTTGCTTATAAAAGTAATTTCCGTAATGGTGGCGGCCCTTTCTCATGGGTAAAAATACGGCGGGCAATCATGGTAATGTGTTTGTTGAATGCACTTTTTCTACGGAGGATGGTAAACAGGCGGATTACGGACGTACTAAAAGTAACCACGGTTCGGCCTATCCTGATGCAGAGTTTGTCTTGATAGATTGTAAAGTGAAAAATATAATTCCTGAAGGCTGGAGTTCTATTGGAGCGAAGACTGCTAAAATGTACGAGTATAATACTTGTGATATGGTGACAGGAAATCCGGTTGATGTATCCAAACGTCATCCATATTCCCGCCAGCTGACAAAAGATAAAGATACAGAGCTGATTAACAATTATCGGAACCCTGCTTTTGTTTTGAAAGGCTGGGTGCCGGATAGTTGTATAAATGGGACGAAGTAATAATTAGTGGAGATAAGTTTGCGCATCGAATATTGAGGTATCTAATTAAATATCGGAAACAGATATGGATGATCTATTAAAGTTGGAAACAGAAACTTTTAATAAATTATATACTGATTACAGGTTACGGTTTATTCGTTTTGCGCAAACTTATATTCTCGATATTTCTATAGCTGAAGATATTGTGATGGACACTTTAGCTTATTATTGGGAACATCGAAGAGATATAAAGAACGATGAGAATATATTAAGTTATCTTTTAACGGCTATAAAGCATAAATGCTTGAACTATTTAAGACAGGAACGCTTTCATTATGAAAAGAATAATTCTTTGTCTGAACTTGCTTTATGGGAATTGGATTTTAAGATATCAGCATTATCGGCATGTGATCCTTGTGAATTGTATACTAATGAGGTGCAAGAGATTGTAAATCATACGCTTGAAAAATTGCCATCAAAAACTCGACAGATTTTTTTTATGAACAGATATGAAGATATATCCTACCCTGAAATAGCTAAAAAGTTATTTGTGAATCAAAAAACCGTTGAATATCATATAAGTAAGGCATTAAAAGCTCTACGTGCTGTCCTCAAAGACTATCTTTCTTTTTTGATTTATCTAATTTAGCAGATTTTTTTTGTTTTTCGTTTAGGGTATTTCCATTCTCATGTGCTTATAGAGTAAATAATGGAAAGAAAATGAATTTATTATCGTTGTATCATTTTTTTGCAGGCAAAGCATCTGACAAGCAGAAAGAAGCTATTAAACGATGGGCTGAAAGTTCACCGGATAATTATGAGACATTATGTCGTGAAAAGAAAATATTTGATGCAGGTATTTTGTTGGTAGATAAAAAAGGAACTGTTTCAAAAAGAAAATGCCCCCGTTGTTATATAAGTTAATTAATTATACCGTAAAGATAGCTGCGGTTGTTCTTTTTTGTTGTTGTGTCTGTTACTATTTATAAGTATCAGGAATTGGTGAAAAAAATCAGAGGTATTACAAACCATACTTGTTCCTGCCGGTCAAAGAATAAACATAATTTTACCCGATAGTACGTTTGTGTGCCTTAATTCTAATACGAAATTTAGTTATCCTTCTGTTTTTGCAACAAATAATCGTAAAAAAAAAAGTTGGATGGAGAAGCTTATTTTTTGAAGTATCGGCCAATAAAAATAAGCCATTTTATGTACATACTTCAAAAGGAGAAATCAAAGTACTCGGTACTCATTTTAATTTGGAAGCTTATTCTAACGCTGATGTATTTAAGACTTCTTTGTTTGAAGGCAAAGTTCGTGTCAGAGTAAAAGGTAACAATATTTATTTGAAACCTGATCAAATGGTATGTTATCATAAAAAAATGGAAAAATTCATTTGGAAACCATCCCACGATTATGACCAGTTCCGATGGCGTGAGGGATTAATTTGTATAAAAAGCGCAAAAAATTGAAGGACATCATGAAAACTTTTACTAAATATTTTGGAGATAGCATTGTTATTCAAAATAAAGAGGTGGAACATTATAAATATACAGGAAAAATTTAGACAAAGTAGAGGGGTTATTAATGCGTTAAGGTTATTGCAGAAAGATGCTCCTTTTTACTATAGAGCAGGATGAGGACAAACAAATTATTTATATCAAATAGAGGTTCAAATACATAAAACACAACTATATTTTTTTTTTAAAACTAAAATCTAATAACATGGAAACAACTTATTTAAACGTATGTGATAGGCCAATAAGTCGGTGGTCTATTGTGAGATTACTGAAAACAGTCTTGTTGCTATTATGTGTGTCATTTAGTTCAGTGTACGTACAAGCATCAGATCGGAACGAAGGTATCACTATTTCATGTAAGAATGAAAGCTTGGAACAAGTGATACACTTGATTGAGAGCCAGTCATCTTATCTTTTTGTGTTAAATGATAAGGTGAATACTAAACACAAAGTAAGTATAAAGATAGAGAATGGAAATATAAATGCTATTCTGAATAAAATCTTTCAAGGTACCAATATGACGTATCAAGTTGATGGAGATCATATTTTAATTTCAACTACTCATAAAAGTATCGGTTTGGATGAAACACGACAGGCTACCATGATAAAAGGAAAAATAGTAGATAATGCAGGTGAGCCTATGATTGGAGTAAATGTATTGGTAAAAGGAACGACTAATGGTGCCATTACTGACTTTGAAGGTAATTATTCTCTTGCTGATGTAAACGAGAATGATGTATTAATGGTGACCTATATTGGCTATCTTACTCAGGAGATAAAAGTCGGGAAACAGTCTGTCATAAACGTTGTGATGAAAGATGATACTCAATCTTTGGATGAAGTGGTAGTGGTTGGATATGGTGTTCAAAAAAGAAGAGTGATTTTTGACTGGTTCTATATCTTCTATAAAACCAGCGGATATTACATCTACTCCTACTACCAATGCGTTGAAATCTTTGCAAGGTAAAGTAGCGGGATTGGATATAACACAATCTAGCGGGCAACCCGAGCCTCTATTTCATTAACCATGCGTGGTAATCGTTCTCTTAAAGCTGACAATAATCCGTTAGTATTGGTCGATGGTATAGATTACGGATCATTTGTTGATATTAATCCTACTGATATTGAGTCTATTGAAGTCTTGAAAGATATCTCATCTACAGCTATTTATGGAACGAAAGGGGAGCTAATGGTGTAATTATTATTACAACAAAATCCGGAGCCAAGGGACAAAAGACGAAAATCGATTTTAATGCTTATGTTTCTATTAAAAATAAGGCTAAATACCCTCGTATGATGAATGGAGAAGAATATGCTCAATTAAAGAGAGGCCTATAGAACTACTAATTCAGCAGCAGCGCCGGATCAATATATGGATGATGCTTTGATTTTCAATGCAGAAGAATTGGAGTATTTGGAAAAAAGGTTATTGGGTTGATTGGCAGGATTTATTGTTGGGTACCGGTATTACCCAAAAAATTATGAAATCAGTATGTCTGGTGGTACGGAGAAAACATCTTATTCATTATCATTTGGTTTTCAAGATGATAAAGGATTGTTGAAAAATGATGTATTGAAACGTTATAATGGTCGTATTAGTCTTGATCATAAGATAAATAAAATTTTCAATGTGGGTGTGAATGTTTCATATACTTTTAAAGATCAGGATAAGAGACAGAATCCATTGAATTTGGCTAACAAAAATACCATGTATAGGCAGAGCTTATGATGATAATGGTAATTTTATATTAAACCCTGCTCCCAAATAGTTCTGCATTCAGTCCTTTATGTGATGAGCAGCCGGGTGCTTACGAGGATAATATTCGTACGAAAACGTATGTTTGCTTCGGGGTATTTGAATGTGAATATTCTGAAAGATTTTTTCTTTTAAATCCACTATTGGCATTGATGTTACAGATAGTCGGGAAGGTATTTATAAAGATAAAAATACAGTAGCTAATCTTGGTGTAAAATCTACCTCTTCTGTTCAGGCGGATAACGATTGGCGTTATACTTGGGAGAATATACTGAATTACTCCAAAATATTTGGGAAACATGGACTAACTGCAATGATTGGTAGTAGTACCACTGCTTATGGATATGAAAAGAAAACGGCTAGTGGAGCTAACCAAGCTTCTGCTCTGACTTCATTCCACGATCTGGGAGCAAATGCTGATTCAAAAGAAAATGCCAGTCAATTGATTGAGACGCAAATGGTTTCTTTCTTTGGACGATTGAATTATAAGTTTAATGAACGTTATTTATTCCAAGCTTCTTTGCGTGCTGATGGATCTTCCGTTTTGGCGAAAGGGCACAAGTGGGGGTATTTCCCGTCAGCATCCGCTGCGTGGCGTATTTCAGAAGAAGGCTTTATGGCTGATCAAGATATTTTTAGTAATTTGAAATTACGTTTAAGTTGGGGAGTTGCTGGTAGCAGTGCAATTGATGCTTATGCTACTTTAGAGAGACTTAAAAAAATCAGTATATACATTTGGCAGTAGTGTTTATGGATATTATCCTAGCGAGATTGCAAATAAAGATTTGACTTGGGAAAAAACATCGACATGGAATCTTGGACTGGATTTCTCAATTTTAAGAAATCGCATATCTGGTACAATTGATACTTATATTTCACAAACCTCGGATTTGTTACTTCCAAGTTTATTGCCTAGTTCTACTGGATATGCATCTGTTATGCAGAATATAGGTAAAACAGAAAATAAAGGTATTGAAGTGACATTGAATACAATTTGGTTTCAAAATAAAAATTTTAGTTGGAATACGGATTGGACATATAGTTTGAATCGTGAAAAAAAAAAGCTTTTTAAATAGTGGTGTAACGCGTGATGAAGGTAATCTTTGGTTTGTTGGCTCTCCTACTCAAGTTTTTTATGATTATAAAAAAGATTGGTATCTGGCAAATTAGGTGAGGAAGTTCAGGCCAAAAGCTTTTTGGAGATTTAAAATGCCAGGATATTAAAGTGGCAGATATGTCACCCAAAGGGTTCTGAAGGTGAAGGCGTTTTTTCTACGGATGACCGGTTATTTTTCAAGAGTTCCTGGCATACGTTTGGTATAACTAATAATATCATCTATAAGAATTTTGATTTAATGTTCTTTATTTATGGTCGTGGTCGGACAATATGTAAAAAGATGCCTATATACTCAGCTATACAAGCCAAAGTGCGTTGGAAAATAGCGCACCTGTAAATTATTGGACACCTGAGAATCCTAGCAATGAGTATCTCGTCCCAATAGTGGTTATTCAACGAACAGCTATTTGTTACAGTCTTCATTGGCATTCCGTAAAGCTTCTTTTTATGAAAAATACGAGATATTACATTGGGATACACACTGCCTAAAAGAATGGACATCCAAAATGATGGTGCAGAAGTTGCGTATTTTATTGTTCTTTGAATAATTTCATTACCTTCACGGATTTCCCGAATTATGATCCGAAAGCAATGGAAGTATGGACTTTCCATTGGCGAAGCAAGTGTTGTTTGGCATCAATCTAGTTTGTAATCTTTAATTATGATCATTATGAAAACAAAAATTTTATTATTATATAAGCATATTATTTTTTGTTTATGTCATGTTCTTGTGAAGACTTTCAGGAAGAAACTAACAAAAGTGGATTGACAACGGATCCATTTATGAAAACGAAAGTTGGAATAGAGAGTGCGTTGAATTCTTTATTCGGGTTCGCAAAGGACATTTTATGGTCAGGAAGATGAGTGGTTTTAGTATGACAAGAATTCGGTACTGATTTGTTTTTTGCGTGGGGGGATAATAAAAGCAAATCAATTGGCTGATTATACTATTGACTTAAATGGCTCCCAATCAACTATCGGAAATGTTTGGAAAAATCTTTATTTGTCATTAAGCGCTTGTAATCAGACTATTTCTTTGTTTGCCGCGAAGTATTGACCGAAGTTGAAAAAATAAAGTCATTTGAAGGCCAGGCTAAGTTTTGGAGAGCCTTCTATTTGTGGTTGATAACAGAAACTTGGGGGAGACGTGGTATTGAACACAGAACCTATAACGGGTGCTGTTACTGAAGCACACCGTTCGTCTGTAGAAGATTTTTATAAAGTTATTTTTGATGATTTAGATGTGGCTGTCAATCAACTGGCACCAGGCAAATGAACAGATGGTAGAATAACTCAGGATGTAGCTAAAGCTTTTTAAAGCAAGAGCTTGTTTGACCAGAGCTTGTGCAACGGGCGAGGCTTCGCTTTATGCTGAGGCCGCTGTGTTGGCAAAGGATATTATCAATAGTCAACGCTATTCTTTCTATACTGATTATAGTGATATGTGGGATATTGCCAATTGTGATGGAGGTACAAACAAAGAAGCAATTTTTTCTATAAATTACACCAACTCAGAATTAGAAAAATAATGCTTTTGATGCTACTGCTACTAATTCGGGTAATAAAGGGATTGTTGATTTTTTGTGATGAAATATGATAAAAGTCGGAATGGAACGCGATGTCTTGAATGCTCGTCCTTTCCAAAGATATATGCCGTCCATAAGATCTGCTGCAATTATATAATGAGAATATATATCAGCGTTATAAAGTGACGTTTAAAGATGCCTGGTACGCTAACAAGAATCCGTTATCCGGAGAGTGATTTAAAAAGTTTATCCTTTAATGGCTACAGGAGATACGACCATATATATCATGAAACGGCTGCTACTGATTCACAAAAAGTATGGGCGTCAAAGCTGGTATCGTTTGCTGGATGTTAATGACATTGTACACTTCGGAAGGTAAAGCTATCTTAATGCAATTTGTAGAAATGCATAAGTTTGCCGATCCTACGGCGGTTTATAATCAGGATTGGTGTCAACGGGATGCATTTGTCATTCGTTTGCGTCGGAAATGTATTTTTATTGCAGCCGAAAGCGATGCTGCAAACGAATAAACAGGAAGCGGTGGATTTTGATGAATGAAATTCTTGATGAAACGTGCAATACCAGGCAGAAAAGAAAAAACATGAAAATTACTGAATCGGAACCGACTATCGATTTTATTTTAGATGAGAGGGCTAGGGAATTGTGTGGAGAACAAATACGTTGGTTTGATTTAAAACGAACTAAAAAGTTAGTTGAATACGTTAAGTTGCATAAATATGGATGCAAAAGTATGTATTGTCTAAGAATATCATATGCTACTGTCCGATACCCCAAATCAATTGGATGCGGTGACTAATAAAGATGAATTCACTCAAAACCCGGATATACAAAATAAAGTATTTTGTAAAAGGAGTATATTGGAAGTATTTCTTCTTTAACATACTCCTTTTATAATATACCATAAAGAAAATAGAGGTAAAATGAAATCGAAGCTATAAAAAATATTCGTTTTAGCGGTTGTGTACTATTGTTTGAACATCTTTATGAGAGCACAGAGGGCATGTCTCAATTTATCGAGAAACTCTATGGAATATCACTCTTGATCGTTCGAGCTGTATGGCAAAAATGATTCTCTTTATGTTCCTCACATCAATATTTAAGCGACTCTGTTCATATACCTACGGAGGCCTGGAATTTCTTGATACACCCGATAAGGTGGGGTGACACTTCCTGCTACCGTAGAGCAACACCTATGGGGATGGAATGGAGAAACATTTGGAGTTACCGGAAGTATGTATGAGGTTTCATGGTTTGATACAAAAATAAATGTACCTGCTGATTGGAGAAATAAACGGATAGTGAATGTTTAGCTTCTGTCCGTTTAAGGAAGCTACAAGGATTTTTGTTAATAAAAATGGTGGGATATGATTTGGTGAATAATAGTACGCCGTTTGCTGTAGATGTGACACCTTTTTATTCTCTGGTCAGGGAAAATGTGATTGCTTTCCGCATTACTGATCAAATGGTAATTTTAGTGGGAAAGATTCCCAAAGAATCTATACATGGGGAGAGTATAGAACTAATCCCTTCTCATGGTTTTTGGCGGTATAACTGGAAAAGTGGAGTTGGTTGCTACGGATAAGTTATATATTGGAGATGTTTTTATTAAAACCAACCGGACCCTCATTCTATTGAAGTTGAAGGAAGTGACGGTAATGAAACAAAGAACCCGATGAAGGCTCAGAAAATGCTTTTTTTAACAGTAAAAGAACATAAAGGTGAGAAAGTACTTTTACCGAAAAGAATACCCTGTTGAAAATCTTGTTGTCGGGAGAGAATAAACAAACTTTTTCATATTCATTTGCCAGCGGCAAATTGTGGGTACGGATTCTCCTCATCTTTATGATTTTGTCTATTTCCAGTAGGTACGGAATAATTATACGCAAAGCATTTAATTCAGATGGTTTGAAGTGAAGGATATTCATGGAGATAAGCAATTTTTCTTGAATGGAAAAAGAATTGTTTACGTACAAGCTATTTCATGGAGTTTTTGTCGGATAGTAATGGGATCACTCCAAGCTCTGATGAGTTGGCTAGGGAGACAAGTGGAGGGTGCTAAAAAAACTAGGACTTAACATGTTGAATTTTCACCGTACTATCGGGCATAAGCAATGTCTTGGATTATGCTGATGAATGGGACTATTATACTTTTGAAGAACTTGGGAGGCAATCATTATCCTATCAGTCACTTTAATGATAACAAAAGCAAGTTTTTATTTTGCTTGAATGAAAAATTGGCGCGAATGATTAAACGTGACCGTAACCATCCGTCTCTTGTTGACTATAATTTATAACTTTTAGATGCGTATGGCACATTCTGGATCTACCCGTATCTTAATAATTCCAGTAATGGAGAATCCAGAGGAGAAAATGAGGCGAATGCCGTTTTAAGTACACTTGATGCCAAACGATACACTTTTTATGATTATGGATGGCGAAGCATCATGCCGGAGTGGTCCCGGGTTGCTATCATGATAATTTATATTTAAAGATAACTATCACCGTTTTTCAGATCATAAGGATGAGATTATTTATTGGGGAAGACAGAACTATTGGTACTCCACTGCGTCTTCAGGATGAAAATCTGCAATCTGGCACTACTTTCTGGATGAGGAAGCGATGGATTATATGAAGTGGTATGATGCATATGATTCGTTTTCTTAAACACAATGGATTTGCCAAAAGCATTTCCTGATGGATGAATTTGACATTTAAAATGGGGAATGTGGCTTTCTATTATCAAAGGTAGGGTAATGAGAATATTCGTATCAATGTACGATGGATGCTTATACTGTAAATGGTTGGGAAAGTATGAAACTGGAAAATCACTCGGCATTGTTGATAGTATCGTTATCCCTAAAGAGATGTGGAAAATGGCTCGTTATAACCAACCGTTATTTTTAGCTGTAAAAATGAATCGGAAAGTGCTGAATGTTGGAGATACGACTATAGTAGATACTTATATTGTAAAATGAAAAAAGAATTTGAAGGGAATTATTCTCTTCAATTGATCATGAAAGATGCGGAAGGTACTGTATTGGCTACCCATGTATCTAGTGTACATGTTAAAGGGGAATGTATATGGTCAATGTTTACAGATCGGCTGGAATTTTGTTCCTCGGGCAACAGGCTATGTTTGTATTGAAGCAAAAAGGATTGGTCAAAGGCAAAAAACTTTTTGCAACTGGAAACGATTCTTTGTTTGCTGTAAGTTTGAATACGAAAGGAATTACAGCTAATGGTTCTATTGCTGATACTACCAGGGCGTTCTGAGCAATTTTATGAAAACAGTTGGTTTTGATATTCCGGAATATAAAGAAGGAACACCTTCGAGATTATTTGTTGGTTGGCGCCTTTGAACCTACTCAATGGGAAGTGGTATGAGTGATATTATGGAATGGGTTTACAAGGGACATACATTGATTATTGTGGATAATGCGGAAAGGTGGGCTGAGTTCTAGCGGATAAAGAAGTTTTGGATTATCGTGGTTCAAAGAAACTAGGTACGGCTTGGTATGGTGGAACTTTTTTCAATAGAGAACATCCTATTTTTGATGGATTGCCTGTCAATTGTGTCTTTAATTGGGAATATCAATGCTTTGCTACTTACAACCGTCATCGTGTAGGGGTTGCGTTGCTTTAATGGGGAAACATTGGTTGCTTGTGTTTCCGATCATAAAAAGAAGTTTATTCTGCCTTGTCTGTTATTCCGCAGGTCGTGGAAAATAATTATTACTACATTGGATATTCCTGCATGTATAAAAGGATGTCAAAGCTTATACAGTTCCTGTTGATCTTGATGGCATGAACGAGTCGATGAATACTTTTAATACCAAAAGCGAGAATAGGGCTAATGTAGTGGGCCAACAGTTATTATTGAATTTAATAAAAGAAAGTAATAGATAATTATGAAGAAGAAAGTATTATTGCCATAGCATTTTTTGTTGTTATGTCCATTTTATGGGGTGAGAGCACAGGAGAGACCATTTTTTGATTTGTCAGGAAAAGGATGGCATTTATGGCAGGATAAAAAAAGCGACTTGGCAGACAGAGGATATTTATTTGACATTGAAGAGGCACAGAAAGTTCCTGCAGCTGTTCCTACAGCGGGATGGGATATATTGACTTCTGCCCAGCCCACTTCTTTTCGGTACAGGTTCCTGAACAGCTGAAGAATATCTTCAAACTCAGTCCGACCCGAAGGAGATATTACAGGAGTTACATGGTGGAGTCGTACAATGGATATTCCGGTGTTGAAGAAAGGACAAAAAGTCTTTTTGAATTTTGGCTCTATACGTTCACGGGCGGAGATTTTTATTAATCAGAGATTAGTGGATTATCAGATTGTGGACAATGTTCCTTTCTGAAACGGATATTACTCCTTATATAAAATCGGGAGAACAAGTACAATTGGCTGTACGTATAACGGATGCGGGTGGTAACCATGATTGGCGTGACTCAGAACTATTCCGTGGGGAGATAAAATGTTGCCTCCCGGTCATGGCTTTGGAGGAATAACAATAGGAAAAGTTAGTATGAAGGTATGTAATTCTGTTTATGTGGCAGATATTTATATGCAGAATACTCCTCAGATAACCACCGCCAACGCTATTCTGACATTACAGAATGAAAAAGGAAAGACTACGAAGCAGGATCTTCGTATAACGGTGTACGAGTGGCAAAATAAAGAAAAAAATAGTTTATTCTAAAGAGATAAAGGGGTATCTCATTAAATAAAGGTATGAATGAACTGAAGATTCCTGTATCAGCCCGGATGCGAAATTATGGAGTGTGGATGATCCTAATCTGTATGTATGTGAGGTGGAGTTGTCCGAAGGACAGAACTGGTGGATAAAGATTCCCGCCGTTTTGGATTCCGTTGGTTCGAGGCTTCCGGTATAGGTGAGGATGCTGTTTTTCGTTTAAACGGAAAACGTATCATGCTTCGCTCGGCCATCAGTTGGAGTTTTTGGCCGGTCAATGGTATTTTCCCATCGGAAGAATTGGCTGAAAGGCAAATTCGCATCGCTAAGGAGTTAGGGTTGAATATGTTGAATTTTCATCGTTTTATCGGTAATACTGACGTAATGAATTATGCTGATGAGTTGGGACTGCTCTATTTTGAAGAGCCTGGCGGTTTCCGTCTGGACGTAAGACAGCCGTTTATGAATGCTGTTTTTTTGCATGAAAAGGTCATCCGTATGGTAAAGAGGGATCGCAGTCATCCCTGTCTGGTTATCTATAATATGATGAATGAATCGGGAAATGCTGCTCCTGAAAAGTTAGAATTGGAAATTCAAGCGATGAAGGATATGCGTGTATTGGATCCTTCCGGTTGATTCTTCGTACCTCGGCTTGGGCTAAGGGAGATGATATAGAAGATCAGGCTAAAATTCATATTCGTCCTTACGATGAAAAAGTGTATTGGAGTGGCTGGTATGATTATCATCGTGCCGGAGGACCTGCTGTTTGGAATGAAGGTTTGTACAAAGGCCCTGAAGATTATTATAATGATACAAAGAATAAGCGTGAAATTGTATTCTTTGGTGAGGAAGGGGCTTTATCATCACCTCCTCGTTTGGAAAAGAATAAAGAAGATTTGGAAAAATATAGCTATAAAGGATGGGATGGTATAGAGTTTTTACGTTGGTATGATGAATTTAATGAATTTCTGGATGCTAAACAGTTAAGGACAGTTTATCCTACAGTGGATGATTTGTGTGTGGTTATGGGAACTGTATCCTATGAACATCAAGGACGTAAAATAGAATCGGCCAGAATGAATAATTTGACGGATGCATACGTTGTTAATGGATGGGAATCGGAATTGACGGAGAATTATTCGGGAATTGTCGATTGTTTTCGTTATCCCAAATCGATCCGGCTATTATAGCTCGTTATAATCAGCCTTTGTATGTAGCGGTAAAGACCAGGCAACAGGTTTGCAGCCGCAGGGGAAAGGTGACCGTTGATTTTTATCTGATTAATGAGAAGAATGTCCGGGGAAACCATCAATTGAAAATCTCGGTGACAGACTCTCAAGGAAAAGTGATGGAGGTAGGGACTTATGAAACGGAAGCTGCCGGAGGTGAGGTTTATGGTCAGTTGTTGGTGAAAGATGTAAAAATACCTGTTCCTACAGCTGGAGGACTTTGTAGAATTCAAGCAAAACTGTGTAAGGAAAATTCTGTTGTTACAACTGGGTATGATGATATATTGTCTGTAAATCTGGCATCCAATATGTTGGATGGTAAAGGGGCCGTTTGGGAAGATGGAAACGCTTTACAGAATTTCTTGAAGGGTAAAACGAAAGAAGCGGTTGCGGCTTACGAGGATAATTTAGGAAAGTTGGATTGGATTATGGTGGCCCGTCCTCCTAAGAAAGATCAATTGACAATGGTGCCGATGGAAGCGTTACGCTCTGCCGATGGCAAACCGGGATTGGATGTGGTCTATTATGAGGATATGGAATTTCAGAAGGAAGTTTATCATGAAGTGGCCAAGGTGGTTAATCTGAGTGCTATTGAAGGAGCTACACCAAGTCCTTTTGTGTATATGCTTGATGGTTATGGTATTAAATGGAGTGGTAAAATACTTCCCTCTGTCAGTGGTGAATATACGATTATTCCTCAGAGTAATGACCGTAGTATGATTGAAGTCTTTGTCAATGGTAAGAAAATATATGAAATTACCAGGAAGAAAGAGCATTTGGGCGATGGAAAAGTCTATTTGGAAGGAGGCAAGTCTGCCGATATAGAGATTCGTTTCAGGCATCCTCGCAGTAACGCGTTGTCGTCTGGATTGGGCTGTTCCTAATGATAAGATGCCGGATGCACAGCGTTTAATGGAACGTGCCGTAAATGATGGAACCAAAATCTTCATTATTCAGAGTGCTGATGAGTGGTCGGAATTTATAGCGGCTAATAGTAAAGCGGTGTTTAAGGACAAATTCTTTTGTTGGAACCAACTGGCTGGGCAGGGTGATGTTTAATAAGCCGCATGATATTTTCAAGGAACTTCCTGTCGGAAATGCTTCTCAACTGGCCTTATCAGGCATTGATACATACAGGGGTGGAGCGTATGGGATTAGTGATGGAAGGTGAGGAATTGCTGGTCGGAGCCTATCATACTTATCCTATGGCTATCGGAACTGCTATGGGGATTGTACCGATGGGTAAGGGTAGTGTTTTGTTCTCTACATTGGATATCTATGGGAACATCATTAATGATTCGGCTGCCGGACTCGTAGCCAAAAAGCTGATTTTCAATATGATTGATTTTAAATAAAATAACAGATACCATGAAAAAACGAATCCTATGCTTTTGTTTATGCCTGTATTGTATAGGGCTATGGGCGGCCAATGCTTCTTTTAAGAAGACAGGAAATGATTTGTTGTTTCTTCTGCCTCAGGGAAATGTGAAATTGGAATTTTGTACAGATGATATGTTCCGTGTACGTCATTCTCAAGGTACCGTGTTCGCAGAAAATGAGCAGTGGATGGTTCGGAAATATGATTTTACTCCTGTACACTATACAGTGGAAGATAAAGGTGCTGCATGGTTGATTACGACCGGAAAACTGATTATAGAGGCTACCAAGAATCCGTTCTGTCTGTCTGTTTCTGATAAAAACGGCAAACTGCTTTTATACGGAACTTGCGGAACAACGTTTTTTATAAGGATTCTGTCAAGACGAAAGCTGTTCTACAACCGGATGAGCATTTCTTTGGTTTTGGGGAACGTATGGATTTCATGGATCAGCGAGGGCGTAAGGTCTATCTGAATGTAGAGTTGGGAAGAGGGATAAAACCGGCTGTAGGAGGAAAAAGATATTTTACGTGCCAATTATTGTCCCGTACCTTTTATGATGAGTACCAAAGGATATGGTTTATTCTTTCATACTCCGTTTGCTACCGAGTGGAATATGGGGTGTGGGATAGTAGTGATTATTATTCATTCAAAGCTTTTGGCGGTGATTTGGACTATTATTTTATTTATGGTCCCGATTTTTTATACCATGGTTGACAGATATACGGAATTGACCGGAAAATCCCCCCATGCTTCCTCGTTTTGCAATGGGGTTGCATGTCGGTACTTATTCGGTGGAACCTGGAAGAATGAAGAGATGACTTCCGATAAATACCCGCCTGCTTTATGTAAACGTTTGCGTGAGGAAGGAGTGCCTTTTTGATTTGCTTTGGCTGGATTCTACTTGGAGACTGTTTAATACCACTTACGGAAATGGTGGTTGCTGTTTTTGAATGGCGTAATACGTTCAAAGATCCGAAAGCCATGTTTGATAGTTGCTATGCGCAAAATGTAAAAAATGGTGGGGCTTCATATCCGTTCTATATTAGATAATGGCCCTGAATATCATCTGTTGGATAAGGCGCGTGAACAGGGAAACGTGCTGTATCCAGGAGCAAAGACAGAAAGGGAGTGGTGAATTTCTTTGATCCGAAAGCAGTAGATTGGTGGTGGGAGAACGGGTAATGAAAGTCGCTTCTATCGGGGGCTAAGTTTGAAAACGGATGTCGGAGGAACGATGGACCTGAAAAGGACTTCATAATATTTTTCCTTTAGCTTATGCGGAGGCCCCCCTATCGTAAATTTCAGGAATATAATAATATGAGGGGGTGACACATACCCGTGAAGGTTATGCGGGAATTCAGCGTTATCCTTATATCTGGGCTGGAGATTGGGGGAGTGAATGGCAGTGGTTTGAACCGGTGATACGTGCAGGACTTAATATTGGTATGAGTGGTGTGGGTAACTGGACTCATTGCATGGGAGGATTTGAACAATATTCTCCTTACGATACAGAATTATATACTCGTTGGGTACAGTTCGGTATGTTTTCACCTATCGCCATGGTGTTCGGTATGGACCATCCCCGTTACCATGAACCTTGGACTTATGGTCCGAGGCTTTGGCCAATTTCATCAAATATGATAGTTTGCGTTATACATTGATTCCTTATATTTATAGTAATGCCTATCAACTTTATAAAACGGCACGTCCCATGATGACTCCTTTAGTGATGGACTATCCTCAGGATGAGAATACTTATCAGCTGACACGTCAGTATATGTTCGGGCCATGGATGATGGTTTGTCCTGTCACTACCAAAGGTGCACTGAGCCAACATGTTTATTTTCCCGTGGAGAATGGTTTGATTATGAAACCGGTGAGCGTTTTGACGAGGGCCGTCAATATAAATCTTTTTCTTACTCCGTTGGATAATGTTTGCCTATCTATATAAAAGCCGGAGCTATTATTCCATGCAACCTGTTATGCAGTGGAGTAGATCAGCACCCTGTAGAGATGATAACATTGGATGTCTATCCGTCAGGCATTTTCTTCTTATGAGATGTATGAAGATGATGGTATATCAATGGATTATCAAAAGGGATTGGTTCATTGACCCGTTTT
>VOFK01001539.1_pt1 | contig 27793 bp, 47 predicted proteins | sample 5384121 | NCBI WGS metagenome assembly VOFK01 (sample SAMN12384730, study PRJNA508395) | human gut metagenome | isolation source: healthy gut J | host: Homo sapiens | reverse complement strand
CTCGGTATTGCTTCGTTCAGTTGCATTAACTACGTCCACATACACAGGGACAATTCAAGACGTCGAAAATGCAGAGACCTGGTTATCATGACAACTACAAAACGGTCATTTTTGATCTTAAACAGTTTGAGGATGACTTCCATGTAGTAGCTTCAGAAATCGAAAAATGTCGATGGCCACCCAAGCGCAGTTTGACCTGCTTTTTTACATCGGCGGGAGCAAAGACCAATATGGTTGTCGCTTTGGTTGAAGAAAGGGTTTCACTGCTTTGTGTTAAAAATAGCCTTAACGGTCCACCAAAGATGAATTACAGCTCTGCCTCGCAGGATATGCAACTGTTGAAGATATTGCACATGAAGAAGATAGAAACCATTGCCGAGCACAGCGATAATTCTGTGGGGAAACAGATTGTCATAGCCATTGGAGGATGCTGTGACCGCATCGGTACAACCACACAGGCATTGCAGCTCGTTAAATATCTTCAATTCATGGGCCATCAGGGCGTGCTATATTCAATACAACCATAGCGGATACGATTTTGTAGGTAGAACAAAAGATATTCTTCAGCTTGAAGATGTGACAATGACATTGGCCGAAGTGACGTTCGCCAACGTTGATATGTACGCAGCTCAGAGCATATAGCGGAAATTAAAGCCATGGGATATGAATATTTAGTTTATGACTTCGGACATGATTTCTCCGTAACAGAATGGCTTGAAAAAGATATTCGGATTTTGGTATGCGGCTCATCCCCGTATGAGTTAGATAGCTATTCTGATTTCGTTAGGCGAGGGTCACAATCGTATGCCTCGAACATCATCTATAACAATAATGTTCATTACATTTTCAGCTTCGTACCAGAAGCTGATATGGACGATTAAAAGAGCTCATGGAAGCCGCGGGCGATCACACATATTTTTCCGCATACACACGGATGCCTTCATTAAATGCGGCCAATAATCCCGTATATGCCGCAATTACCGAAGCTAAAAAATGTTACGATACCGCAGAAAAAGCGCGGCTTTTAGGACTTTTCTCAGGGGAAAGGGTGTAAACAAGTGAAATTGATCGTTGCAGAAAAAACCATCAGTGGCAGCCTCATTAGCACGCATCGTTGGTGCAACAAAGAAAAATGACGGCTACTTTGAAGGGCATAATTTCATTGTTACGTATTGCATCGGTCATCTGCTGCAACTTGCCATGCCAGATATTTATGGCTATAAGACATGGCAGTTCAACGATCACCAATCATCCCAGATAAATTTAAATATGTTACAGCGCCAGAAACTGTAAAGCAATGCAATATTGTCTGTGATCTGATGGCCGACATGCGCGTTGATGGTATTATCTGCGCAACGGATAGCGCGCGCGAAGGAGCTGATCTTTAGACGCATCTTTGCTATGCTATTCAGAAGAGTAGCCTTGTTAGAAATAAACCTGTATATAGGCTTTGGGTGTCTTCGACCGAAGATGCAGCTTATCGGCACGGGCTCAAAACAATGCGCCCGGACAGTGAGTATAATAACCTGTACCAAGCTGGTAACAGCAGAGCTATTGCAGATTGGATAATTGGAATTAACGGCACTCGTGCGTACACGACAGCATTCAATGTAAAATTGCCGGTTGGTCGAGTTAAAACCCCATTTTGGCTTTTTATTGTGCAGCGCGAGCAGGAAATTGAAAATTTCAAGCCCGAATTATACTATCGCCTTACGGCAGAATCATGGAAACTTCAAGACCTTCTTTAAAACATCAAACAAAGATGTTATGGGGAGATATTCTAAGCAGCTATCGGCTATCTGAGGCCGTAGTAAATGCGTATAGCCATACTGAAAAGAAGAAGGCTGCACCGCTGCTATATAACACCACACAGATCATGAAAGACGCCAATGCTTTGTTTGGCTATACAGCAGACGAAACCCTTTCCATTCTACAAAGTCTATATGATAATAAGCTCACTACGTATCCCCCGCGTAGAAAGTTTCTATCTGACTTCTGATATGGTTGATGTTATTCACGAACGAGCAGCTAAATTGGCAGCACGTTTTTGCGTGTAGAGAACATCACTTTTTGACGATCCCAAAACGTCTGGTAAACGACAAAGCATCCGAAGAGCACTATGCTATCGTGCCAACGGATACCGCCATAAAAGCCCACATTGATGAGCTTTCCAGAAATGAAAAAAACATTTTTTTGCTCATTATGTACCGCCTATTTGCGGCGCTATCCCCAGATTACGAGTATTACCGAACAGAATTAAAAAGTAAATATATGCGACAATACGTTTAGCTGCACTGGCACAACACCTATCCGAAAAGGCTATAAAGAAGTGGTGGAAGAAGACCTTAAAAATCGGTTATCTATTAAAGCACCCGAACCAAACGATAAAGCTTCGGATGAAGACTTCGTTGAGCAGATCATTCCCACGTGTGCTGTAGGTGACATATTAGATTTGCATTCCGTATCGAGTGAAGATAAGTACACAAAAGCCACCTCAGAGATATACAGACAGTTCTTTATTGTCGGCCATGGAAAATGCCGGTAGAACCATAGCCGAAATAAATTTGCGAAAAACGATAAGCGATTGTGGAATAGGCACTCCGGCGACGAGGGCCGAAATTATCACATCTCTTATTCGGGACGGATATGCAGAACGTATCAAGAAGCACCTGGTTCCGACTGAAAAAGGTAAGCTGCTTATCAGTAAAGTTGATCCTTCCTGTGTGACGCCGTTCTTACGGCCAAAATGGAAGAAAAGCTTAATTTGATTGCACAGGGGAACTATCAGCCACATAAATTTCAAGAGGAAATCGTTTTTCTAACTCAGAAGATTATTCGAGATTTGGAAGTGGAGCTCAGGGTAAACGGGGCAGAAATGCATAAGGTTTTCCGTTCAGCTAATATTGTCGGTAAATGCCCACGGTGTGGTAATGCCGTCATTGAAAATGCTAAAGGTTATCGTTGTGAAAAATACATCGTGCGGCTTTGCAATCTGGAAAGATAATAACTTTTCTAAAAACTTCAAAAACCAATAACAACCTCCCTTGTTACAAAATTGCTTGCAAAATAAATCGGTTCCGATTAAAGGGACTGACATCAAGCAAAGGAAATAAATTCAACTGCGATATAGCGTTGGAGGATACCGGGAAGTTTGTGAATATCAAGCTTCTATTTGATGTATAGAAAGAAGGAGTGTATTGTGAATATTTCAGATAAGGAACTGGAGCAAGCTAAAAAATCTCATCAATTCATTTTGTATCGGAGAATTTGGCAACGCAACAGACTTTACAAAACTATCCTCAGTGAACATTGCCTATACCACTATTACGGACGCCGAAATTCCAATTCAAGTGACACTTGATCTTGAAAGATATTACTTGATGCGTACACTTGACGGTCATGTTATCGACAAAGAGGAATATGACACCTTTCAGGATTTTTACGAAAACTGCCTCGAGGTTTTGAATTTTGATGATCTCGTCTACGTAACGGATGAGCAACTGCAAGCCTTTTTATGGAAGTCTTACCTACTCCCTCGATAATTTAGCATATAACAGCGACGGCACAGTAGACTTTGACGTTGTACGCGATTATGCCCCTAATATTCCCGGTAAATTCATGATCTACAGCGATCAGAGTAAAGGGAGCGAAGATGAAGCTCAAGTTTTATCTTTATCTGGGTTTACTTTTTTCAGAGGATGCCGCCCGCCGTAAAGAAGAGGTCAAATATATCAATGCACACTACACGGGCATTGAAAATACCCTTGTTGATCTCACTAAAAAGCCGATATATGGAGCATTTCCTGCTCCGCACAAAAAGATAAAAGGCAAGCACTATTGAAGCTGGAAGCCTCATCAAAGAGGCATATAACGGCATAAAAGCTGATACGCAACAGTGAGGACTACAAACGTTGGCTGAATTTTTTATGACGGCTTTCACCAGTATTCCTTTAATAATACCATGCTGATTTACATGCAAAACCCATCAGCTTCACTGTGTGCCGGATTTAACACATGGAAAAACAAAAAAGGTATGTTAAAGCCGGCTGAAAAAGGATTAAAAAATTCTTGCGCCAATTACGGAAACTGTACTGCGTGAAGTTCCTGTGCTTGATGATGATGGCAAGCCGATACTCGATGAAAACGGTAAAGAACAAACCAAAAAAGTTAAAGAGAAGGTTTTTGCCAACAAGTTCTATGTTACTTCTACGTTTGATATATCTCAAACCGAAGGTGAGCCTATTCCTGAATTAAGCTATTCAGGAACATCGGAAAAAGTAGAGAACTATAGCGCTCTTAAGAAAGTGCTTGAAGAAATTGCTCCTTTCCCGGTTGAATATACAGATGAGCTGCAGGAAGGCTGCGACGGACGTTGTTCTTATACTGCCGAGCAAATCTACATTCGCAATGATATGGAAGAAGCTAAAACAGTTGAAGTCCTCATTCACGAAATTGGACATGCCTATATGCACGATAAAACGAGGTTTGAAGAAGCAAAAGAACATCTGAAAGTTATTTCGGACCGTGACAGCCGCGAAATACAGGCGGAATCTCTTTCCTATATTGTGACCCATAAACTCGGATTAGACACAAGTGGCTTTAGTTTTCCGTATATTGCCGCATGGAGCAGCAACCACACTGAGCAAGAAATCATGAACGCCATGATATACATAAGAGACGAAGCTGATGCTTTCTATGACCTCATCGAGAAAAAAAGCTTGAATTAGAGCTTAATAAATCCCTCAGCTGAACGTTAAACCAGCACTGCAAAGCGAGGAAACGAAACCCATTTCTAATATTTCAGATGGAGATGAAGTTAAAATGGCAACCGGAAATTTGAATTACTCTACTGACAAAAACACTACCCATACAGAAAATGCGGAATTAAAAGAAGAGTTAAATTCGGAGCTGTATAACCGTATGTTTGAAGAACAGGAGCATTATAGAAATTGGCTTCTGAGCTTACCTCCCGAGGAAATTTTATTTCACGCGTTCTCTTACTCTGTTAGAGAAGACATTTTAATGACACAGGAAGAAAAACAATTTTAGTATAGAAAAGTGTAAAGCTTTACTTGAATCTCCGACCCCTCTTGCAGATATGAAGCGTGCATATGATAAGACCGAAACGAACTATATGGACGACATTCGGAACGTCATGGAAAATTACGCAGATGATATCCTTCGTGAGAATAAAAAGAAGATTTCTGAACGCGAAAAGGCGGTTTTTTCTGTTCGAGGCGTAGCCGATTTTGTCGAGTTGTTTGCGAACGACCGTATTTCTGGTGCAGAGAAAGAGAAGGATTAAACCTATGGCGAAATTCAACAATGTACTGGTTACTGGATACAGGCAACAGCAGGAACAAGAAAAAAGCAGAATGAATTAAAATCGAAACACCATATTGATGATCCCAACGTCGTTGTTGTTGAAAAAAAGCAACATGGCAAAGTTCACGGTCAAAACAGTTACAACTGCTTTAAGGACCGTTGCCAATATTCTTCTCGTGCTGCTTGCTATCATTGGCATTTTAGCTTTAATATACCCCGAAACACGTACCGGGTTATTAGAAATTTGGAAAGATACAATCGATAATCTCAGTCATTTACTCTAATTTTTTAATTGGGAGAGGTTCATATGAAGTTTGAAGCACATTACTATTCTGAGACGGGTAATATGGAGTCAACAGAATACAGCGATAACCTGTATTCGCTCCTAAGAAACTATTCTGTGTTTTGGCAAATGACAAGTACAAACCAACGCTTTGGATAACCGAAGGAAATGTATCCCTTCGCATTCATGATTTTGCTTTTAAAGAGTTGACCCCCGAAACTTACTGCGCCTATTTGCAGGAGAGGATCCTCGAAGCAGATAGGCTGCTTTCAGAAATTGATTTTGCGTCGCCCGATGAGCTATACACTAATAGGCCCGACAAATTAGAAAAAGCTGTATATTCACTATTGGCTAAAGCCGAAATCGATCACACAGGGAAATTGATACAAAATCTCCTTCTTATAAGAAAGCCATGCGAATTACCCGATCTAATTTTCCGATTTGTTTTGTGATCTCGACGAAGACGTTGACCTAATCTTTAAGGACAAAAAGTACGATTATACTCTCTTCTATTTTAACCCAGACTCTAATGCTGGCGGACAAATTGTTCAGTGCCCTTTTTTCAAATGACCAGGCACAACGCATGGTTGGAAATAAAGATTACTTTGACGTTTTAGCAGAAAACACACAATATCTGTCCGACATAAACTCCATATCCTTTTTCGATTGTATTTTTGATATTGCGGAACGAATGGAGAAGGGTCAGTTTATAGGAACATTCATCGACGATGCTTTCTCATATAAAGATATGGTGAAGACCGAGGAAAAAGATGAGCTTCCCGAAAACGATTTCGAGTTTGCAAAAACCTACGGAAACTCATCTTCGTTTTCTAAAGAGAATGAACGTTAATGAAAAGGGAGTATGTAATATGAAATTCGGAGAAGAAGAACTCACCTTCCTTTCAATATTTGATGGGGGGAGAGAAAAGCAGACAAAATACCATTCAGAATATTCAGACGCAGATCGACGGCCTTTCTGATGAAGCAAAATCTGCCGGTATTGAATATGAGCTTTTGCATCTTATGCGGAAACTCAAAACCATTACGGACGATGAATATAATCGCCTTAAAATTGCGGATTATATGCAAAGCTAAGGCCATAGCTTCAGAAAAATTGGGGAAATAGAATGTATAGGGGAAAAGTCAACTGCCCATTTCCCTTAGGTGATGGACAGTTGACTATGACGTTTGAGTAAAAAAATGTATCAGAAACTTTAACCGAATGGACCCAAAGCCCCCAATATTTGAAGGTGGAAAAATGAGCCAATAAGAGTATTGAGGTGAGCGCAAATGCAATATGCAATTTATGAAGGCAACATAGATCGTCTTAGAAAAAAGGCAAAACACATCCAGAATAAATGCCGCAAATATGGTTGCGATTTTTTCGGTTTGAAGAAGTCGGTGAAGAATTTCGGAAGGTCAAAGATGAGAACGATAAGGTTTCGGTCCGCCGTTTTGTGCTCGTTGAAGCAGAAGGAACGTCTATCGTCAATGGATGGAAGTTTGTAGCTACGCTAAATCATACCGAGGAAGGCAATATAATACGTGCAGCTTGTGATATTGAAATTCCAGAACGATTTTATATTTGCTCTCCCTGTTGTGAACACTGCAATTTAATCGGCCCCGGAAAGAAACCTATATTGTGATGAATGAGAAAACAGGGGAATTCAAGCAAGTCGGCAAAAGTTGTTTAAAAGACTTTACAAACGGTATGAGTATTGAAGGAGTTTCTGCCTACATGTCCTTCTTCAACGATTTGATTCAGGAAGAAGCTCCTAACAGTAATGGATTAGGCCCGCACTATTATGATACCAAGCTCTACTTACACTATGTCGCAGAAACGATTTCTCATTGGGGCTTCGTAAGAAGAGGTGTCAATGAGCGGTCTACTGCTGATCGCGCCGCAGAATATATGATGCTCGACACGAGATCTCCGAGGAAATGCCCAGTACGCCAAAAAATCCTGCGAAGAGAAATGGAATCTGTTGTATTTAGCCCAGAAAGCAGCTCCATAGACAAAACAGTAGAAGAAGCCTATACGTGGCTTATGCAGCACGAAGAGACTGATAATTATATGCACAATCTCATTACGGCCTGCAAATTAGAGTACACTACATACAAAAAACTTTGGAATTCTTGCCAGCTTATTTCCAACCTATAACCGTAGTGTTGAAAAGAAAAGCGTTCTGCAAAGCAAAAGCCCAGCAAGAACCTTATAGAAATTCCGAATGGATTGGAAAAGAAAAAGAACGCATCAATATCACTGTTTCTACCTTTTCGTGCTTAACAAGCTGGGAGAATGACTATGGTTATACTTATATCTATCGAATAACAGATGATAAGAATAATGTCTATACTTGGAAAACAAGTAACTGTTTAGGAGAAAACTCCGTAAAATCGCTCACCGGCACGGTTAAAACACATACAGAATACCGTGGAATTAAGCAAACTGAGCTAACCCGGTGTCGTGTAGAAGCTAAAGAGCCTATATTGGAACCTGTTGAAGAGGTTGAAACTCCCTCTTCTGTGAGCGATTTCGTAGAGTGGTATGATAAACTGTTCGGCGATGAGCAGAAACACCAAAATTGCGATCTTGAAAAATAAAAATCAAAATCGACCTTGATACTCCGTATATTCAAGAGAAAGGGGATTTAGAGATGCTGCATCGTGTAATGATAAAAGCGACACCGCTGCATGATGTTGGCCGGGCGAGTGGATTATATCAGTAATCCAGATCGACAAGAGCAGCTCGTATATGCTAACGAGAAGCCTGTGCAGACCTCGGGCTTTTGGAAAGATCTTTCAGCGTACTGTCAGAAGTCTGCACCGGGGAGGCGCGTGAAGGGCGTGAGTTAATTATCCCTCTACCCAATGAATTTAGTAAAAGAAATTCCGCCTGAGGATATTGCAAATGCCTTTCGTAGTTTGCTGGAGCAGGAAAACCGGCACGCGATGGGCGATAGCCCTCCATTGGAATAAAACGAAGCAGTCCTATCATCTCCATGCGGTAGGATCGGAGAACCCTGAAGTGCGTGAAAACGATGTGACGCCGGAGTCTGTAAACCCCGAAAGCCGCTGAAGCGGGACACGTATTTTTTGATGCGGATGGTAAACGCAGCGTAAAGCAGAAGTGCATTGATCCAGAAACGAAGGAGCTGCTGCCGGGGTGTTTTTTAGTCAAAAAAGAGGTGCAGCCGGGCGCGAGCGCGGAACGCTTCGGGCAAAAGGTTCGGCGTATGACTCAAAAGAGTTTTTTAAGAGAAGTAAAAGCCGACGTTGCGGATTTGATGACCGAAATGTGGGGATGCCGATATAGATAAGGAATTTGTATTGGCAGATTTCATCAGGGAAGACACGCTGTATTTGAAGCAAGTCTCCCGGAAAAAAGGGATTGCCAGAGGAAAAGAGCAAAGAAAGCCGACGCATACAACAAAACTGCTCAGGGAGTATAACGAAGCCGTGGATGCGCAGTGCAACACTATCCAGAAGCCGCCCATACCGATGAATTGGAGCAGATCGCGCAGCTGATGAACCGCAAGAGTGCAGCTGATCGAGACGGTTTTGTCGGTGCGGTACGCGAAATCACAAAGGCGTTGCAAATGCAATTTGCAGCAGCCAGAGCAGCTGCGGCACGACCGTAAGCAGCGTAGCGGATTTTGCGTCGCGGTATCGCGAAAAAAAGTAGTCTTGACGCTGCCGACCACACAATCTCAACCGTGTGCTCAGATATTTTTAGAGCAGCGATGAAATGAGTAATAGAATGAATTGTGATTGTGTAAGATAAAAAATGTAATTTTTTATACAAAAAAGTCAAAATTTGAAAAATCTCTTGACACGGTGCCTTGCGTTCAATAATATTGAAGCATACTTATTGAACGCAAGGAGCTGTATTAAATTGAATAATCAAATTTCTTTTATTTTCCATGACGAACTCTTCGGACTTAGAAGTAGTTGAAAATGAAATTCATAGATAGAAGGCTATCAAGTTCAAGGGAATTATTTTCTGGATTTAAATATCTACATGTATTAACTTTTTCGTACGATTTAGATTTTATAAACACTATTGCAAAAAAATTTTTGAAAACGTCGAAATTATTTTAGGCTGTGAAGCCTTGGTAAAGTTTGATCTCCAAACAGTAATGGCTTTTCAAACTCGCTCTTTTGCAACTTATAAAAAAGCATCAAGAACTAATTGAAGGAGTAGCTTCGGGGAAAATTTCGTTTTGGATTACTAAAAATCTAATATCCCATCAAAAAGTTTTTATTTTGTCTAATGATGACGGAACTTCAAGAATAATCGTTGGTTCTGCAAATTTCTCTGGCCGCGCCTTTAACGGAAACCAAAGAGAAAACATTGGTTATTTCAATAATGATTCTCGGGCTTACGATTTCTATATGGAGGAATTTGAATTTGTAAGAGACTTTTGTTCTAATGAGATAGTTAAAGATGCACTTTATCTTGATAGCACTACCCCTGATAAAGAGCTCGAATCTCTCCCTATTATTGCAGAAGCAAAAAAATAAAAAATGGTGGGATAATCATGGATAACGATATTCCAGCCGAGAAACAGCAGTCCGTCGAATTCGCATATGATATTCATTCGCTATCAAACAAATATGCACCTTTATTGCCCCAGAAATCAGAAACTGGAACATTGAAACTGATGTCTCCTGTTAAAGTAACAGAGTTAATAAGAAAATATAAAAAATCTTTACACGAAGAAACGGAAAAAAGAAAACAATATCCCCAGTTTATAATTGATTATGAAACCGGCACGTTTACATTTAACGGTTCAAAAGTAAATACTGATAATATCGATTTGGAAAGTGTCTGCACCGATCTTCATAATCTTAATAATTACTTTTCTGGCTTTGATATGTTTATTGGAAACTATGACCAGTTAAAAGTTATTTATTTTCAGCTATTAAATTATATGTTCTTATCTCCATTTATAGCGCGTCTTCGTTATCAAGCTTCACTTACAAATTTTTAGCCTAACCCTTTTTCCGTTTTATGCGGTTCTTAATGGTCCCAAGAGTGCTGGAAAATCTGCCTTTTGAATACTGTACAAAGTATTATGTTTGGAAAAAATTAGGCGGAATTTCTCCAGATGTTTTCACAAGAACAAAAATGTATGGCCTTCTCAGAGAATCTGCTGGAGTTCCTTTGCATATTGAAGACATTACTAAAAAATCGCTTCCGTGATTATTGCGGAGAAATTGTTAAGTATGACAGCGATTTGATAAGCGAAAAAATATTAAATCATCCAACAGTCATAATGACATCTAACGATATTCAAACTATAAAACCAGAATACTCAAAAAAGGATCTACTATTCGATTGTTGATGCCCAACTTACTAATGTCGTAGCTGCATCCCAACACAAAAAATGGTCGAGTGCAGGAATAAAATCGGGACTTCTTTTTTACAGAGAATATCTAAAAAGAATATATCCAAAAATAGTTGAAATGTTAAATGATATGGAAAACTACGTTTTCGATGAATCCTCCTCAATATGGGAACCGGATATATTTAATCTCTCAAGTAAAGTAATTATAAGTATTTATGAAGATTGCAAGATTCAAATACCGCCCTATGTTACTGAAGTTTCTTATGCAGATTATTTTGGTCATAACAGTCTTACTCAGAGTGTAAAGGAAAAAAATTATCTTTGAATGGGCTCACAATCGCAAAGCTTTCAAGGTATTGCGCAAGCAAAATCGGCTTGAATACGTTGCTGGCGAAAAAGCATATGAAGCCGTTAATATATGTCAAGCATTACCGGAAGAACTTATACCTAAGCAATCCGGTGCAAAGGTAGTTCTCAAATTAGATTCTGCCGAAAAATTTTTCGGAATTCACTTTAAAAATAGATTGTTTTGATATATAATTAATCTCATTGAGTAAAGATTGCGAATTGTAATACATTCGATTCTCAAACTCTGCTTCTTTGAATGTTGAATAGGCTAACATTAAGTGAGGATATTATATTTTATGGTATATTATGCCTGTCCCTATGGTAATCGAAAGCCCCAAGAAATTCTAAATATGTTCGCTTCGTACCAGATTTCAATAGATGCTGTTATAATGGATTTATCGCCATCGCCTAAAGCAAAAAGATGGCATACTCTCATCCCTTAAAAAAAGCGTCTTGTTAATGAACATGATGGTCTTACCGTCGATTCCTTGAGAAGTCTTGGAAAGACGAATAGGGAAATAGCAAAAAAGAACTTCAATGGATTGAAATGAACAATATACCCTTTTTTGTCTTAGATTTACCATCAACTTTTAATGATAAGGCAAAACCAATCGAAGTTCTTTTTCTGAGACTTATACTAAGTTAGCAGAATTTGAAGTTCAAAAATCAGAGAGGGCAAGCAAAAAAGTAATAAACCTTTAGGACGATCTCGGATTCCATATCCGCCAAACTGGGATTTCGTATACAATAAATGGCTAAATAAAGAAATTACTATTCCAGAATTTATGAAATTAACGGGTCTAAAAAGAGGTACTTTATACAATCTTCTCAAGCAGAGCAAGCGTCAAGAATCAGAAGCCAACAGTTTAAAAAACTCCAATAATCATTCGGCCTAATAGAAAAACGCTATGTTCGTGTATTCAAGATGAACATCTCAAAGCCAAAGCAATGGGGGGCTTGTTTCATAGATCACAACCTACAAGCAGAACTTACGCTATCTTCCCTCAGCGTATAGGTTCGGGCGTGTCCCGCCCTACCGTATGTACATAGATCGCGCTAAACAGTGTACATGATTGCGTACATTATTCTTGACAAATCAAAAAGCGTACGCTATAATGTACATATAGGAGATGGTACTATGCTGAATACAAATATTACAAATTTCAGAAAAAAATATTTTTAGCCTTTTGGAACAAACAATTAAATATAATGAACCGGTGAATATCAGCACAAAAGAGGGAAATGCAGTTATAATCAGCGAAGAAGAGTACAATGGGTTGATGGAAACGGTTTATCTTTCCTCTATTCGAGCAAAGAGAAAAAATCATTGAGGGCCTTCATACTCCTCTTGATGACTGCTTGCAGGAAAAACGAGGTAGAGTGGTAATGTACACGATTGTTTACACCCGTAAAGCAGCATCAGATATACCAAAGTTAAAGGCAGCTAAACTGGATAGAAAAGCAAAAAGCTTTAATAGAGGTTATTAAAAACAATCCCTATCAGACACCTCCACCTTACGAAAAAATTAGTAGGCGATCTTTATGGGGCTTATTCCAGACGCATTAACATCAAGCACAGGCTTGTATACGAGGTTTTGGAAGAAGCTCATACTGTGAAAATTATTAGTCTATGGACACATTATGAGTTTAGGTAATATCTCCGAATAAATAAAATCGCCACAAAGACTTGAAAAAATTCATAATCTGTGTGGCGGTCAAAGAACTGGAGAACAACACAATGAAAGAGAAAAAAGAATTAGCGGCAAGAGGTTGCTTGTGTGTGGAACCGAGTTCACCGGAATGCAGCGTACCTTATATCGTTACAGATCCCAAAGGCGAGCTGCTGAACCACGAAGAAGGAATAAGGGCAAATGGTTATAGCATAAGCGTGATGGAACTCAAAAAATGAGCGGAATGAAACAGCCAGTGATTGCCAGAATGGAAAATGGCAACACAACATCGAATTTGAGCACGGTCTTGAAAGTTCTTGCTCCGCTTGGAGAGACATTGTATATTGCTGATCTGAAATAGGGTTGAATGAAAAAGACTTGCTCTTTCAATTTTTCATGCTATAATAGAGTAAGAGATTATGTATGCATGGGGAGCCATTCGTACAGCTCAAATTCCCCAGAATGACCGTTCTGGGGAATTTGTTTTCTTGCACTTCCTTTGAAAATATGTTATCATTTAATGGGAATTTTCATATTGGCTTAACGTGATCTCATTTTAGGCTGCTGTCGTCACAGGATTCTATCCAGCCATTTGCAAATGTAGTAGGCAAACACTTGCATAGTCTTATAAAAATTCCTGCGTGCAAATTTTTACCTGCACAAAAGAAATCCCTCGGAGGCGCAACTCCGAGGGATTTCTTTTGCTTCCGATACGCGAATGAAGCATTATTTCGTTCGTCTCTGTTATACCACATTCAGCTGAAAATGCAAGATGCAATACCACATTACACACGGTTTATAATTAGCGAGCCCAATCCCCGCGAATTTTTTATATCCCCTCATTCGTATATAGATCTAAATCGGAAATGAGCGCTAAACTGTAAATTTAGGGTATCCTCTAAATTTCCAGTTTCTTTTTAACCCAAGTGTAAATCTAAAGCCAAAAAACTCAATAATTTACAAGTCGTAAATCAAGTCTTGACTTCACTTTTACAATTTGATATACTATTATATATAGAGAGAAAACATGAGGTGTGAGTATATGGGAGAGAAAATTGCCTATGTTCGTGTTTCGACTATCGAACAAAATGAAGCCCGGCAGGTTGAAGAACTGAAAAAGCACAATATACAAAAATGGTTTATTGAAAAAATATCTGGCAAGAATACCGATAGGCCCGAACTTCAAAAAAATGCTTGAATACATAAGAGGGGCGATACGGTATATGTTCATGATTTATCTCGATTGTCTCGCAGCACCTCAGATTTATTAAAGCTCGTAGAGTTCTTCGCCCAAAAAAAGGTAGATCTTTGTCTCCAACAAAGGAAAATATTGATAGTTCGACTCAACAGGAAAACTCATGCTCACAATGATTGCTGCCATCAAATGAATTCGAACGGCAAAACTTATTAGAGCGTCAAAGAGAAGGAAGTGCAATTGCAAAAAAAGAGGGCAAGTACAAAGGTCATTCGGTAAAAAAAATTGATTCTGCTCTTTTTTGATAAAACCTATGCTGAATATAAGGATAGAAAAATCAGTAAAAGCAGAAATGGCCAGACGTCTTAAAATATCAAGACCGACATTGTATAAGCTATTTGCAGATAAGAGTTTACCTTGACACGCCCGAACCTATACGCTTGGGGAGACCGTGTAAGTCCTGCTTGCAGGCCGTGATTTGCAAACCACGAGTCTTCCTGCCTTTTTTGCTGTAGGAAGTGTCAAAGAAATTGCTACATAATGGAGTTTACAAAATAATGAAAATGATTGACCATGTTTGTGCGGCTACGGTCGAGTACATTGACCACATGCCAAAGATCCAAAAGGAAGAAATATACGGGCAGTTTTTCACAAGCAAAGAAACTGCCGTTTTTATGGCAGGGGCTTTTTTTCGATTCCCGAAGGTCGCACTTCTCTCAGCATCCTCGATCCGGGTGCTGGCTCAGGAATTCTCTCGGTTGCACTCCTTGAACGATTGGAGTCAAACGCCGAGATTGATTCCATTGAGCTGGTTTGCTATGAAAAATGATGCCAACATTGTAGACTTGTTGTATTCAAATTTGGAGTGGGCATGCAGCCATACAACGAAAAAAGTTTCTTTTTAGAATTGTAGCTGATAACTATATCCTTAGTCAAATGCTTGAGTACAATGGTATGCTGGGTGCAAGTCCGGATGCAGATAAGTTCGATATGGTTATTGGTAATCCGCCTTATATGAAAATTGCGAAAGATGCGCCAGAAGCCACAGCAATGCCAGATGTATGTTATGGTGCGCCTAACCTATACTTTTTGTTTGCGGCTATGAGCATGTTCAATCTCAAGGCGGAGGACGGAGAAATGGTGTATATCATCCCTCGCTCATGGACATCCGGTGCGTACTTTAAACAATTCCGTAAACGTTTCTTTGAAGAAGGTGCATTAGAACATATCCATCTATTTGTCAGCAGGGATAAAGTATTTGAGAAAGAAAGCGTTTTACAGGAAACTATCATCATTAAAGCAAAAAGACACAAAATAAACCAAATACAATTACTATTACGACTACACAGAGTAATGCTGACTTCTCTAATCGAACTGTTTTTTGAAGCTCCCTATTCTACAGTAGTAAATGGTGATGAGTCCTATGTCTATCTAGTGACGAACACCGAGGAAGTCCAAACTCTGAATGAGCTGAACCGATGGACAGATACCCTTCCTGACATTGGGTTAAAAATGAAAACAGGGTTAACGGTTGATTTCCGGAATCGTGAAGCATTGCGTGATTCAGCAGAAGACGATCCAGTTCCGCTGTTTTATTCGCAGCATTCATTCAGGATGGAAAGGTAGTATTCCCTGCTGAAAGGAACATGAGTACATTGTTACTGAACAGCGTGGACTTTTACAGGAGAACACCAACTACTTGTTCGTGAAGCGTTTCACAGCAAAAAGAGGAGCACCGCCGTTTGCAATGTGGTGTGTACTTAGCCAGAAAGCATCCTGAATATACGGAGATCAGTACACAGAATAAAATCAATTTTATCAGTGGACTCCGTGAACTGTCAGAGTGTGTTGTCTATGGACTCTATGTGCTATTCAATTCTACGTTGTATGACAGCTACTATCGCATCTTGAACGGATCTACACAGGTGAACTCCACCGAAATCAATTCCATGCCAGTTCCCCCTATGAATACGATTGAAGCGATGGGAAAAAGAATTGATCCGTGTTAGAGATATGTCGGAAGCAACTTGTGACAATATTTTGAGGAGCTATATATGAGTAAATTAGAGAAAGCAAAAGAAATTCTGAGTTCGTTGAAAGTTCCAGCGAAACAGCAAAACGGTATGTGCTGCTGTGTATTGCTTGCAATGGCTAATCTGACAGAAGAAGAGGCATGGGAGTCTGCCACAAATAATTGGATTCGGATTCACGATGTCATTGCGTTCGCAAACAGCAATTACGGAACGACCTATGCAGAAAATAGCCGCGAAACCTTCCGCAAACAGGCCATGCACCATTTCAGAAATGCGGCGTTCATTGAGGATAACGGAAAGGCAACCAACAGCCCCAACTATCGGTATCGCTTAACGGATGAGATGCTTCAGCTTGATTCAGAGCTTCGGTACTGCAGACTGGGAGAGAAGTTTGGCGCGTTTTATGGAAAATCACGACTCACTTGTTGATCTCTATGCCTCTAAACGGACAATGAGAAAAATGCCCGTAAAAATCAATGGCGAAGACTTCACATTCTCGCCGGGCAAGCATAACCAACTGCAAAAAGCAATTATCGAGGAATTTGCGCCCCGCTTCGCGCCCAACTCCGAGTGCCTGTATGTTGGTGGGATACCACAGAGAAGGACTTAGTTAAGAACGTGGACAAGCTCCATGCTTTGGGCTTTGAAATAACGTTGCACGACAAGATGCCTGATGTTGTTCTCTACTCTGAAGGCAAGGATTGGCTATACTTTATCGAATCGGTTACATCCGTTGGGCCGATGGAGCCTAAGCGCATCAAAGAAATCGAAGAAATGACGACTGGTGTTACGGCTGGGAAGATATATGTTACGGCATTTCTGGACTTTAAGACATTCAAACAGTTCTCAGAATCTCTTGCATGGGAAACAGAGGTTTGGATTGCCGATATGCCAGATCATATGATCCATTTGAACGGAGATAAATTTTTAGGCCCAAGATAGCGGAAGGATATACATATATTGGAGTGGTTTTTTGACGGAATTGGACCTGAGTTGACACACCCCCTAGCTTTAGCTGTGGGGAGTGTCAAGTACTCATGGAAAGCCGTCCGTACAAAACCAAAATTCCCCGGAATGGCAGTTCCGAGGGATTTTTTTCTAAGGTGACACCAATGAAAACTCTAAAAGCATCCTCATCAACGAATAGATTTTGAAGGCTATATATTGATATGGCTGATATGGATAGGAGTGACTTTTTTGATGGAATTGCCCGGAGAGCGAGTAATAAGAATCTAAATGGTAGGCATGTCGATTATCTCATGGCAATTATTGACAAAATGTATGAAACTGAATTAAGGTGAAGTACGGTTTCCTTGTCAAGAAATGTTCTTGTGGTCGGTACAATAACGTCTGTTCTCTTCTGTTTTGCGCAGTCTCCGTTGACAATGTTGTGAAACCTGTTATAATATAAGTGTAAGGCTTACCGGTGACGGTTAGCCCTCAGTTACGGTAAGAAATGAACCGCATGTGTGAGAGCAGGGCGGTTCATTTCTTTTGTTCAGCTCATGTATCAGACTAATCAAGGCAACGATCAGTCCCGAAGCGCCGATAATTACAATTATCACAAGCGGATGCTTGCACGCGAAAACCTTTCAATATAATAGGAAAAAGCCTTTACTAATAAGAGGATAAAGGCTTTTTGCTTGACAAAGCCTAAAAACAGAATATAATTAAAAATAGAAAGAGTGCTGCCGATGAACGGTTAGCCCTCAGAATAACAGCAGAAAACAAGCCGCTCGTTTTTCTCAGGACGGGGCGGCTTATTTCTTTTGTTCAGCTCATATATCAGACTAATCAAGGCAACAATCAGTCCCGAAGCGCCGATAATTACCGCTCGTCTTGTGGTCCTTGTCTGCATCATTTTCGGGCTGGCGGACTGCTTCGCCGAGGCGCTGACCGTTGCTGATGCGTTCTGCTTATCTCCCTCCGTTTTGCCCACTTCTAAGCAATCATCATAATCTTGACACTCCCCATAGTTTAAAAGCAAGGAGTTTTACGGCATTCTTCGATAAGTAGGGCAGAGGAAAAAAAGGTGTTTTCAGAAGAAAATGCCGACATGCTTTTTTGATTATACAAATTAATGTTTTGTATAATTTAGGTGAGAGTGGGCAAATTTGCCCAATTATTATACCTTAACTTTAATCTTATTTCCATTTGATGAAAGGAAAGAAAAACTCTTTTGGAGGTGTTGTCATCCAAAGTTTGGATACATCAAGATTATGTCTGTCCAGAATAGCACGACAATTCTTTTTTGCGCAAAAAATCTCTTTTAAAATCCTTTTTGCTCGCACTTTGAGTCAAGTCTGAAACTCGGGAGACATCTGTACATCGCTCTAATTCATCCTCCAAATTTTTTTACTTGAGGAAGAAAAGATGATTTCGACTTTCTTGCAAGCCTTTTTAACCAGATCGATATTGCTTCGAAGGTGTTGAGTTACAGGTACATCAGTATCAAAAAACAAAGACTACTTTTTGTGCCTGGAAGAATCGATATGAGAATAGATTTAGGTATTAATTGTTGTATCAGATTGAATTCCCGTATCTTTCCAGACATAATTCTTTTTGTGGAGGCTCCTTAAGTGCTTGAAGTAAAAGCAGCCTCACATTTTCCTTCTACAAAGTAAAAGACATTATTCTTCATATGGGCCTCCGGATTCAAGTGTATCCAACAGGGAATCATCCGGCAGAGAAGAAAAGACGTCGTTTTCTACTGCATGTCGAACTGAATCTGTATTTCTTTTCAGAATATCAGAAGCGTAAATGACGGATACTTCTTCGCATTCACCTTCAGTAACCTTCTTCCGGAGAAAGGCAAAAAGCATGCTTAGGTATATTGAGATCGAGCATATCTGTGTTATGAGTTGTAAAGATGAGCTGCTCGTTTTCTTTCAAATGCTCGATCATTAACCCGAAGATACGCTTCTCTATATCGCTCTGGATATAGGAAAAAATGTTCATCGCAGTAATAGAAAACATTGTTTTCTTCTGGGGACAACATGGAAGCAAGAAAAAAAATGCAATATCAATTCCCTCTATAGTACCACTGGATAGTAATTCTCGATTTAATAGTTTTCCATTTTGAATGATAATCTCATCGTTCTTCCTACGGATAATAAAGGAATCCTGCAGATCAGAAGATATGGATATGTTTGTCAGTGTTGGATCTAAAGTTCCAAGCACGGCTTTCAGTGTCTTTAATAAAATGCATTTGTCAATGTCTTTGACGTTTAAAGATGATTCTATTTCTGGATATGCAAAACGAAAGTTTATTTTTCCAAAATGATCGAGCATTTCTTTCGAGTTGTAGTAGTAAAATCAGGATTGAAAAAATAAGTACAATCCCGAAATCTTGAAACGCTTTTTCATATGAATCACCATCGAGAATCAATGAATAAAAATAGCGCATGTTGATCTCTGAGGTATTTGGATAGATGCGTACTACTAATCTGTGCAGAACAAATCCTTCATTTATAAAATCGATACTGAACGAACCTGCATTTCCTTTTTGAAACGATCTCAAAGAGAAAGCTCGGATTTCCAGAGTTGATAAAGGGAAAAAGATCTTCATCAAGATTTTTTTCCAATACTTCTGTTTTTCCAGCAGCGTTTGCCCCCATTAACACAATAGCCTTTTTATATCTGAAATTAGGTCTTCCGGCTAAGTGCTCCCCTTCAATGATTGAACTAACTATTTTTTTTGGATACGAAAAATTCATTTTGAAATTGGGAAATCCAAGGATATTTTCTAATTCGAGATTCATTATTACCATAAGTTCAGCCTCCTTCTTTTTTATTATTTCGTAATTCACGAAGTAATTATACACCATATTTTAATTTTGTTCAAGAAAAAAAGAGCCTGTCACGTATCTTCAGAATTTAGTTTCGATTTAGTTTCGGTTTTTCCCATTTGCGGATAAGGCAAATTATATACCGATGCATTAAATTATTCCCCAAATTATACAAAAATCCTTCTTTTGTATAATTTGGGAGCTCTACTTTTTTTTGGGATTCATTTTCTGCTGTGAGTTGACTTATGTTGTTGGTTATTTTGTAATAATATGGATCATCTGGATTTTTGGTCGATTGTTTCAACAAAATAGATAATTTTTTCCGATAGTCGAATTTTGTACGTTAAATTTGCATCCTTCCCGGTTTTGATAGTTACAGTAAGGTATGAATCGTTGGATGATGTATTAGAAGTAAAAAAGCCAAGGAACCCCCAAGTGGAGGTGCTGTTCTTGCTTGTATGAACAGAAAGATTTCCTTCAACACTAAATAGTGTTTCGTTGGTTTCAGTATTGGTTACAGTCACTCGAGTTATTTCTGCTGAATTTTTTTCTCTAATTCTTCATCGAAATTACTGACGACAGGAAAAAACTTATAATTGCTGCCACCAATAGTGCAACTTTTATAAGAGTCTTTCTAACGGTATTTCTTTATATACACGCCATTCGTAGTATAAGACTATTGAGGATGTGATTACATAGACGGCTAATAGAAGACAAAGTAGATTTGTAAACATTTATTTTTTATACCTCCAATTTGCATTGCACATAGAGCACTCGGGATAATCCGGGCACTCTTTGCTTTTTTGCAATGCTATTCAAAATTTATTTGCTCTTTTTTGCGGCGAACCAGAAGTACGGTAGTCAAACCTAAAGCAGAACCGGCAAAAACAATGTAGGAAGAACACTGCGGCTGCTGCCAGTCTTCGGGCGGTTAGGAACAGGGCTATTGGGGAAGTCCTTGCCGGGATCGTTTCAAACGTCACGGTCTGGCCGTCTTCTGTGATAGAGAACGGATTGTATCACAGCATGAGCAGAAATTCAAGGCGTTGTTTCTCTTACACGTCTGAATTCCGAGAGCTGTGCTTCTGTGAGTTCCGGGCAGTCCGCGTCCGGCTCATCCGGGCGAGCTTCTAATACTTTCAGCATGGCAATTTGTGCATCGGTCAGAGGCTCGTTCATATCAATTTTTCTTTTTCGTGGTCATGGTTTATTTCACTCTTTCTATACTGTTGTGCAAATTCGCGCACTGTTTTAATTGATTTTTTGATTCACATAGCTTTTCAGTGCTTCAATTCTTTTGCTCTACTGCATCGGAAATGCAAACACAGCGTTCTGAATCAATATAAGGAGAACCCGACAAAAACTTCGCATACCCGATTGCCAAAGCATTGCAATGCATCAAAATTGATCCAACTAAAATTTGAAACGAGCCTTAGTTGCTCATCTTGTGTTTCCTTGAATGGCTTTGCCGCCATTTTTGAAGATACCGGCTTAATCAATTTAGTCGGAGTATCACACCAAAGTGATGTCCCGAATCGAAAATTGGTGCGGGACCAATCCATTCTAACGTATTCGCATTTCGTATTGCACCAAAATTATTGTAGTGACGATCCGTGTTAGCAAAGCAAATAATCAACAACAATCATTCGATCTACGGCCTGCTGCACATCTGGGATTTCCATCATTTCGCAGCAGTTAAGATAGTGTTGATACGCTGTGAAATGATTAGCTTTCTTCTGTGACTTTATAATACGGTCGGCAGAAATCAATTCTGTGTCCGCATCGACAAAATGTCTTCACAAATACTGTAAGGACATTTATCTTGCATAATAAGGCTATAAGAAACATGAGGAATATTTAGCCTTTCCATCAGTTCCGTCGCAATAAGTTCGTTGTATGGCTCCTGTACTATGGTACCACTACCGGCTTTTTATAAGGCAGCGTTTACCGTTGATAATCGTCCACTTTTGCGCAGCCAACCATCTGAAGCATTATCCGGAGACAATAAGTTAATTTTATTGCTCGAACTGTGACCGCTGAAGAGAATATCACCTATATCGCGAGAAAAATCGTTTTCAAAGAAATTGATTTCTGCCCATTCTAAAGAGGATCCTTTTTTCTTTGATCCAATATTGATCTGAAAGACTAAGTCCATAGCTTTTGTTCAGGAGCTCTTGTGTACTGTCAACACGTAAAGCTGCAAGTGCCTGTTGAATACCTTGACGGCTCGCCGGAATGGAACGGCCATACCACCAATTGTTGAGCGCCTTGCGGTCAATAACTTCATTTTTATAAAGGAATACCAATCGGAATATGCTCCGCATTGTATACTTTTTGATTTGATATATAGAACCAGTTGCATCGTCCAGTTCTATATCTACTACCGTACTTCTTTGTGCATCAACGTGTATTGCACTGCATAATCCCCCTAACCCATCGCTTTTCTCACGAATTTTCTTCATCGTCTTGCTCGAGCGCCTGCATCATTTCTTCAACACTATCATAAGGGCCAAATATATTTTCTCCATTTTCAGCATCTTCCATAGCAGCGTAAGTTGTGGAGTTTGGTTCTTCTCCTGATTTACTCTTTTTAACGATATATTCAAGAGATGATTTGCAGAAAAGAGATGCAGATAGCCACCCATCTCTCCCTTGCTCATCTTTTATATGTTCGAGCTGCTCGATGGCTTCTTGCAGTGCCGGAAGATCACCATGTTCGATTGGACGACCGAGAACGTGCTCCATCACAGCGCCGATCTCAATCAAGCGTTTGGTACGTGCTTTGCGTTCTTTCTCTTTCACGTTCCCTATTTTGTAGACGGCGCTTTTCGGCTCTAATTGCATCGATTTTTACTTTTGCGGCAGCTTCGCGCTGCTCGATTTGTTCAAAGCGATTAGCGTGTTCTTTTTCACATACTCATCCCCTTTTTAGTTCTCCCGCTCCATATTCTTTTTTACGGAAGGTTTTCCGAACTCCCGCGTATAATCCGCAACCGACCTGACAGAGCGCTCTTCCTTACTGCATAAGAGATTTTTTATACCAATGGCCTGTCTTTACATCGCTTACCAAGGCTCCTCTGTCCCCCTTAATATAAGCTTGAATCACGTCCACATTGCTTATTTCTCGGTCATCTGCGTTTTTATAGTTATCCGAAAAAATCATCAAATTGTTCTGCGTATTGTACAACCTCTGGATGCTTATTGAAATAAGCAATCCATAAACCACAATATAAATCCTCTGCATCGCTTGCAGGAAGCGCATTTCCGTGTAGGGGATCAATTATATAGCTAAACGCTTTATCTTTTCCTGCCTTTTTTTTCCCATCTGTGGTGCGTTTAGCATCTTGATACCACTCTTCAATACTCTTCTCTTTCCCATGAATCGTGACTTTTGCAAACAAAGCACAATATCTTCTATCACCTCGGATAGAACAGTCCAAGACCTTTCTTATCGATGTCGCGGCAGTTTTATCTTTATCGAGACGTCGCTTTATATTCTCATAGGTCTTCTCGTCTTTTTCTATTAGTATACTATCTCTATGTGTGTTTAGCGCAGCTTCTCCAAGTACACCACTCCCCTGCGAATTGGTCTAATACTAATTCACCTTCTTGAGTCACAAATTCCAATATTTGTTCCAATAATTTCACCGGCTTTTCCGCCTGATGTATCTTATCTTTTTTTGCGAGAGGATCTACATCAAAAGCGGTAGGAAGCTTATACCGGCTGCGCCAGACATATAATGTTCAGTTTCAGGATTGGCTTTTATTCTTTTTTAGCATCAGGGGCGAAGATTGCGAGCTTTTCCTTCGTAAAAACAAACGTCTTCTGTGTTTTTTGACTTTCTTCCGGTATTCGCGACAAAATCGCCTTTTTCCATGCTACTTTGGCATAGTAATCGACCGGCTTTTCTTGCATACTTTTAACCTGATAGAGATATTGATAATTTTCTCCGTTTTCTTCTGGCAAAAACTCCACGAGAAAACATCCATGTTTCAAAAACACGTTGTTTTTCAAAAAAATCTTTTTTCTGTATACTTAAATAGGCCGTAGTCCGCAAAATTACGGTTGCCGCCTTTGAGACTTGAATTTAATTGGTATGGATGATCTGTGATGATAGCATCAAGGGAATTGTCTTCAAAAATAGAGGTCACGGCCATCTCCGTTAATGAGTAAGCAGGTATTCTCATGCCCGGCATCGTCTTTTCGGGTCACTGTATATAAGCCTTTTCCAACACGTTCAAACAGCCTTTATTGATGCCTTCATATATTCTTGCTCGAATACTGGGGCGTTTACATCCCGTTTTTGATGTTCTAAAACCAATTCATTCGCTTCTTGAATCGTAAAATATTCGGCATCATTAAAGTAATCAAAAAGGGTAGTTTGTATGCCTTTCTGCTTCTCCATATGCCTTATCACTCTCGCTCCATACTATCTTTACTTTGCTGTTTATGCTGCTCTGCAAATTCAGCTACCGTTCGCACGGCACTGTTTTTGGCAAGGCAGTTTTCTAAGGATCGTTTCCTACTCCTATCTGAATTGCTTTTTCTGTTCTTTAGATCCCCTATAAACAACAGTTTCAAGGCTGTCACATGCAAAGAAAGCCCATGGACCTATTTCTTTAATATTTTCCGATAGTGTTACAGATTGAAGTCTTTGGCAACCGTTAAACATACCCGCCCCTATTTTTTCCAAATCAGCAGGCAATACCACATGTTCGATTGTTTTGCAGCCATTGAACACGCCTTCCCCTATTTTTAATTCATCAGGTAAAATCATATCGCCCGTTAAAGACCAACAGCACCCACTGAAAGCATGATCCCCAATTTCTTTGATGTCCTGCGGCAACACGATTGAGGTTAAGTTATGGCAAGATGAAAAAGCACTTGCGCCAATTTTTGTGATCGTGTCCGGCAGCACTACTTTTTCCAGTGTAGAATCTGTAAACGCGTGATCTCCTATCTCACGCACCTCATACCCTACACCATCTAAAGAAATAAAAGTTCTCGGAATTTAATTTCCTTTTCCCTTCCCACATAGCCTATCATTTCAAGATTACTCGCCCCAACGAAAAAAAGGCTTGTATTCCTTCATAGAGGCTAATTGCGAAAGATTTTCTTCCCGTCTACCTTCATTGACACAATCTCTGCAAGTCTTACCATGTAATTTGTTGCAGTAATCTTCCATAGTCAGAATCAACTTCATTTTTCCGCGGCAAACAAAGGAATTTCTATTGAATTCTGCTTTTCACTTCCATTATCAATATACCAATATGTAGCTTTTAAGCTCACCGCGTTATTTTACAACATTGTACGCCGGATAGAAGTTTATATTGTCCATTGGCTCAAGGTCTTCAAAATGTGTTTTTTCCGTTGCAAAGGCAACTGCTTCTTTTCAGCCTATAAACAAGATCGTCAGTTGCCCACATAGCCTTCAACGCCTTCGACACTGAAAAGTAGCTCATCGTCATAAACGAACTCCGAAATCTTCTTGGTAAAGCGATTGAAAATGTCATCAAAAAAGCTGTCCACGTTATATTCAAGAATTGCCATGATATTTCCTCCATATTGCAAATTTGATTGTTGCGTTCCCTCTATCATTGTACCGTTTTGCTTCTTATTATACAAGAGTATTTTTTTTGAGGTGTCAATTTTTCGCTCACCTATAATATTGGGTTCTCATTCTGCCAACCTCCACTTGGAGCCAGGATACCTAAATATTGCTCTCATCTTTCTCCCTTTCGATAGCTTCCTGATCCTTCAGCAGCTCAGTCTTGGGATCAGAAACAATTAACCCTTTCATCCTCTCCTTTTCAAAAGCAGAAGGCAGCAAGACCGGTGTCATACTATTTCTCTCCATAAAACACACCCACCAAGCTCTCAAAAATCAAAAAGTATGGCAATGAAAAGCTTCAGCTATTGCCTGTGTGATCTGGTGATATTCTACCGAAGTTAGATCGGCAGGGGTATAGCCGTATCGTTTTTAAATCTTCGCTTTGACAATCGTCAGCAAAAAAGCAAACCAGACCTTTTTCAAGTGCTTGTTCCGTTCCATCCTCGTATTTGATTACAATTTTGCTTACATGTGATTTCAAATGTACCGTTCCTGTTTTTCTAATATTGACATATTTTGCCTCCTACGCCCACTGGGCTTTAAAATTTAAGTTGACTAACTAATATCCCGGTACTATAATAAAAGAAACTAATACCGCAGTATTACCAACGAGGATATATATGAATACAAATCTCATTCTCTATCATGGCTCTCAGCAAATAGTAGAAGTACCGAAATTCGGCATCGGCAAGTCATATAATGACTATGGGCAAGGATTCTATTGCACCGAAAGCATCGAACTGGCTAAAAAGAATGGGCATGTCAAATTCAGAATGACGGATATGCCAACAAATATGTTTTGCACTTAAACGGTTTTAAACGTTATGCACCTCACCAAAGGTGAGTTTAATATTTTAAACTGGCTGGCAATTTTACTGACCCATAGAAAATTTGACATTACTTCTTCCATTGGCCGCAACGCCAGAGAATATATCTTGTCCCACTTCATGCCAGACACGGAAAATGTAGATGTGATGATTGGGTATAGAGCTGATGACTCCTACTTCTCTTTTTGCAGAGGATTTCGTAAACAATACAATTTCGCTTGAGAGACTTGAATGTTGCCATGCAGCTCGGAACACTTGGGGAACAAGTAGTGCTGTTGTCTGAAAAGTCTTTCAAGCAAATTGAGTTTTTGGAATACGAAATTGCGGGCTATCGGGAATACTATTATAAGCAAGCGCATCGAGATCAGCACGCAAGATCAGACTATGCAAATAGGAAGAAAAACCTTCAACAACTAATGGAAGACATCTTTATTCTCGATATTATCAGAGAGGGATGAATAACGATGACCCACGCTTACGATTCTCTATACCTAAGTAAGGCTTCCCGTACCATCGGTAATATGCTTCATGACGCCGTCTATGCGTTTGGAATAGATGGAGATACATTCATGAAATTGTTCATTCAGTCCTCTATCGCACAGCAGATTGAAGACGGAAACCCAAAATATCGCCGGAAAGAGTGGTTAGAACTCTATCTCGAAGTCATAGAGCGCACAACCGTCAAACACCAGATGTAGCGCTGATCGAAAGTTGTGGCGTGACCGCAGCAACGCTTATTGTTGGCTGGATGCTGACTACGCACTAATTGTTATTCCGGTCGCAGCTTCAAGGCACATTCTAGCGTAGTACATCGAGAATTCGAATCGGGCTGTATGAGAGACTTTTGCATAAACCCATTCAAAAGTCTTATAGATTACTTTCGGATTACTGTTCTCAAATAGTGGAAGTCAGCTAAAAGATGAGAAGCGTGTCAAGTCTCACGCAAAGAAAGAATTCTTGGCTTGCTTAGCTTCGAAGCGTCTCCATAAAGCTTATTTCACATTGCATACGAGGCGCGGAAGCAAGGACTTGAAACAAGGCCAATTTGAAACCGTGCTTAACCTTACATCGCTGTCCTTAAATGCTTGAGTAATTTCTGATCCTTTTTAGATTAGCTACTCCCTACGCGTAACTTTGAGAATTTAAATTCAGTTATCTAATTTTTATGTTCTTCTGGCAGGATCATCTGGCAAAAAGTACCGGTTTAATATGAATTCGATTTTGGTATTACCCTTATTCACTTTATCAACGAAAGCAAGATGTACGGTTTTTCTTCCATTGGTCATTTTGAAGAATGAAGTTCAGCAGCAAGGACTTATAATTACTCTTTCTTTTTCGTATACAGCTTGGCAAATTCGCGA
>VOFK01004309.1_pt1 | contig 27794 bp, 47 predicted proteins | sample 5384121 | NCBI WGS metagenome assembly VOFK01 (sample SAMN12384730, study PRJNA508395) | human gut metagenome | isolation source: healthy gut J | host: Homo sapiens | reverse complement strand
TACAGAGGGTTCTGTAAATCCACACGATATCCCTCAAGATTAAGGCGTTCGTGCGGTTCAGGATTACATGCTCCGCGAGGTACAGCGTGTTTATCGTTTACAGGAAGTTGAGATTAACGATAAGCATGTCGAGGTTATAGTTCGTCGAGTGCACAGAAGATCCGTGTAGAGGAGCCGGGAGATTCAGATTTACTTCCGGGCAGCATGGTTGATGCCCTTGACTTCTTAGAGCTCAACGAGAAGCTTGAGGAAGAGGGCAAGGAGCTTGCAGTTGGCTCACAGGTATTACTTGGAATCACAAAGGCATCTCTTGCAACCAACTCATTCCTGTCAGCAGCTTCATTCCAGGAGACCACAAAGGTTCTTACTGAGGCAGCAATCAAGGGCAAGGTTGATCCGCTTATCGGTATGAAGGAGAACGTAATCATCGGTAAGCTAATCCCGGCAGGAACAGGTATGAAGATTTATCGTAATATCAAGCTTGACAGCGATGTAAACGATGATGATACACTTGATTTTGATGATGATGATTTTGCGGATTTCGCAGAGGAAGAGGCAGTCGGAGGCATTGATACAGATGCTGAATCAGTTGATGAAGAATAATTACTGATGTTTGTACTTAAGCTACAGAAGCTGTTACAAACCAAAAACAAGGAAGTCCGGGAAACCGGACTTCTTTCTTGTATTATATTGAAAACAAAATTGGCCTTGACAAAACAGACAAGGATTTGTATAATATTTTAGCGTGCATAAGATTGCACTGCTTAAAATAAAACAGGAGGTGAAAATAATGCCAACATTTAACCAGTTAGTAAGAAAAGGACGTCAGACATCTGTAAAGAAATCTACTGCACCGGCTCTCCAGAAAGGATTATAAACTCTTTTCAGAAAAGAAGCCAATCAATACTTCTTCTCCACAGAAGAGAGGTGTTTGTACCGCAGTTAAGACTGCTACACCTAAAAAGCCAAACTCTGCTCTTAGTAAGATAGCCAGAGTACGTCTGTCAAACGGCATCGAAGTAACAAGCTATATCCCAGGTGAGGGACACAACCTTCAGGAGCATAGCGTTGTTTTGATCCGTGGAGGAAGAGTAAAGGACCTTCCGGGAACAAGATACCACATCGTTCGTGGAACACTTGATACAGCAGGTGTTGCAAAGAGACGTCAGGCCCGTTCTAAATACGGCGCAAAGAGACCGAAAGACGCTAAAAATTAAATCCTGTTTCAAGACAAATTTATAAGAATTCAAACCAAACTAAAAAAATGTAATCACAAACAGAACTATGATTATGGTTGCACAAATTAAATATATTGAATTGAGATTACCAGTGCGAAACACAACACACAGTATCATTAGAAACTGACACATGTGAGTACCGATGAATTAATTTTAGATGATTAAGGAGGGAAGTAACGTGCCACGTAAAGGACATATTCAGAAAAGAGATGTATTAGCGGATCCTGATCTACAATAACAAGGTAGTAACAAAGCTGGTCAACAATATCATGCTTGACGGTAAGAAGGGTGTTGCTCAGAAAATCGTATACGGAGCGTTTGAGAGAGTAGAAGCGAAAGCCGAGAAACCGGCTCTCGAAGTATTTGAAGAGGCAATGAACAATATCATGCCTGTTCTGGAGGTTAAAGCTAGACGTATCGGTGGTGCAACTTACCAGGTTCCTATCGAGGTAAAGCTGCAGACAGAAGACAGGCTTTAGCTCTTCGTTGGATCACATGTTCTCCCGCAAAAGAGGCGAGAAGACTATGGAAGAGAGACTTGCAAATGAGATCTTGATGCAGCTAACAACACTGGCGCATCTGTTAAGAAGAAAGAAGACATGCACAAGATGGCTGAGGCAAACAAGGCTTTTGCTCATTATAGTTTCTAGTAGGAGGGAAAAAACTCTTGGCTGGAAGAGAATATCCGTTGGAGAGAACCAGAAATATCGGAATTATGGCTCATATTGATGCTGGTAAAACTACAATGACCGAGCGTATTCTGTACTACACCGGTGTTAATTACAAGATTGGTGATACTCACGAAGGTACTGCTACTATGGACTGGATGGCCCAGGAGCAGGAAGAGGTATCACCATTACTTCAGCTACAACATGTCACTGGACTCTGGAAGAGAATTGTAAACCTAAGCCAGGTGCTCTTGAACATCGTATCAATATCATTGATACTCCGGGTCACGTTGACTTCACGGTAGAGGTAGAGCGTTCACTCCGTGTACTTGACGGCGCTGTCGGCGTCTTCTGTGCTAAGGGTGGTGTTGAGCCGCAGTCTGAGAAATGTATGGCGTCAGGCTGATACCTACAATGTACCACGTATGGCATTCATCAACAAGATGGATATCCTGGGTGCAAACTTCTACGCAGCTGTAGAGCAGATCCGTACAAGACTAGGCAAGAATGCAATCTGCCTTCAGTTTCCTATCGGTAAGGAAGACGAATTCAAGGGAATCATCGATCTGTTCGAAATGGAAGCATACATCTACAATGACGAGAAGGGCGATGACATCTCCGTCACAGATATTCCGGAAGACATGAAGGATGAAGCTGAGCTGTATCACACCGAGCTGGTTGAGAAAATCTGCGAGCTGGATGACGACCTCATGATGCAGTATCTGGAGGGCGAAGAGCCTTCTGTTGAACAGATGAAAGCAGCTCTGAGAAAAGGCACCATGCGAATGTACCGCTGTTCCGGTATGCTGCGGTACTGCTTACAGAAATAAAGGTGTTCAGAAGCTCCTTGACGCTATTCTTGAGTATATGCCTGCTCCAACAGACATTCCACCAATTGATGGTGTTGACATGGATGGAAACCCGACCGTGTAAGACATTCTTCCGATGAAGAGCCTTTTTCTGCTCTGGCATTTAAGATCATGACTGACCCCTTTGTAGGTAAGCTGGCTTACTTCCGTGTGTATTCAGGTACCATGAACTCCGGTTCTTACGTACTGAATGCTACAAAAGATAAAAAGGAGCGTGTAGGACGTATCCTACAGATGCATGCAAACAAGCGACAAGAGCTGGAAAGTTTACTCCGGTGACATCGCAGCTGCTATTGGCTTTAAGTTTACTACTACCGGTGATACCATCTGTGACGAGCAGCATCCTGTAATTCTTGAGTCCATGGAGTTCCCTGAGCCCGTTATCGAGCTCGCAATCGAGCCTAAGACCAAAGCTGGACAGGGCGTAAATTGGTGAGGCTCTTGCAAAACTGGCAGAAGAAGACCCTACTTTCCGTGCACATACCAATCAGGAAACTGGACAGACCATTATCGCCGGTATGGGTGAGTTGCATCTGGATATCATCGTTGACCGTCTGCTTCGTGAATTTAAGGTAGAGGCTAACGTAGGTGCACCGCAGGTTGCATACAAAGAGGCCTTCACTAAAGCCGTAGACGTAGACAGCAAGTATGCAAAACAGTCTGGTGGTCGTGGACAGTACGGACACTGTAAAGTTAAATTTGAGCCAATGGATGCTAATGGTGAGGAAACTTACAAGTTCGATTCCACCGTTGTCGGTGGTGCAATTCCGAAGGAATACATCCCTGCTGTTGGCGAAGGTATCGAAGAAGCTACAAAGCTGGTATTCTCGGAGGATTCCCAGTAGTAGGTGTACATGCAAATGTATACGACGGTTCTTATCATGAAGTCGACTCCTCTGAGATGGCATTCCACATCGCTGGTTCTCTTGCATTCAAGGAAGCTATGCAGAAGGGTGCTCCTGTACTGCTGGAGCCGATCATGAAGGTCGAGGTAACACTCCTGAGGAGTACATGGGCGACGTAATCGGTGATATCAACTCCCGTCGTGGACGTATCGAGGGTATGGAAGACCTCGGCGGCGGTAAGATGATACGAGGATTCGTTCCGCTTTCTGAAATGTTCGGATATCTACAGACCTTCGTTCCAGAACTCAGGGACGTGGTAACTACTCAATGTTCTTTGAGAAGTACGAACAGGTTCCGAAGAACGTACAGGAGAAGGTTTTTTATCTGGCAAAAAAAAGCTGAATAAAAAGGCAAAAATGCAAAAAAAATTTTTATAAAAAAAAGTTAAAAAATTATCCTTTATTTGAAATATAATCAGGATAGCAAAATTAAAAATCGTAAAAAATAAAATTTTTTATAGAAATGAGCCAAATTTTAAGGAGGACGTTTTAAAATGGCTAAAGCTAAGTTTGAAAGAACCAAGCCCCATTGTAATATCGGTACCATCGGACACGTAGACCACGGTAAAACAACCCTGACAGCAGCTATCACAAAAGTTCTGGCTGCAAGAGTAGCAGGAAACACAGCTGAGAACTTCGAGGATATCGATAAAGCTCCGGAAGAGAGAGAGCGTGGTATCACAATTTCTACAGCTCACGTTGAGTATCAGACAGAGAAACGTCACTATGCACATGTTGACTGCCCAGGACATGCTGACTACGTAAGAACATGATCACAGGTGCTGCTCAGATGGACGGCGCTATCCTGGTTGTAGCTGCAACCGATGGTGTTATGGCTCAGACAAGAGAACATATCCTGTTATCCCGTCAGGTAGGCGTTCCTTACATCGTAGTATTCATGAACAAGTGTGATATGGTAGACGATGACGAACTCCTTGAATTAGTAGAAATGGAGATTCCGTGAGCTCCTTGACGAGTATGAATTCCCAGGAGATGATATCCCGGTAATCAAAGGATCAGCTCTTAAAGCTCTTGAGGATCCGACTGGTCGAGTGGGGAGACAAGATCATGGAACTCATGGATGCTGTAGATTCTTATATCCCAGATCCACAGCGTGATACAGACAAGCCTTTCTTAATGCCAGTCGAGGACGTATTCTCTATCACAGGTCGTGGTACAGTTGCTACAGGTAGAGTAGAACTGGTGTTCTTCATGTATCTGACGAAGTAGAAATCGTTGGTATCAACGAAGAGACAAGAAAAGATGTTGTAACTGGTGTTGAAATGTTCCGTAAACTTCTTGACGAAGCTCAGGCTGGTGACAACATCGGTGCTCTTCTTCGTGGTATCCAGAGAAAAGAAATCGAAAGAGGACAGGTTCTTTGTAGACCAGGTTCAATCACATGCCATCACAAATTCACAGCTCAGGTATACGTTTTAACAAAAGATGAAGGTGGACGTCATACTCCATTCTTCAACAACTATCGTCCACAGTTCTACTTCAGAACAACAGACGTAACAGGTGTTATCGATCTGCCAGAAGGTGTAGAAATGTGCATGCCTGGAGATAACATCGAAATGACAATCGAACTGATCACCCAGTTGCTATGGAACAGGGTCTTAGTTTCGCTATCCGTGAAGGTGGACGTACTGTAGGATCAGGACGTGTTGCTACATCATCATCGAATAATTTTAGCATAACATCTAAATTATATATATTGAGTACCGCAAGGATACATGTGTCCAAACGTAGATACCCCGGAACCGTAAGGTTTCCGGGGTTTTTCTGTTATATAAGCGATACAAAAACTAAAGGGAACGTTTATAGTATTTTACGATGAACTATGGTAGAATAAGTCAAAGATAAATTGTGGTTTGCCGAAGCAAAACAAATGCTTTACGAAAATACGGGATGGACAGAATATAAATGTTTGAATTGAACCTATAATTCAAATTGGAGGTAACTTTTTATGAAAGTAAACTGTGTCTCTGGGAACACAATGGCGATGACACAATCTTGTATTCGTCCAATTTTGTTGGGGCGTTCACAAGAGGCAAGTCTAGGAGCGAAGCAATTCAAAAAATGCCGTCTGAAATTATGTCTTACTTAAAGTGGAAAGGTGATCTGATTTCGGATATTCTGAGTCTGAGATTATTCAGAAAAGCATCTGAACTTACCATTTCAGATGCAGACTCAGATGTACTTTTGATGAAGAGAAGAAGCCGCTAAGATTGGCTGAATATGAAGCACTAAAAGCACTTGCTATGAAATCTGCCAATGATTTTTTGACGTTGTATCGGGCGATACCAAATAAAGATAAAAAGTGTTTTGCCAGTTAGAACTACTTTTTACGGCGAAAAATTCCGCGTACGGCGCGGGAAATGTATGAGCATACGAAAAATGTTAATGCATATTACTTCAGAGAAATCGTTCAGCAGATAATAACGGAACTATTGAGGAATGTAGAAATCATGGATTTGAATTGTTAGAGCAGAAACAGAACTTTCTGGAAAATAAAAAGTTTATCTTGGGAGCTATGATGAAGAATGGTCATTGCGGAAGGTACTGCGGAGATTTATCTGGCATGACAGGATTCATGCGAAAGCAATGTATCGGATGGCACTAAAGACTTTTGGAAAAGATGCGGTTCCAAATGTTTTTCTTTCTGTGTAGAGAAAGAGTAGAAAGTTCTTCGGAAGTTAAGGAGGTGCATATAGATGAAAATTAGCAGATTTATCATCCGGTCCTGACTGGGTAGTATGGATTGTTTTTGTGATATTTGCTGTACTTTCCATAGTTTTGATTTCTGGACATGGAGTTGGTTGATTTCCGGATATAATACAGCTTCCAAAGACAGAAAAGGCAAAAATATAATGAAAAAAAACTATGCAGAACAATGGGGAATTGGAATGTCTGTTATAGCAATTCTTCTATTAATTATGGGAGTGTTTGAAAGTGTTCTGCCTGCATTTTTTGTATATATTGCAGTGGGAATTATTGTGGTTGATGTCGTGGTAATTATTATTTTAGGAAACACGCTATGCAGAAAAATAATGATTTTTAGTTTATGGAATTGACAGAAAAGGAGGTCGCTGTGATGTTTATATTTTTATCTGTTTGTTCACTTTTAGTACCGTTATCTATGATTATATTGGGATATACGTGGAAAGATAAGCCTCCTAAAGATCGGCAGGGGAGTTCGGATATCGAACTACTATGTCAAGGATGAATGATGAAACATGGAAATATGCATACAGATGTTGGGGAGGGTTAAACTTTGTTTTAGGAATCATTCTGACGATATTATCGATTTTTATTTTGATTTTAATGAAAGACGACACAAACTTCGAAATGATTTCTGTGTATTTGGTGTTTTTACAATTAGGAATTATGATGCTTACAATTATTCCGACAGAATTTTTTTTACATAAACATTTTACAAAAAGCAAGGAATGAAAAAAATAGCTAATTTTGTCTTGTGAAAATGTTTTGCCTGCATTTTTTGTATATATTGCATTGGGGATTATTTTGGTTAATGTGGTGGTAATCATCATTTTAGGAAACACGTTATGTAGAAAGTAATGATTTCCAGTTTGAAAAAGCCATAGTTACTGTTCACTGGTAATATCCCGCGAGGTGTTTTTTGTGAGTGAAGGTCACAGAAAACCCGAGAATTGCGACGCGCGAAATCATGCGAATGCATGATTTCTGTGCATCGCGGAGCGGTTACTGGTCAACGGAGTGAACAGTAACAAAGCCATATTCAATCCTTGGGTAGATTTAAACCTGTCCTTGTGATAGCTGTGGGAATCGAGTAAAATAAATTATATAAAAATTTGACGGGAGGTTTTTTGTATGGGAAGTTATCTGAATCCGGGAAAACAAAGGGTTTCAGAAAGCCTCGAATTCGAAAATTTATGTGGATAAAAACCGGTTTGATTGAAAAAACAAATGTAGCTCTTAATACCCGTCAGAAATTTGTGTTAGGTGTCAGCCGTCCGCGACGTTTTGGAAAATCGATGGCGGCGGATATGCTGGCCGCTTACTATGCTCGTGGAGAGGATTCGGCTGAATTATTTAAATCGCTCAAAATCAGAAAAGCAGAATCCTATGAAAAAAAACATCGTAATCAGTATGATGTCATTAAAGTAAATATGCAGGAATTTCTAAGCATGACACACAGTATGGATGAAATGCTGTCCATGTTGCAGAAATATCTGATTTTTGACCGATGGATCATTTTGAAACGGTTCGCTTTCGTGATGAAAATAATCTGATTCAGGGTGATGAAGGATATTTACAGTAAGACGAAACATTCCTTTATTATTTTGATTGATGAGTGGGACTGTTTATTTCGGGAATATAAACAGGATAAAGAAGCAACAGAAAAAGAATATTTGGATTTCCTTCGTGCATGGTTGAAAGATAAAGACTATGTTGCACTGGCCTACATGACGGGAATTCTTCCAATCAAGAAATATGGATCTCATTCTGCGTTAAATATGTTTACCGGTCGAGTATTCCATGACCGATCCGGGTGATCTGGCGGAATATTTTGGTTTCACAGAAAAGGAAGTATTCGCTCTTTTTGTGAAAAATATGATATGAGTTTCGAAGAAGCAAAGATGTGGTACGATGGTTATCAGTTGATCGCGCATCGGCAGACAGGAATGAAATATATTCCATGTACAGTCCAAAAAACTCCGTTGTAGAGGCAATGCTGCGCCACAAATTCGGAACCTATTGGAACCAGACGGAAACGTATGAGGCCTTAAAAATTTATATTCAAATGGATATAGATGGCCTGAAAGATTCTGTGGTTCGAATGCTTGCAGGCGATGCTGTTTCCATTCATATTGGAACATTCAGCAACGATATGATTACATTTTGCAACGAAAGATGATGTATTGACTTTGCTGGTGCACCTTGGCTATCTGACGTATAACAGTACAGCTGAAACTGTGAGTATTCCCAATAAAAGAAGTTTCACAGGAATATATTAATGCCCGGAGATATTTTCGATAATGCCACAGTTCTTGAAGGTCTGGGGAGATGAGAATCTTCCAGAGGTGAGGTAAACACAAGGGTGAAGACGTGTAAAAAGTATCTTCACCCTTAATGTTTACGCTCTATTAGATTTTGCGTGCGACTAATAAAAAACCGATGGATTCGTCCTTCAACGCAGCCGTTTTGCTCTAAAATCTGTTGAGCATGCAGCAGGCTGTTTTTTTTACAACGATCTACAGAGAAGTCAGATGGAAATTCCCACTCTATAATATGTGAAAACCAGACCAGTGCACCTATATCAAAAAACCTTTGATTGGGCGGAAACATTCCTGGGCGTCCAGAATATGTAGAAACCTGCATCATGAAATTGCTTGCAAACGATATCCAGGTACTGCTCTGGAAATGGAAGCTTGGTTTTTCCCTAAGAGAAGCTCTACCAGTTCACGGTCATTTTCCGCGCCAACCTGTTCGGTGATAAAAAATTCCTCCGCTTTTCAGAACGCGATGTATTTCTTCCGCATTAAAATCGCCGTGGCGATTGATCACAATGTCAAATTCAGAATCACCGAATGGCAGCGGATCCTTTCCGTCGCTTGCCCGAAAATCAATTCCCAGAGGAAGCAGAGTTTCCTTACATAGCTGGACATTGGGCAGATAAGTTTCCGGTTGCACTTGTTTTTCCGTAAGGATGGTGGAGGGATAACAAAAAACTCACCGCCACCGGTATCGATATCCAGCAGCTTCATTTCCGGTTTTAAGTAATTCAGTATGATATGCCTATAATCCCAGGGCAAGTCCGTTTCTTCCGTATATCTTCCCTCAATGTGCGAGAAATCCCATCCATGGATATGTGCCACATGTTCTTCTGTTTTCCAAATATTTATCAATTCATGTTTATTCATTGTAACTACTCCTATCTTAATATAATTATTCTATACCTCAATTATAGGCGCAGCCAACTGACAACATCATAAAATAAGCTCGATACAATCTGTTGCCAGATTTACAACTGCACCGAGTAGTTACCTCGAATAAGTCTCATTGTATGAGTTCACCGCCTTTCGAATGATCTTGTATCAGCATATCACCTTTTTTTTAAAAAAAAAAAACTGAAAATAATAGAGGCAAAAATGCTGCACTATGTAGAATAAAAAATTTTGACATTTTCACATGCGTGCTAATATGATTATAGAAAAAAGAGTGCTACCGATAGACGGTTAGTCCGATATATATTTTGACAAAAATTGCCGCTTAGTTTACCAGACCAGGGCGGCTATTTTTGTGGTTTATTATTATCCTTGCCAAAGGTATATCCAAGACCAAAGCAGGTTAAGCCGAAGCTCACTACTGCTATAAAATCAACAATACTCATGGCTTAGCCCTCCTTTCCAGTGGATTCTCTTTCGGGTTTCTATGTAATCAGAGGTCACAGTCCCTCTGTAGAAGGACAACCGCCTACCGTTATGACAGCACCCATGTTTCGATTATAACAGTCAAAGTGGGAATCTGCAATCGGAAAGTTGATGACCCATAAAAATCTGGCTGTGATACCGTTTTTTGATACTAAAAAATGAAGAGAACAGAAATATAGCGTAGAAATCCTATAACACAGGACAATAAAGACACGAAAATCACAGAAAATAATGAGATTTTTAAGAACCTCACAAACGTGAAGGTGGACGTACTGTAGGATCAGGACGTGTTGCTACAATCATCGAGTAATCACTGACTACAGATAATAATATAAATTTGGTATCGTAAGATGCCGTGTGTTCAAGCGTAAGATAAGGGATGTCGGGAAATAGACAGTCCCATTTTGCAGAAAAAGCCTTTTTCAAACATGCTCCAGGATGTTGAGAAAGCTGATAAAAACAACGGATACCTATATCCGTGGATATTATAGTTGAGAACTTTTGTCCCTAACATTATAAAAATCAATTATGGAGGTAAATACCAAGATGAAACTTGATAAATTTATAGGAATGATGACAGGACATTTTGATAACAAGGAGCAGTTTGATATTATGCAGAAGAAGGAAAACATATCCATATGCCGAGCATAAATACAATCTGTAATGATAAAATAAATAACATTCCTAAGGATTTCAACGGAAAATTTGTTGTTGAAGAGAGCTATTATGAAATTAATGGGAAACGCCATGCATCACCCCACATTTTCTCTTATTATGGAAACTGAGGACGGAATTGTTCTTTCTTCATATGAAATTCCAGAAGGAGAAGACAAGAAGACATTTTCATATGCTTCTATGAAGAATGTTGATTACGCGGAACTGAAAAAATCCGAAAAGTTTACTCCGGCACTTTACCATGAAAAGGACGGAATCTGGGAAGGCGGCAGCACAAGCCAGTTCTCGCCGGTAATGACATTCAAACTTTGGGAAAAGTTTTCCAACAATTTTCTGGAAGTATCGGAAAGTATGGAAGTTAATGGAAAGAGGACTTTTGGATATGATGAACCAATAATTTATAAAAAGGGTATAATCAATAAAAAATCAAAGAGCGTGTTTGAAAAAAGGCTTTCTGCAAGATGTACGTCAGGGAAATGAGGCATCCTGCACCAATATATGGGGCGCAGAAACTTAATTTTTGATGTACTGTACCGTGTAGGTGACGGATATGGGATTTGGGGTAAAATATGGTATGCTATAAAAAATACAGAAATTAGTTTAATGGAGAGTAAAAAATAATATGGATAAAACAGATGAAGGCTTACTTGAAATGAGAAAATCGAGGAATGCAATCGCGGCACTTCAGCAGCAGCCAACGCAGGAATTGCTGGCTCATGCACTGACTGTGGTACGAAGACGTATGCGTGAAAACGGTCAGGGTAATCATCGCCGTAGAGCCAAACGCAGCAGCAGGACAGATGAAACTGCAGGCTGTGAAAACTTCCGACGGAAACAGCTGGTGGGCGGTTTTTTACCAGTTTCGGCGAAGAATTGAAAGGCGGCGGAAGTGTTATGTCAACCTTTATGACTGACATTGAAAAGTGTTGGAGGCGGCATTGTCCGAGGAAGAAATCAACGGCGTGATCATCAATCCCTGGAACCGGACATTGATGCTGGACAAGACATTGATTCGGATCGTGCTTGGAGATGTGACACAGTAAGTTACTGAAAAATGCCAGGTAAGAAAATATAAAACGTTTCTTCTGTCCATTGGATAGAGCAGAGCGTGAAAATTCTGCCTGGCAATTTTTTTTTATTAAAATTATTGACAAACGATAATTTTAAGCTATAATTAAATTATAAATTATCGTTTTTCAATAATTCTTATAAACCAGTTAGAGAAATCCAGAGTAAAGGTTTAGAAAGTTTAATCCAGCACGATAGCGGATTTTCTCGTTATCAGCAAAAAGGAGGTTCCCCCATGAAAGAAAGACATTTATTTACCCTCTTATCTGTGGAAGCGGCCGCCTGCGTCCTGTTCTGTATTTTACAGCGCAGCTTATCCGGTCTGTTTTCCACCTTGATCGCATTCCCTTTTGAACAGATCGGAGCTGGCCTGCGGATCTGTCACTGTCTGGAGCTGTAGGAAATGTGATCGCGATCATCTTATACATGCTGTTGGGGCTTATCCCTGCTGGAATCTGGGGATTCCTGCACTGGCGCAAGAAATCAGAACCCCTGAATTTCATGCTTCTGGCTATCAGCGCTCTTCTTTTTTTGCAACCCTATACTACATGATCAATCCGGGACTTTTGTCCATCGGAGTACCAGGCACCGAAATGGTCCCTGGGAAGTACCTTCTATTCCGTCCTTCTGGGTTACCTGCTTATTCGCATTTTGCTTCATTATAAGAATGCAGGAACGGAGAAACTGCAAAAGGGCTTTAGTTCCTTCTTGGCGCTGTGAGCGTGGTATTGGTGTACAGCATCTTTGGACAGGAGCTGGGAGGGCTGCTTCAGAATCTGGAAACAGTACAGAAGGAAATACAGGCATAGAGCTAAGCGATGGATTTTTACTTTTTCAACCTTACCTACCTATGTTTTTCCTGTTCCTCCACTTTGCAGTCCGTATTCTGCCTTATGTACTGGATATTATAGTTGTTTTCCTGGCGAGAAGGCTTCTGGCTGCAATGAAGGAAGACCTGTATCAGGGGAGAGAGTATAAAACTGGCGGAAAAACTTTCCCCACTTTTGCGTGTGGACCTTAGCATCCACTATTGGGGTGGATGCGGTATTTAACCTACTACAGTTGCTTTTCCAGAGCAGACTTTACCAGCTTGAGTATGTGGTGTCAGTCCCGGTATTTTTTCCCTGGCCTTTGTGCTGGCGGTGCTGTTGTTTTTGCAAGGTATATAAGGGAAATGCAGAGGCTGAAAAAGAGATAATGACCTGTTCATATAAGCGTATGGAGACATATAAATGATAGCCGGACTGCAAGCATCTTGATTCGTTATATAGGAAGAAGCAAGGGGATTTAGGTAACGACTCTTAATTTAATATCATTGACTATTTAATATGGAGCAATTTGCAATAAGGAAAGGAAATGATTTATGGCAATAAAAGTATGCCTTGAAGACGTATTGAAAGAGCGGGGAATGACGTCCAAAGGAATTGTGCAGCCTGGTAAACATCACAGAAGCCAACCTGTCCGTCCTAAGAAGCGGAAAGGCCAAGGGCGTGCGGTTCCACACCATTAACCGGATCTGTTATTTCCTGCAAATGCGATGTTGGCGATATCTTAAAATTCGATGGAAATCTGGAGGTGGACGAAAATAAGATTAGAAATCAATTAGGAAATATCTGTTAAAAAGTTTGTTCAAATTATCGGTTGTTTTCATGGCTTTCTACAGCCAGCGGCTGTACTTTGCAGTCCCAGAAGCCGGCACAGATGGAAACGGTGACCGGCTGATTGGCGCTTTTATCACCTCCGAATACCTGAATGACCTATATGATATGGAAGGCTATCTGAACGACCATGCCGCCTCCCTTATGAACAACAGCAGTATCACCATAGGAAATGACAGCCGTTATGAGGGGAAACTTGTGGCAACTGTGATAAAGAAGGTTCCCAGTCTTCTTCTGAGTGGAAAATTTCCTTTGGGGACATAAAAGGAGAATACATTTTAATGCCAGTGACCGAAGACGAGGATGGAAATACATCTGTAGGAAATCTTTGTTCTGACGGAGTAGGGAGATCCAGTATTTGAACTATAATGTTACCGATGATGGAGAAAACAGGAAATCAATTGCCACTGTTTACCAGGTCTCTGGCAAGTCAGAACACACCTTAGTATATAAAACCTGGTTTTCAGAAAGAAAACGGGGAAATTTATGCCATGGCTGGAAAACGGCTATTCCAACGGTGGGAAGGCTCAGAAGGAAACACTATGGCCGCTACCCTTCCGGTGAAAACTACAAATTGGAAATGGAAAGACTAAGACAGAAGGCTGTAAAGTGACGGTTCAGTTTGCCACTAATGTGTACAAACCAAGTGCGGACCATCATTTACCAGATGAATGCGAAATCAGTGTTGAAGAGACTGCCTATAAGCCATCTGAGGTGCCGGATAGCTTGAGGGTAGAAGGAGACACTGCTCTATATTCTGGCGGAAATCAGAAAGGAAGAAGATATCAGGCAAATGGTGACAACCAGGACGATCTTGAATTTGAATTCGTCAGAGGATGAGGAAACGCAGTACTTTGGAGACTTGGTATCCCCTGGAGAATGGGTTGGTCAGCAAAAGATGTAGAGATTGAATATTAAAACGCCAGAAATTAACCGGCATTTTTGGCGCATAGAAATTTCATTGCTATTTAATGTGTTGGTCGTTATTCCGGACGCGATTTTACAATGTATATTCACCGCCGCGCGTCGTCAACGTTCCGGCAAGCTAATGACTAACTGCGACTAAGACGCTCAGGAGAGCCTTCGCGCCTAAGTCTCCGTAAGTCATGGATCTCGCCTCCACTAAAACCGCTCCTGAAATGCGCGGCTTGCGAATATACATTGCAAAATCGCTGGCTGCTGGAAAGGGAAGAAAGAAACAGTAACGACAACAGCGAGGGTGGGGTGAAGTAGTTGGTATCCCGCAACTTTATTGTTTTTTGCCAATCTATCGTTGCCAAGAAAGTATCGGGAAACCAATCACTCCCCCTCCCCCTCGTTAAAAGTTCTTATAAACCAGCAAGTCCCAGCCAGTACACAGCATTCGGGCAATGTGTATTACTCCAGCGAGCCATTTCAGGCGCGCTCTTAGCGTAGGCGAAATCCAGCGCTTACGGAGACTTATGCGTGAGGGCTCTCCCGAACGCATTAGTCGCAGTTAGCGATTAGTTCGCTGGAGCGTTGCGCCGGCGAGTGAGTAATACACATTGCCCAAATGCGCCCCTCCCCGAAGAACTTTCAACACATTCAACACATTAAAGAGGAAAACAGGAAGCCAGATACAGTTGAAGCACCCAGCTGCATCCGATATTTTTTACTTATTTTTCCTTGAAAAAGCAGAATTTGTACAAAATAAATACATAATTCGTACAAAACCAATTCTAAACAATAAAAAGCAATAAAGAATAATAAAAAACAATTGACAACACTACAACACTTTTGCTATACTAAAATTACCAAAACTAAAGAGGCGAGCAAAGAGAACATTTTTTATTTATGCAAAAGGCGCATGAAACATCGTGACTAAGTTGCAGAATAGAAAATGTTTTTTTACTATAAAGGCATCGACACCAGAATTTTATAAAATATTTTCTGTAAAAATGTCCTGCTTTTTATGAACGCGGCAGCAGGCGCTTCCGCTTTCCGAAAAGGCTTACTACCGTACCGGAATTAAGGACGGATAAGAAAGGAGAAAAAAACTATGAAAATGATGAAAGCAGCAGTAGCACTTGGAATGGCACTCACCATGACTGTTACAGGTGCATCAGCAGTATTCGCAGAGGGAGAGATACCACTTAGCGTTGCTACTGATTTCGAGATCAAGACTCTGGTACCGTGGGCTGCATCCGAGGAGAATGCATTCCTGGTACTGAACCAGGCAGAAGAGGGACTGTTCCGTATGGACGAGAACAACCAGCCTCAGCCGGCTCTTTTGCGATACTTATGAGGTATCCGATGACAAGCTTACATACACCTTCCACTTAAGAGACGGAATCCAGTGGAGCAATGGTGAGCCTGTAACAGCAGCAGATTTCGTATATGCATGGCTGAAACAGATGAGTGCTGACGCTACAAACGGATACAGCTTCATCATGACAGACTACATTGTAAATGGCCAGGGAGTACAATGAAGGAAGCGTGGATGCTTCTGAGGTAGGCGTTAAGGCTGTTGACGATCAGACACTGGAAGTTCAGCTGAAGAGCCCGACACCATACTTCCCGAACCTTACTACAATGGATATGTTCTTCCCAGTTAACGAGGCATTCTGCGAGGAGCAGGGTACAGACTTCGCTCTTTCACCGGACAATATGCTCTACTGCGGACCATATGTGATCACAGATTATGATCCGGCTGTAGGCGTTACTTTCGCTAAGAACGATAACTACTGGGATAAAGACAACGTAGCAATCGAAGATGCACAGGTTCGTGTAATCAAAGATGCTGCAGCTGCATTAAGCGCATATCGCTGGCGAGCTTTCCCAGGTTAAACTTGATTCTGCAAACGTAGTAGCATACAAGGATGATCCGAATTCGCCCAGGAGATCGACTTCCGTACAAGCTATGTACAGTTCAACCTTACAGATGACGTAATGAGCAATGTAAACATGAGAAAAGCTATTTCTCTTGCTATGAACAGAAGCGCTCTTACAGATAACATTCTTGCTGATGGTTCTGCACCAGGATTCGGTCTTGTAGCAGACGGCATGAGCGGTGATGGAGAGAAGACATTCCGTGAACTGAACGGAGATGTTTCCCATGATCCGGAGCAGGCAAAAGAGTACTACGACAAAGCAGTTGAGGAACTTGGAAGCGCACCTTCAGAGGTTACTCTTCTTGTAGCTGATGACTCTGTATCCAAATCCGTTGCAACATTTATCCAGAGTGAGCTTGTTACAACACTTGGTCTGAACGTAGTAATCGATACAAGACTGTACAGGGACGTGGAGAGCTGATGGATGCCAACAACTATCAGTTTGCTGTAACAGCATGGGGTGCTGACTATGATGACGCTATGACATACCTTGATCTGTGGACAAACGGAACTCCATACCGTGGAAACTACAACGATGCAGATTACAATGCACTGATTTCTGATGCTAAGACTCAGACAGACGATGCAGCTCGTCTTGATGACATGCTGAAAGCTGAGAAGAAGCTGGTTGAGGAAGACGCAGTTGTTGCTCCTGTATACCACAGAGGTTCCGCTGTTCTGACAAAAAATCCAATGTCAAGAACCCGATCAGCCATCCGATCGGTGTTCCGCTTGAGTTCAAGTACGCTTCCTTCGAATAATCTCTTATTCAGGTGATTGTTGGATATAAACTGGTAGCGAAACAGATCTCAGAGGTTTGCTTCAAATTCAAGTAATATTCCTTAAGGAATAGTAACGGACCGTATACAGCAGTGGCTTACACAGCCGGTATACGGTCTGTTTTTCACAGAAAGAAAAGGAGTACTGTTCACTACGTGCACAGTAACAGAAAAGGTGATGTCATGCTGAAATATGTATTAAAGCGATTAGGGGTACATTCTGGTTACCTTGTGGGTAATTGTAACCTGTACCTTTTTCATGATGAAAAATCTTCCAGGTACACCTTTTTGATGCTGAGCGTTTTAGTATTATGACACCTCAGCAGCAGGAACGTGTGCTGGAAATGTATGGATTAAATGATTCTCTTCCAATGCAGTATGTGAAATATATTAAGAACATGCTGAAAGGAGACCTGGGGCACTTCCTTTACTTATGTAAATAAGGACGTTTCCAAGGTTATCACAGGACGTCTTGGACCGGCGGCTCTGATTGGTGTCCAGGCAGTACTGATCTGACTTGCAATCGGATTAATTTTAGGAATCCTGGCTGCCTGGAAGCACAATAGCGGAATTGATTACTTTACTATGATATTGGCAGTGCTTGGAGTTTCGGTGCCGAACTTTGTCGCCGCAGCCCTTCTTCAGTATTACATAGGTCTGAAATGGGGCGTTCTCCCGGTTGGATTCTGGACTGGCTGGAATTGTTCCGTATTGCCGTCCATTGCGCTTTCGTTCAGTGCAACAGCTATGGTTGCCCGTTTTATGCGTACCGAAATGCTGGATGTACTGGATCGATTACATCGTAACTGCAAGAGCCAAGGGGCTGAGCCAGATGAAAGTCCTTATGCGTCATGCAGTCCGCAACTCCATCCTTCCGGTTGTAACCATTTTAGGACCAATCGTAGTAAACCTTATGACAGGATCTCTTGCTGTAGAGAACATCTTTTCAGTATTCCTGGTATCGGAAGCCTTTTTTCGTAGACTGTATCAAAGCAAATGACTATCCAGTGATCATGGGTATTACTATTTTCTATGCCGCATTCTATATGCTGATTGTACTGCTTGTTGACCTGGCTTATTCTCTTATTGATCCGAGAAATTCGTCTTGCCAAAGGAAAGGAGAGCTGATCGTGGACAAATCAAAAATTGACCGCAGCATGTATCAGAAAGCGAAAAAGTAGAAGCCTCTGAAAAAGAGCACATCGCAAAGCTCCTGCTTCCACTATGCTGGCTGACGCATGGATCCGTCTGAAAAAAAGGCAGCAGTTGTAGCATTATTTATTTTGATCGGAATTATCCTGCTTGCCATTTTTGCACCGATCTTCAGTAAATATTCATTTAGAGACACTGATTATAACAATGTATATGGACTTCCAAGCGCAGCACATATTTTTGGTGCTGATCAGTTTGACGTGACCTGGGGTACGTACCTGGATGGGAACCAGAATTTCCTTATGATCGCACTGGTAGCTGCAATCCTTGATCTGGTTGTAGGTGTTCTTTACGGTGCTGTTTCCGCTCTTTTTCGGTGGAAAGGTAGACGCTATTATGCAGCGTATCATTGAGGTACTGGTTGGAATCCCAAGCCTTATCATTGTAATCCTTTTTCCGATGGCATTCCCGGCTGGTGTAACTATTATCGCTGCACTTTCCATTACCGGATGGGTAAACATGGCCAGACTGGTTCGTGCTGAGATCCTAAAACTGAAGAATCGTGAATTGTACTTGCTTCTCAGGTTCTTGGAACCAGCAAATTCAACATTATTATGAACGATCTGATCCCGAACACAGTCAGCGTTATCGTAATCAACGTGATGTTCACAATCCCAAGCGCTATCTTTACCGAGGCATTCTTAAGCTTCATTGGTATTGGTCTGGCAGAGCCGCAGGCTTCCCTTGGTGTATTGATCAACGGTGGTTATCGGGTACTGCGAATGTATCCACATGTACTGATTTTTCCCGGCAATTGTTATCGTACTGATTATGGTATGCTTCAGTATTCTGGGCGACGGACTTCGTGATGCCCTTGATCCGCAGATGAGAAAGTAGGTACAGCTATGGGAAAAATATTAGAAGTTAAGAATCTTACAGTCCACATCAAGACGCACAAGGGCGTTGTCCAGGCTGTGCGCGGCGTGGATTTTACCCGAATGAGCAGGAGACACTTGCGGTAGGATTAGGAGAATCCGGTTCCGGAAAATCCATTACCATGAAAGGTGTTATGGGAATCCTCCCAAAGAATGGAAAAGTAGTAGAAGGAAGCGTAATGTTTCAGGAAAAATGATCTGACCAAATATTCAGAACGTCAGATGCAGCAGGTGCGCGGAAGCGAGATTGCCATGATCTTTCAGGATCCTATGACTTCCCTGAATCCAACTATGAAGGTTGGAAAAAACAGATCGAGGAAATGTTGAAAGAGCACCGCAAGGAGATGAGTAAAGCCGACCGTAAGGCAAGAGCCATTGAGCTTCTTTCCCTGGTTGGAATCTCCAATCCGGAGGCACGTTACGACCAGTATCCACACCAGCTGTCCGGTGGTATGAGACAGCGAGATGTCATCGCCATTGCACTGGCATGTGATCCCAAGGTGCTGATCGCAGATGAGCCGACCACAGCCCTTGATGTAACGATCCAGGCACAGATCCTGGATCTGATGCGCGATCTTCAGAAAAAGATCAAAAACATCCATTATCATCATTACCCATAACCTTGGTGTTGTGGCAAATATTGCAGACCGTGTTGCTGTTATGTATGGCGGAAAATTAGTTGAGACAGGAGATGTGGAAGATATTTGCCACAACCCATGTCACGAATATACAAAAAGGCCTTCTTCGTTCTATTCCCAAAAAGCACACGAAAAAAGGCGGTGAGCTTCGCAATCCGGGAACTCCTCCGGATCTTATGGAGCCTCCGGTTGGATGTCCTTTGCGGCAAGATGTAAGGAGACAATGATCGTCTGCCAGAAATACATGCCGGATTATACCGATTGCGGCAAGAATCACAAGTCAGCATGCTGGATGCTTGACGAGATGGCACAGGAGGTAAACTCTGATGAAAAATGATGAAAAGCAGGTACTTCTTGATGTCAAGAACCAAGAAATACTTTAATGTTGGAAATAAAAAGATCCTCGAAAGCAGTTGATGACATTTCCCTTCAGATTTTATAAAGGAGAGACTCTTGGTCTGGTTGGGAGAGAGCTGGATGTGGTAAATCTACCTTCAGGAAGAACTGTTATCCATCTGTATGATCCTACAGATGGTACGGTAACCTTCGATGGAACGAAAATTGACAAGAATCTGGATACAAAGCAGAGACATGAGCTTTGCAGAAGAATGCAGATGATTTTCCAGGATCCGTATGCATCCCGAACCCGCGAAGAAAAAAATTCTGGATATTGTAGCAGAGGGGAATTGATGCTCACGGTCTTGCTGCCAATAAAAAAAAGAACGTGATGCCAAGGTAATTGAGCTTCTGAAACCGTTGGTCTTCGGGCGAGCATGCATCGTTTCCCTCATGAGTTTTCCGGCGGACAGCGCCAGCGTGTTGGTATTGCACGTGCACTTGCAGTAAATCCGGATTTTATTGTATGCGATGAGCCAATTTCTGCTCTGGACGTTTCCATCCAGGCACAGGTTATCAACCTTCTGGAGCAGCTTCAGAGAGAGCGTGGGCTGACTTACCTGTTTATTGCACACGACCTTTCCATGGTGAAACATATCAGTGACCGTATTGGTGTTTATGTACTTGGGATCTCTTGTTGAGCTTGCTGACAGTGAGGAGCTTTTCGAGAACCCAATGCATCCTTATACCAAAGGCTCTTCTTTCTGCAATCCCGATCCCGGATCCGGATATTGAGAAGAACCGTCAGAGAATCATGCTGGAGGGTACACTTCCGAACCCCTATTGATCTTGGCGAGGAGTGTAAGTTCTGCAGCCGTTGTCCTGTTTGCAAGGATAGCTGCCATAAGAGCCAGCCAGAAGCTTGTTGAGGTAAAACCGGGGACATTTTGTTGCCTGCAGTCAATGCGCAGAGTAATATTTGACGGGCAGATTGTGTATCTATTCAGAAGATATGGAAAGCTAAAAAGACTGGCTGTAATATGAAATGTATAGTGCTTGTTAACTGTTAAAATAGCAAGAGATAGACTTAGGAAAAATCAGACAGCAGAAAACAGGAGGAAGAAGGATGTTCATTGAGGAACGGCAGATAGCCATCGAGAAAGTCCTTCGGGAACAGGGAAAAGTCCGGACCAGGGAACTGAGCGAAATGTTCCAGGTTACAGAGGACTGCATCCGTAAAGATCTGAAAACTCTTGAGAATGCCGGTAAATTAAAAAAAGAACTTACGGTGGTGCGATTCTTTCCCAGGATTACCCGCTGGAAAGAGATGTTATCGACAGAAGAAATTATCATGTGGACAAGAAGATGGTGATCGCGGTCAAGGCTATGACGTTGATCAAAGAGCGGGAAGCGATTTTTTTCTTGATATATCCACAACCAATATTGAGCTTGCCAAGCTTCTTGCGAAATCGAAAATGCAGCTTACCGTAGTGAGCAACATGATCGATATTTTACAGCTGCTTGCGCAAAATCCCAAGATCACAGCCATTGGAACCGGTGGAATCATGTATCCTACAGTAAATGGATTCCTTGGTTCTGCAGCAATCCAGGTGATCCGGCAGTACAGCTTTGACCGGGCATTTATGGGAAGCTGCGGAATTGATATGATGGATCACACCGTCACGACTCTTGGAGTGGAGGACGGATTGACCAAGAAGGCTGCAATTGAAAGCAGCCGTCATAAATATGCCGTGATGGAGCGGGAGAAATTTTTATTTTAACGAATCTTATAAATATACACAGCTTGATGAACTGGACGGAATCATCACAGATGAATTCCCCAGATCAGTCGGTGCAGGATATGCTGGATTCCCTTGGTGTAACGCTCTATTAAGAAACGGCAGCTCGGGAATGCAGCAACAAAGTGACAAGACCGGCGGGCATGGGAATAATTTGTGAAATTATCAGAATGCAAAGTATTGTGATAGCTGCAATGTGATAGTATCAGGCTGGGTGAAAGGAAAAAGAGGATATGAGCAAATTTACTTTGGAGGTTTGTGCAGATTCTGTGGAATCTGTACTTTGCCGCTGAGAAAGGCGGAGCAGACAGGATCGAGCTTTGCGGAAATGTGGTGATTGGAGGAACAACTCCATCAGAGAGTCTTTTCCGCGAGATCCGCAGGTATAGTGATATTAAGATCCATGCACTGATCCGTCCAAGATTTGGGGATTTTTGTTATACTGAATATGAATTTGATATTATTCGTTCAGAAGTGAGAAGATTCCGGGAGCTGGGTGCCCAGGGAGTTGTACTCGGTATGCTAAGACCGGATGGATCTCTGGATGTGGAGCATCTGGCACTGCTTATGGAGGAAGCGAAGGGGATGTCTGTAACTTTGCACAGGGCTTTTGACGTGTGCAGGGATCCAATGGAGGCCCTGGAGCAGGCCATTTCTCTTGGTTTTTAACACCATTCTTACATCTGGACAGAAGAATAACTGTGTGGATGGTTCGCCGCTGCTTGCAGAGCTGGTGGAAAAAGAGTGCAGGTCGTATTCACATTATGGCTGGTGCAGGAGTGAATGCAGACGTGATTGCGCCAATCTATGAGAAAAACCGGAATCACAGATTATCATATGACGGGCAAGGTTTTGCTGGACAGTGAGATGAAGTACCGCAAAGAGGGTGTGGTATGGGACTGCCTTCTTTGAGTGAGTATGAGATTTTCCGCACCAGTGAGGCTGAGGTGAAAAAGGCCCGGAAGTTTTAGCAAGGGCTTTAGAGCCTTAGGCGCTCTTTCACAAAAATGGGATTGTTTTCGTGAAAGGGCGTTTTGCTATTTAGTTGATTAAAAGTTCTTCAAGGCGGACGCATTTGGACAATGTGTATTACTCACTCGCCGGCGCAACGCTCCGAGCGAACTAATCGCTAACTGCGACTAATGCGTTCGGGAGAGCCCTCACGCATAAGTCTTCGTAAGCAGTGGATTTCATCTGCGCTAAAACCGCGCCTGAAATGGCTCGCTAGAGCAATCACCATTGCCCGAATGCTGTGTACTGGGGACTTGCTGGTTAGTAAGAACTTTTAACGAAGGGGGAGGGGGAGTGATTGGTTTCCCTATACTTTCTTGACAACGATAGATTAGAAAAAACAATAAAGTTGCGGGATACCAACTACTTCACCCCACCCCCGTTGTTGTCGTTACTGTTTCTTTCTTCCCTTTCCAGTATCCAGCAATTTTGCAATGTATATTCGCAAGCCGCGCATTTCAGGAGCGGTTTTAGTGGAGGCGAGATCCATGACTTACGGAGACTTAGGCGCGAAGGCTCTCCTGAGCGTCTTAGTCGCAGTTAGTCATTAGCTTGCCGGAACGTTGCGACGCGCGGCGGTGAATATACATTGTAAGATCGCGTACGGGATAACGACCAACCAATTAAATAGCAATTTTTTAAAGTAGGAGGATGAATAGATGTTTCTGCAGAACAGTCAGAGGAAGATTGAAGAAGAATTTTTGAAATTAACAGAGAAGTTTGGGGCGGACAGGGAGCCGCTGAAGACGATTTGTGAGAAACTGGATGGGTGCGGCAGAGATCTGGGGCTGGCAATGAAGTATTTGTATGTGACCGCGCCTTATAGTGATCTTGTGAATTATACTTTTGAGGAGATTCAGGATTTCGCAAGTCATGGGCTGTTTCTTTAATAATACGCTGGACAGGGTGAAAGAGCTGCCGGAGGAGATGTTTTTGAATTATATTCTGGATCACAGGGTGAATGAGGAAGAGGTACTTCCGTGTCGAAGCTTTTCTTTTTCTGGAATGAGTTGAAGGATAGAATTGAAGGAAAAAATGCGAAAGATGCGGCAATTGAGGTAAATTACTGGTGTGCGGAGGAAGCTACTTATCATAGTGGTGATGACCGTACACTTCCGGCACTTACGGTATATCGAAGAGGTTACGGACGCTGCGGTGAGGAGTCTGTTTTTCTGGTAAATGCACTTCGCAGTGTGGGAATTCCGGCGCGGCAGGTGTATGTGCCAGGTGGTCCCACTGTGATGACAACCACGCATGGGTGGAGCTTTGGTGTGACGGAAAATGGTATTTCCAGTGCGCATGTGAGCCGCTTATGATCCTCGAATAAAGGGGGTGGTTTACCAATGCTTCTTCCAGAGCAATGATGGTGCATTCCCGCCTGTTTGATCTTTTCCCCGGCAGAAGGGGAGGATGTGATCGGCAAAGAAGGTGCAGCGGTTATGTTGAACCAGACTACGCGTTATGCCAGGGTGAAAACTGTTTCTGTAAAAGTGACAGATAAAAGAGGGCGCGGCTGTAAAGGGCGCTCAAGTCGCAGTTTCTGGTGTTGAATATGGGAGAGTATTTTCCCTATTGCAAAGGCAGAGACAGACGAGAAGGGAACAGTTTCCTTAGTGACGGGTTTGGGAAGTGTGAGAGTTCTGGCATTCCTTCCGGGGATGGAAGGCTTTGCACAGGCAGAGATCTGGATACCAGAGCGCAGGATGAGATTACCCTTACTTTTACTGGTGAGACTGTGGAAGCTGAGGATTGGAGAGCTGTAGATGTAATTGCGCCAGTTGACACCCTCCGGTGAACCCGGACATGCCTACCCAGGAGCAGAAAGCAGAAGGAACCAGACGACTGAATGAAGCAAACAAGATCCGCAAAGGAGAAGAAAGAAAATTGGGTAAAAATCCGAGCTGACCGCTTTTCTTGCAGGAGGCGATGAGAAAGAACTTCTCGTCGCAATAGTGGATGTGCTTTCAGAGAAGCGATCATACAGACTGTGTTTGCAGGGTGCTGGGAAGAGCATTTTGAATATGGAAAAAAGATATATGCTAAGCGAGTACCGAGATCTTGTTTGGGATGTTAATGGCACTGCTTGCGGCGAGAAGAATTGTAAAACTGAAAAATCTGGTGGCATATACAGGCGTTTCTGGTGCTGAGAATGGCTATAATCTCTATATCAATTACGTATTAAATCCCCGATGACGGAGGGACAGAGCTTCTTCGTCCATGCCGAAAAGGCATTCTCTCCTTTTCACAGAAGAGCAGAAAGCCGCTTTCCGCACAAATCCGGCAGAAATCTGGAATTATATCCAGGTGCACATCACTGCCTACCCGATGGCGAGCGCGAGACCGTAATGGAACTCCATACGAATGTCTGGTATCTGGAATTGGTACCGAGCGTTCCAAAGAAGGTACTTTTGTGGCAATCGCCCGTACACTGGGAATTCCGGCAAAGATTGAATCCAGATAATAAGGTAATGGAATATTGGGTAAAGACCAGTTTGTGTCCGTTTTGAAACAGCAGAAGGGGAATTTGGCGCAGTTCTCACACTGAAAAAGAGGCTGATGCTGTATGGAACTACTATCAGAACTGGACAATGGGACGTCTGGTTGGAAATGAATTTGTTTCCCTCGAATCTTACCGGCAGAAGCTGGAAGGGGATACTCTGGAGCTTGCATTGATTCCAGGAATCTACCGGATTATCACCACCAACCGTCTTCCTAACGGAAATCAGTTTGCATGGGAGAAAACATTTACGATAAAAAGAAGGCGGACAGAGAGAAGAAAACCTTTGCGTCTCCGCGAAGCTCAGCTTGGCGATATGCTGGAGCGTATTTCCCTTCCGGTTTGAGGTAAAAAAGATTCTGCCGGGAAACACAGTAACCTGCGCTGAGTTAACCAAAGGCGGCAAGAAAATTCTCATGTGGCTGGAAGAGCCGGGGAGCCTACGGAACATATTTTGAACGAAATGCTGGAACATGCAGAAAAATTCCACAATTTGAAAAATTCCATCTCTTTCATGATTCGTACTCCGGAAGCCAAGCAGGATCCTCTTCTGGCAAAAGTGCTGAAGAGGTTTCCAAAGGTTTCCATCTATTACGATTCCTTTGAGGAAAAACATCGAACTTCTGGGAAGAAGAATGTACGTTGATCCAGACAAGCTTCCGCTAATTCCTGGTAACTAATGGCGAGTCTGTAGGGATTTATGCAACCAGCGGCTATAATGTTGGAACTGGCGATATGTTGATCCGTATTATGGAAGAAGTGCCGGAAGTATAAATTGCATTTAAAAGAAGATGAAATAGTAGTTTTTGAAGTATATAGTAGAATTTCTAAGAAATATAGAGATGGTTTTTCTTTGTGCTCTAGAGGTGCGCAGCAAAGCATAATAAGGAAAAAATTGCAAGGCCTCTGAATGTAGCGCATTAAATAGAGTAAATCGGAAGCCATCTCTAAATGGAGTAAATTATGAATAAATACACAGAAATTCACCCAAATGGACAACGCGCGTATCAGTTTGTAGCTGACACGGCATACGTCCGTGAATCCGGCACAAAGGGGGAGCACAAAGCAGCGGAATACATTTTGAAGGAAGCGGAGCAGGCAGCAGCCCAGACGGAAAGTCTGTCTACATTCAGACACCCCGCATGGAATTTTTCCAGTGTCCTGGATTTTCAGCAGAAAAAGGCAGAGCTGGTAATCTGCCAGCCTTATAAGAAGGCTTATCCGGTGCGTGCCTACCTGAATGGCGCCTGCACCCTGGAAGAGGGCATCACAGCACCATTTCTCTTCGTGGGAAAAGGAGACGACATCAGTCTTTCCAAGGCAAAAGGGGCAGTTGTGCTGGTCTGCGATCCTATTCGTGAAGATATGATAAATAAAAAAATAAAAGCAGCAGGTGCACTTGGCTTTGTAACCGTATGCGGCACGCCGCTGGATCAGGCGGAAGACCGGATTCCAACCCAGTACCGCCGCAAGGCAGGTGATCTTCCAGGCGCATCTATCCATTATCTGGATGCAGTGGAAATCGTGGAGAAACAGGCATCCAAGTGCTGCCTGAACATTCAGCAGAGCGAGATTTCCCGCAATTCCGCCAATGTGGCAGTACGCATTCTGGGAACTGATTTTCCAGAAGAAATCGTTACGGTAACGGCTCATTATGATTCTGTTCCGGAAGGCCCTGGTGCATATGACAATATGTCCGGCGGAGCCATGGTGATGGAAGCTTTTCATCATTTCGCAGAACACAGACCAGCCAGAACCATGGAGTTCATCTGGTTTGGCTCCGAGGAAAAAGGTCTGGTGGGAAGCCAGAATTATGTGAAATCCCATGAAGGAGAAATGAGCAGCCATGTGTTTAATCTGAATGTAGACCTGGCAGGGCAGCTCCTGGGAGGAAACGTTCTGGGAGTAACTGCAGATCCGACTGTCTGTGCAGAACTGAAAACCCTTATGGAAGAAAATCAGCTGGGTGTTACCATCAAAAATCAGGTCTGGGCCAGCGATTCCAATACTTTCGCATGGAAAGGTGTGCCAGCGCTTACCTTAAACCGTGACGGCTTTGGCATGCATACAAGACACGATACAGTAGAATATATATCCTCGCGCACTGGAAGAAGGGGCGAAAACTCTCTGCACAGCAGCTGCATGGGTGGCAAACGAGCCAGAACTTTCCTTTGAACGGGAAATTCCAGAGGATATGAAGAGAGAACTGGAAAAGTATTTTGCCTAATGTTACAGGAAAGGACATTATAAAATGAACAAAGAATAGACTAAATGCAACTGTGGAACTAAAGCAGAT
>VOFK01002069.1_pt1 | contig 27805 bp, 38 predicted proteins | sample 5384121 | NCBI WGS metagenome assembly VOFK01 (sample SAMN12384730, study PRJNA508395) | human gut metagenome | isolation source: healthy gut J | host: Homo sapiens | reverse complement strand
CAAGAGTTACTTTCGAACATGTACTCCCTTTGGTATAACCGATTTTCTTAATCACCTCGCGTGCGATGAGTTGTAGGTCAACATACGCTTTTGTTTTTCACTTCACCCGCTAATACTACTTGTCCGGTAGTTACTGGTGTTTCGCAAGCTACTTTCGAACTGGGGTCGTAAGCCAACAGTTTGTCAAGCACGGCGTCCGATATCTGATCGGCTACCTTGTCGGGGGTGTCCTTCTGACACCGATTCGGATGTAAATAAGTATCCCATCTTTCTTAAATTAAAATTAAAAAATAAGGAGTAAAAGATGATGAAACAGAGAGGTGGTAGTCTAAATATACCAGGCTGCTTATCAAAAGAGTCGTGTTTTACTGGCCCATTTCTGTGGTTGCAACTACTTTCAAATCTGTCCACTTTCATTTCGGTTGCAAAGATAAAGAGATTTCGGAGATTATGAGTATCTTTGGGCGGTGACTAACACAATAATAGATTTAAAATGATTCTAAATAAGAAGTAAGAACAACTTTTTCGCACTGGCGCTCTATATCAGTTTACGATTGCGATTTACGCCATTGTCGTAATTTCATCCACCGTGAGTTCAAAGACATTCACCTGCTTTATGCCATGATGATGAGCTGTCTGGCTTATCTGCCGATTGTGCCGACAGGAAGAAGAAATGAGGCTCTTTTATCGTCCTTCCCAATACCGGGTGTACCACGTCCGGCGCAATTTCCGCCAGTGGCCGCATCACAAAATCGCGCTCCGTCATTAGAGGGGTGGGGGAGGTCGTGCTGCTCGGAAGGAGAAGTAACGAGAGCACCAGATCATCTCGTAAACAAGAGGTCAATATCAATCAGACGGTCGCTATACTCCGTGCTGGGCTTCTTGGTGCGCCTAACTCCGTTCAGTGGGTGCGTCTCCCGCAATACCTCTAAAGGAGATAAATCCGTGTCTACACAAGCGGCAGCATTCAGGAAACTGTTTTCAGAAGCAAAGCCCACAGACAGTAACGTAAAAAACAGACAGGAAACAACTTTCCCTATCTGCTCTTCTATTTTCTGCACACGGCATCCCGGAGATTCTGTTCTTTATCACCCCAGGTTGGTACCAGGTCCCACATATACTTCCGCCATTGTTTGTCCAAAATCAGCATTGCATCGCCATAAGTACCGAAACGGTAACCTTCTTTCAATGCTACGTGATAAGCGTCCATTACCTGCTCATATCCGCCGAAAGCGGCTACAATCATCAGGAGTGTAGAAAAGCATATGAAAATTGGAAATCATCGAGTTAGCCACCGTAAATTCGTACGGCGGAAGATGAACTTCTTATTTGTCCAACCTTCAAATTCTTTCAAATGTCCGTCGGTGCTGACTGCACTTTCTCGATAGCCCGCATCACCGTAGTACCTACCGCACATACGTTTCTACCGGTATCCTTTTTGGCACGATTGACAGTTTTCACCGCCGCTTCGTCCACAAGCATCTGTTCCGAGTCCATTTTGTGTTTCGTCAAGTCTTCACATCAATGTCACGGAAGCTGCCCAGGCCGGCATGTAAGGTGATATAGGCAAAGTCTATTCCCTTAATTTCAGACGTTTCATCAATTCACGACTGAAGTGCAAGCTAGCTGTCGGGGCAGTCACCGCGCCTTCTTTCTTCGCGAAGATAGACTGAAACGTTCGGCATCTTCCGGTTCTACAGGACGATTGATAATAGAGTGGGGAGCGGAGTTTCGCCCAAAGCATACAAAGCCTTCTTAAATTCATCATGCGGTCCGTCATACAGGAAACGAAGCGTACGACCACGAGAAGTGGTATTATCAATTACTTCGGCCACCATTGAATCATCCGGACCGAAATACAATTTATTACCAATACGGATTTTACGCGCCGGGTCTACGAGCACATCCACAGACGGAGTTCTTCGTTCAACTCACGCAATAAGAATACTTCAATACGAGCACCTGTCTTTTTCTTTATTACCGTACAAACGAGCGGGGAACACCTTTGTATCGTTGAATATAAACACATCTTTATCATCAAAGTAGTCCAATACATCCTTGAACATCCTGTGTTCAATTTTACCTGTACGATGCAATACCATCAAACGCGACTCATCTCTGTACTTAGTAGGATGCAAAGCGATTCTATCCTCGGGTAACTTAACTCTCAATTGTGATAGCTTCATATCTCTTCCTTATCACGTTAATTATTTTCTTCATCATTTTCTCTCTCCTGCCCGTCGATCCACTCTTTAAAAAGTGCGGGATCCCCAACAGTCTTCAAACGGACATCGCCTACACGGGTACGAATCAACCCCTGTGAGATGAGCCCGCTATGGAGCGCGCTCGCCAATGTCACGTGCCAGTGCGCGGATATAAGTCCCCCTGCTGCATACCACACGAATCTTTGAATCATCGGTTCCGGTTCTTCAAACGGCATTCCAACAATTCAATCAATAACAAGCTGTTTCGCCTTTTAGTTCCGAAACTTCACCTTTACGTGCCGGGTCATAAGCGCGCTTTGCCGTCCACCATACAGGCGGAAAAAGGCAGGGAGGTACTTGTTCTATCTCACCGATAAAGTGCGTCAACACTTTTTCACCAGTTCCCTCGTGTGATATGTTCCGTAGGTAGGTGGCATCTATCTCATGCTCCAAATCATACGACGGGGGTAGTAGCACCCAACCGGTGTGTCGCAACTCTTCGTGTGATATTGAAAACTCTTCAATCCCGCTTTGTAGCCTTGCCCCTGTGCATACAATCATCACCCCTGCTGCAAGAGGGTCCAAACGTGCCGGCATGGCCGACCTTCAGAGTTTTTTACTATCCGGCGACGAATGTGATAACGGGCGTGCCCTACACCTTAAAACGAAGTCCAGCCAAGAGGTTTATTAAAAAACAGTACTTCGCCTTTTTAAAATTCATCACACCAATATAATCGTTACCAATCCTGCTATCGCACAATGATTTGAAATAGATCGATACTTTCCTTTCTTCCACTATGTTTATCATCCACTTTACAAGAACAAAATGCAACCGGCTATGAAAAAGCAACCATAAAACCTACAATCAACGACAATGCAGGAATGTCTCCCACTACGTCCTCCCCTTTTCATCATCTTTCATACCGTCGTGGCAATGCCTCACCCAGAATGGGCGGAATAACCATAAGGAAAGAGAATTGCGCCAACTTCCTTTGTTGTCTCCCCAACAGTAATCCCGTAGCGATGGTAGAACCCGAACGGGACAATCCCGGCATTACTGCACAAGCACTGGAACAATACCGATAATAATAAGCGCATCTTTCATCGAGATTTTTTCTTTTTGACGCGGCTTGTAATATCTTTGAGAAAGTCAGCAGGGCAGCCGTCAACAACAACATACAGCCCACAATCAGCAGTCCCGAGCCAAATATTTCTTCTACATAGTCTTTAAAAGAATACTCCCACAATACCGATTGGTATCATTGAGATCAATATATTAATCACGTAGCGCGTCTCCTCGTTCATCCGGAACTTGAATAACCCGCGGAAAATCCAATCTATCTTTCCAAAGAATCACCAATGTACTGCATACCGTAGCCACATGCACTACAATTGTAAATGCCAAATTCTCTTCACCCTGTATCCCAAACAATGCCGACCCGATAGCCAAATGCCCACTGTTACGGCAAATATTCTGTCAATCCCTCTAATCAGTCCAATAATTAAAGCTTACTCAAAAACTCATAACTTTATTCTTTTATTCTATTTTAGTTTTTAGGTTTGCGCAATACCGCATAAATCATCGAAGAAACCGAACAGGCAAACGACAGGCGCCACCTTAATTCTACGTGCACTGAAAATATCAGGTTCAAAGACCGTTTCGGACGACGAAGGTCCTGTCATCAATAGAAACCCGATAATAACAATCGCCATTCCTACCGCTAGCAAGATAAAGTTCACTTTATCAAAGGCAAATTTCTGCTTGTCAGACATAGTTTGTTTAATTATAAATTCAAAATTAAAGTCGCGAATCACAGTTCGCTATACCTATTTACTATCTATTCTCTACTAAATATAATACAAGGTATTGGCCCTCATTCTCAAGTATTTGTTAATGGAAATGTAGGCACACAGCCACGTAATCACCATTCCAAACACCAACACACTCGCACAAACGATAAACATGACTTCGGGGAGTGATTACCTGAAGCAATTCCTTGCTCGTATGTCACTGCCCAATAGGCCGTCCCCATTAATATGGCATCGGCAACTACGGCAGCCAGCACGCCACTCACACATTCCTTCGGAGAAACGGTCGCCGAATGAAGAAGCTCGCCCCCACCAGTTTCATTGTATGGATGAGGGAAGCGCTTGAGTATAGCAAAGCCTTATCGTATTGTTTATCAAAGCAAAGGGAGATAAAAGTAAGCACTACCGCCAAAGCCAGTAATACCAGACTGATATTCCGTATGTTATCATTCACAGCATCAATCGCCTCCTTCCGGTAGAGCACATCCTGTATATTACTGTTCCGTTTGACCATTTTCTCAATCTTCGCAATACTGTCGGAGTTAGCATAATCGGAATGGAGCTTTTATTTCAATAGAAGCGGTGAAAGGATTATAACCCAGAAACTCTTCAGGATCAGTTCCCATAGCTTCGGTCTGCTCCTTCAATGCCTGTTTTTTAGAGATATATTCGGATTGTTTCACGAAAGGTTCTTGATTCAGACTTCTTCTGCAGTTTCAGAATATCCGCCTCTTTCATATCGTCGCTAATGAGAATGGAGAAACTGATATTCTCGCGGACATATACGGAAAGATTGTGCGCCGTAAGCACGAAGAACACAACCAGCCCCAACAGTAGCAACACCAGCGTGGTACTGATACTCGACGTAATAAACTGCATATCGAAAATCGAACTTGACTTATATCTGCTTTTTATTTCCCCATCCTCTACCTCTTTTTCCGAAAAACGTAAATCATGGAACTGCTCCGCTCCTTCCGTCCCAAAGCGCTGAACCATGCCAATGTTCCGACATACATCCCTTTCAGGAAACTACATGAACTACCCCGATGTTTCTCACTTAGCATGGATACGTAAAAAGCGTCAAACGGCATCGGGTGACGTGCCGCCATGATAAAAGCCATGCCGGGAAGCCAACTGTTGGATAGTGCCCGGTGTGAAATGCCAAAGATGTCGCGGGACATCATAAGCCGCCCAATACTCGCCGTAACGTTGCGCATCATAAGAGGAACAGTTGGGCACTGCCACAATTAGCAGTCCTTTTTCCGTCAACATCTCATGAAAGCTGTTGCCACACCTCGCCGAGGTGTTCAAGATGTTCCATAACGTGCCAAAGGGTAAGACATCAAAACTGCCGGGAGCAAACTCTTGCAGAGCCGATTCGGGTTTCACCTCCAGTCCGAAATGTTCCTTTGCAAACTCACGTGCCTGCGGATTCTTCTCCACCGCCTCCACTTTCCAGCCACGACGCACCATCGTATCGGCAAAAATAACCGGTGCCCGTACCTATATCGAGCAAACGCCCCGTCTTGCGATGCGCCTCCTGTGCTACCAGCCGCGCCTTGCGGCAACATATAAAGGAACGTACGCAATGAAACGGAATTCATCGCGCCTTTGCGCGTATCAAATGGGAAATATAATCAGGAATTCTCATAACGTCCGATTCTCAGCCTCTGCAGGAACACCTTGCGTGAACACGTAAATCCGCAATCTTCACAACGAATACAGTTCAAACTGTCGCCCGAAGCATAAAAATCTATGCAGGTCGGGACGCGTTTCAAATGCGTACTGCCACACATACCGGACAAGATTTATACTGAGTTTCTCCATTAATTTCTAAAGCAAAAATTAAAGTACTGCCTCAAACCACACAGACAACACTATACCCTAATTTGGTGCAAAAAACAAATAAAAAGTGATGTAATGAGCTTTTCATTAAAAGGACTTTTTAATAATAACAAAATAAAAAACGTCCTCAGCATTAATATAAATTGCTTAAACTTCAAAATCTATATAACAGAGCAAGACAGTTGATTTAATTCGTTCGCCCTGAGTTTCAGAGTTTAAACAAATACCGGGCATTCAAAGGCAAACACCAGCCGAGATAAAAGATCCCCATTTCCAGAATTAACTCAAGGAGTTTCAGAGGCCCCCTGGGGATATGAAAGAATGAAAATCACAATAATTTTCCAAAGAAAAAAATTTTTTGTGTCAAAATGAAATATGTCCAAATGGTACCATCCGGATGACAAAAGGAATTTTTTCGCCATAAATTGATAAAATATTGAACTATATTGCCATTTTAGAGTTATGTTTATGTATATATATCACCTGCGGAAACTTTTCGGAAAGTTTCACAAATTTAAACTTCTTCTCCTTTCAGTGTAGCCGAACTGGCTTCCGTAATCTTCACTGATCGAAATCACCGACCCGATGCACCCACTATCGAAAACCACTACACGATTCTGCTCGGTGCGTCCGAAAAGCTGGTCGCGTGAACGTTTGGAAACGCCACTCCACCAACACTTCATAAGTCTTACCCACACAGCGGGCGTTGGCCTCGGCGGAAAGACGGTTTTGCAAAGCGATGAATTTCGTTCAGGCGGCGAATTTTCACTTCTTCAGGCACATTGTCTTCGGCAGATGCTTCGAAGCAACGTCCCCGGACGTTCAGAATATTTAAACATAAAGGCGGCATCGTAGCCACATTCTTCCATCAAAAGAAAGCGAGAGCTGATGATCTTCTTCCGTTTCGGAATGGAAGCCCGAGAAGATATCGGTTGTCAGGCCGCAATCGGGAACGATACGTTTGATAGCGGCTACCGGTCCAGATACCACTCACGGGTATATTTGCGGTTCATCAGTTTCAAGATGCGGGAGCTGCCGCTCTGCACGGGGAGGTGGATATGCTTGCACACGTTCGGTACCCGGGCAATTACTTCCAGCGTTTCGTCGCTCATATCCTTCGGATGGGAAGTCGTGAAACGGACACGTACACCCGGCAGCTTCAGCTACGGTACGAAGCAACATCGGGAAGGTAACGATTTCACCGGTCGGCTTCTCAAACCGGTAGAGTTTACGTTCTGTCCCAGCAGGGGTAACTTCTTTGTAGCCCTTCACCACAAGATCCGCCACCTCATTCAGAATGCTCTCTACATCACGGCTGCGTTCCCGTCCGCGGTATAAGGCACGATACAGTAGGTGCAGAAGTTATTGCAGCCGCGCATGATGGAGACAAAGCCGGAGATGTGATTGCCGCAGATACGCGAAGGAATCACATCACGGTAGGTCTCAGTCGTCGAAAGGTCTACATTGATCGCTTTCTCTCCGGCTTCTACCGCCGCAATCAGTTCGGGCAGCGTCAAGTAAGCATCCGGCCCCACCACCAAGTCGACATGGTGGTTTGTAATCAGGTCGTCCTTGACACGTTCCGCCATACATCCCAACACACCGACAATCAGATTCTTCTTCTTTTTCTTCAGTGAGTGGAAAAACTCCAGCCGGTTTAAAATTTTCTGTTCGGCATTGTCGCGGATAGAACAGGTATTCATGAATACCGCATCCGCCTCTTCCAGTGTTTCGGCTACCGAATACCCCGCCATCTGCATTACCGAAGCAATCACCTCACTGTCTGCCACGTTCATCTGGCAGCCATAAGTTTCGATAAACAACTTCTTGTTGTCATCAGCAGTTGCGGATTTAAAGTCCGCTCCCGTTAACTCGTTCATATTCAAATCTCGTTTTAAATTTGTCCGCAAAAGATACGGCTTCGAATTCAATAAGTGGTAAAATGGTACGAAAATAACGCAAAAACTTGTAGTTCAGGCATTATTTTGGTAATTAATGTTAATGGAATAAACATTTGAGGGGCATATCCTTGCTAAATTTAATTTTATTTTTCACATTTGTGCAATGAAAGAAACATTAGATTTTTTCATAGTTAAGGTTTAGGTTAAAAAAATTAAGGGGAGCTGTGAAGCTGCCCTTTTTTTCATAACAAAAATGTTAGCTCGAATCAGATTTATTGCCTACCTTTGGCGGATAACTATTTAGAAGTGAAACAGAATGGAAGATTTTTTGAAATTTCTCTTGATAGCAGGTGTCATCCTCGTGGGAATATTCAAAGAGGTGAGCAAAAAATAACAAGTCGAAAAAGACTCAGAATAAACGCCCCGTCCCACCCACACCATCTCGGTCGAAGTAGATCCCGATGCTACTCCCATACCCGAATTTTTTGGGGGAGAGGCAGCAAGGTTTTGACGATTTCCTCCAATCACTTCCGGTGGAACAGCCCGCTCCCAAACCGGCTCCCCAAAACCGACACCCAAACCGACACCCAAGAAGAAAAAAGAAGAAATATCTGTAGCCGCATCCATAGCGAACAAAGTTCCCACAAGATAAACGAAACACGAAGCAAGGTTCTCATTATGATCATCCCGAAACGGACAACAGCAACCAGGAAGATTTTTCAATCCATTCTGCAGAAGAAGCCCGACGCGCTATTATCTGGGAGAAATCCTGCAACGCAAGTATTAAGTAATGAACTTTCCAGATTACCGGTAATGAGTTTTTAAGTATTTTTGAACATTGAGTATTAACTAACAAATATCAACCGCATTTAACGCGAAATTATACTATTTATGTCATTCAATCGTATTTCGGCAGCAGAAGCTGCAAGCCTGATCAAACATGGCTACAACATCGGTCTGAGCGGATTTACTCCGGCAGGAACGGCAAAGGCTGTTACAGCTGAACTCGCAAAAAATTGCAGAAGCAGAACATGCCAAGGGAAACCCATTTCAAGTAGGAATTTTCACAGGTGCATCTACCGGAGAATCTTGCGACGGCGTTATGTCACGTGCAAAAGCGATCCGCTACCGCGCTCCTTATACCACCAACTCCGACTTCCGTAAAGCCGTGAACAACGGGGAGATCGCCTACAACGACATTCACCTGTCACAAATGGCACAGGAAGTACGTTATGGCTTTATGGGCAAGGTAAACGTAGCAATCATCGAAGCCTGTGAGCTGACTCCGGACGGAAAGATTTATCTGACCGCTGCCGGTGGTATCTCTCCGACTATCTGCCGCCTTGCCGACCAGATCATCGTTGAATTGAACGCCGCACACAGAAATCCTGCATGGGTCTGCATGACGTGTACGAACCGCTCGACCCGCCTTACCGCCGCGAAATTCCTATCTACAAACCGAGTGACCGCATCGGATTGCCTTATATCCAGGTAGACCCGAAGAAGATTGTAGGTGTAGTAGAAACCAACTGGCCGGACGAAGCACGTTCATTCGCTGCCGCCGATCCGTTGACTGACAAAATCGGCCAGAACGTTGCCGACTTCCTTGCTGCCGACATGAAGCGCGGCATCATCCCGTCTACCTTCCTTCCTTTGCAATCGGGAGTGGGAAACATTGCGAACGCTGTACTCGGTGCACTGGGACGTGACAAAACGATTCCTGCTTTCGAAATGTATACGGAGGTGATCCAGAACTCTGTGATCGGTCTGATCCGTGAAGGACGTATCAAAGTTTGGCAGTGCTTGTTCGCTGACTGTAACTAATGACTGTCTGGAAGGTATCTACAATGATATGGACTTCTTCCGTGACAAGCTGGTTCTCCGTCCGTCGGAAATCTCAAACAATCCGGAAGTGGTACGCCGACTCGGCATTATCTCTATCAATACGGCAATCGAAGTCGATCTGTACGGAAACGTAAACTCTACTCATATCGGCGGTACAAAGATGATGAACGGTATCGGCGGCTCGGGAGACTTCACCCGCAACGCTTATATCTCAATCTTCACTTGTCCGTCTGTGGCTAAGGAAGGAAAAATCAGTGCTATCGTACCGATGGTGTCCCACCTCGACCACAGCGAACACTCTGTGAACATCATCATCACCGAGCAAGGTGTAGCCGATCTTCGTGGCAAAAGCCCGAAAGAACGCGCACAGGCTATCATCGAAAACTGTGCACACCCGGACTACAAACAGTTACTTTGGGATTATCTCAAACTGGCAGGCGGCAAAGCACAAACTCCGCACGCTATTCAGGCGCACTTGGCATGCACGCCGAACTGGCCAAAAGTGGGGATATGAAGAACACCAACTGGGCCGAATACGCCCGATAATATATTCCGATTTCTATTCACCTAAGCCCGGAATATAAAAAGAATATGAAAAAGATACTTCTGTGTACACAAAGTCTGTTTCTCCTTATTAACCAGAGCGGCAGACCGCAAGCAGTAGCCGGTCCTTGTTGATAAAAACCGAAAAATATCGAATGCTAGTTTCAACGACTATCTCCGGTGGAGAAACGCCTTTATATGAAAAAAGCACCAGTCACCCAGTTTTCAAAAGTATCGGCTCAATGCCACTGGTGGCGGGGAAGTTTTGAAAAACAGCCAACGATGAGTTGACGAAGAAAAGTTAACGCGTTCTGGATATTATCCGCTTCCAGCAAGGGAAAATGGCACCTCCCCAAAGAACTGAACCCAACGCTATCATGCCCTATTATTGGGGAGCAAGGGCGCGGAAAAACCCGCAGACGGTTATCCGATGTATCTCTACATACACGGTTCCAGATTAAACAGGCGGAATAAAAAACCGGCCTGAACATCTGTTCGCGTTTTGACGACGCTCCTTCCGTCTACTTTATCCCGCAAATCCCCAACGAAGGAGGTTACTATCGCTGGTGGCAGAAAGCCAAGCAATACGCTTGGGAGAAACTGTTCCGCCAGGCACTAGTATCCGGGCACGTCAATCCGATAAACTGTTTATCTTCGGAAATATCCGAAGGTGGATACGGCAGCCAGCGTCTTGCCTCTTTCTACGCCGACTACCTGGCCGGGGCAGGTCCCATGGCAGGCGGAGAACCTTGAAGAACGCCCCTGCCGAAAACTGCGCTCACATCGCCTTCTCCCTGCGGACCGGTGCCGACGACCGCGGCTTCTACCGGAACATCCCCCCACCGGCTACGTGAAGGAGGAATTTGAACGGCTGCAAGGTCGCATCCCGGACTATACAAGCATCACATAGAGCTAATCCCCGGCAAAGGACATTCTATCGACTATCGTCCCACCACCTGTGGTTGAAACAGTATACCCGCAACCCTTATCCGAAATATGTCTACCGGGAAGACTTTGAAATGGACGGCTTGCACCGCAAAGGATTCTACAATCTCTTTGTCAAAGAGCGCCTGAATGACGATATCAATGCCCGTAATTCGCTACGAAATGAGCATTACGGACAACCACATCACACTGAATGTGGATAATGTCGTTTATGAGACCGTTCAGAAAGATCCGAGGTGGGGCATTGAAATGAAGTTCAGGAAGAATTACACGCCTGCCGCCAAAGGGAAAGTGATTATTTATCTCTGTGATGAGCTGGTTGACTTGAAGAAGGAAATCACTGTTACAGTGAATGGGAAACAGGCTTTTTTCAGGGAAAGGTAAAAGCCGGACCTGAAGAATATGGTGAACAGTTGTGCCGCATTGATCCGCAGCGCATCTATCCTGCCGCCATTGAGGTGACATTATAAGCCGATAGGCAGAGAGAACGCCCTAACGCCCGATAATCACCTCGCACACCTTATCCTGGAAGGCTCTGGCCTTTGCAGCCGAAAGCACATTCTGGTTCATTATGGCAAAGGCCACTTCATGTCCGTTCTTCTTCATCTTCAGATAGCCTGCAAAGTGTATTGATAGCTGTGAACGAGCCCGTCTTGGCATGAACATTCCCCCGGAATGTGGCTGCGCTTTTCATCCTGTTTTTCAACGTACCGTCTATGCCGCCTACGGAAGAGACTTGTATAGCATACGGAACACTTCTGTCCGGGAATATGCATATTTCAGGAAGTCAACCAACAGGGCGGGGGGAGAGGTAGTTGTAATTGGAGAGTCCGCAAATCGTCCGCAATCTTATACTCTTTCGGGTTGTGTCCCACCTGGCGGATGAGCCTGCATGATCTCGACGATTCCGCCTTCGGCAGCCACCTGCTTCTTCCCTGTCGCCTGCGCGCCAAGGCGGCAGAGGAAATGCTTCGGCATTCGGTTATCGCTCTCTTTCATTAGTTGGTTCAAGACTTCCTGCACGGAAGTATTCCAACAGGCTATCCGTTCCACTTGCACACTGTCACGGGGTACTGGCGAATCCGTATGATTTGGGAGCCGTAATACCTTTCCCCGAAGACGCTCGAGGGAAAGTGTGCATAAAGAAAGCGGAAGAATCATAGATGTTTATATCCATCCTTTCTAATGGAGGTAACATTGCCCGAAACAACTTCAGATTATTTCCATTCCTCAACCAATCTCTTGAGAAGGAGAACTTTCCGGCAGAGGAAGTACGTGTCTTTGTCCGGTTCGTCAGGGTATAATAGGAGGAAACCGGTTTACAGGATATGCTTGCCGTATCTCCCTGCACAGCGGAAGGAAACACGGAAATCTGTACCGTGCCTTTACAAAACATCAACGGAGACAAGTAAGGCTGATAACCTGCAGGAGTATCGTCCCAAGCCCAGCCATGCCCCCAATAGAGCGAGTCTTTCATCGAAACGTCGCCATACACCTGCCCGTTAATCACGGAGAAAGGAAAGGTCATCACTTCCTCTATCAACGAATCCATTGCCTGACTGTCAAATTCGGGTCAAATCCCCCTACTACATACAGGTTGCCTTGCAGTGTATCGTGCTCTATCACACCATCGTGCCATACTTCCGTACGGAAAGGCTCGTCCGCCTCAGGACGGGAGAGAGTGGTAATGGCCGTCAACAGTTTCATGGTAGAGGCAGGCCGGGAGAGCTTGTCTGCACGGTAGCTATACAACGGCTTTTTCGCCGTCAGGTCATATACGGATATGCCGACTTCGGACGCTTCGGGAAGCATCTTTTGATAAGTGAATCTATTTGGGAGAAAATCCCGCTGTCCCCACAACGGCAACAGACAGACGGACAACGCAACTAATAAAAAAGAACTTTTTTTCATACAATACAGGTTTATGAATCGAATCACACCCGCAAATATAGCACTTCCCAACTGAATAAGTCTAAAATCTGACAAAAAACAAAAGAGGGGTATCTGAAATTTGGGGTGACAGGTGGATGCACAATGCTGATAATAAATAATTTATGCATCTACCTACCACCTCCCCTACGGGTACTCCTCCTTCCAGAAGGAGGGAAGGAATGGAGATACTATTGACTTTTTAGTCAGTCTCTTTCTACTATTTCAGATTCTTCTTCACCTTTTCCAGAAGTGAACCGAACCATAACCGGACCACATATCTTGTATCTTCCCGCTAGGAGCAATAAGCACATAATGAGGAATCCCTTTCACCTGATAACTCACAGCAAGTCCCCGTACGGCCTCTGCGAAGTTCATTCCACTGGTTGCCACCCATTCCTTTCGTCTCTTAACATATTCTTTCCAGCGTGATTCACTGATACTAATCACGGTCATTCTATCACTTATAAGTATCTATGACCTTCTCCATTTCCGGGATCGACTCCACACAAAAAGGACCACATCCGCTACTCAAAATCCAACAAAAATGAATCGTCCACCAAATTCAGGATATATGGCGAGAGAGTCATTGCGTCATATAGTTCTCCGTCAACCATCGCCTGCCAATTCCTGCCACAGAGGAGGATAAGCTCAGACGCGTCTCCTGTCCGGCATCGTTTGCTTCTCAGTTTCGGCATTCAGGCATACAGCTCTTCACTTCTTCCTTATGGGGCATGACAGTTTCGTATTTCATCATAGAAGCATATAGCAACAACTTATCCTATCCACTTTAGAGATAGGCGCCTCTCCATATTCAGGTTCCTTTTTTTAAAGATTTCTTGCGTAAAAAAGGCGTTGTCAACTTCCGGATGAAGTCTATCTTTGCCCAGCCTTTCTTTTTCAAATTCCTGATCGCCTGCATGATCTATGCAAACATCATCCGCTGCCAGTCATATTCGGCCGCCAGATGCTGCATCAGTTCTTTTTTTGCTGAGCCATTGCACAAGCCGTAAAGCGATTTTCTTCCGCCTGTTCGGGATATCGCTCACCACTGGAGTTTCGGTAATTTGTCCTCTCGCTGATTTCTACTCCCCGGCGCTATCGCTGCTTCCACGTAATGTCCCTTATTATCGTTTATTGCTCAGCATTTTTCTTTTGTAACAGAACAGTATCCGGAAAAGCTTTTGCCATTCGAAGCGGCTTTATCTCGCCACAAGGTTGGCTTCGCTTCATCACATACAGCCTATCGCTATACTATCAGAAAGATTTGCCAGGCTCTCCTGAATCAAATATTCGCGGAACTGTTGCTTTCGATCCAGGACACATCACCAGCACCACCGCCAATAAAACCGGAACGGTATATATTTCCTCATATATATCTTTTATGAAGCATGTACCGGATTACAATGCTTCCGATATCTCACCCACCGTTGGATGAGGGGAGGAGCAATCTTCTTCCATTGCTTACCGTCAACCCAAGTTCAATGGCCGTTCCTGCAGGGTTATTCTGAAGCCGGGTTACCAACACGTTGGCGCTCAATCACCGCTCCTGTTCGTCAGCAACACCTTGCAAACCCCGTTCACTCCTTCATTCGTTCTGCAACAAAACGACCGGAATAGGCCATAGGCAGTTTTATCGTACGGTAAGGAATGCCTTTTTTCGCAGAGTCTCTTCCGTATCTCCCACACCGGCAATCTCCGGATTGGTATATACTACACCGGGAACAGCTTTGTAACTCATACGCAGTCTTTTCCTTCCCCAGCACAGCATGTACCGCCACTTCCGCCTCGCGCACAGCAGTATGGGCCAGCAAAGTAAAATCCGGTTAAATCCCCGCAGGCATATACACCCGGAACAGACGTCCGCATCTGCCCGTCCACCTATATATTTCCGCGTTCTGTTTTCTCCAATCCCAGGTTCTCCAGCCCGAAGCCTTTCGTTACAGGACGCCGGCCAACGCTCATCAGTAATCTTTCCGCAACGACAGAACCTGCACCCCCGGCATTTTCATAATTCACCTGCACCTGCGCCTGCCCGTCTTCCAAAACATTTCCGGACAGTGCCACCACCTTTGTGTCCAGCATGAATTTAATGCCGCGTTTGGTATACTCCGCACGAAGCATGGCCGACAGCTCCTTGTCCATTCCGCCCAATATCTCGTCCAGCATCTCGATGACAGTGACCTCTACCCCCAGACTGTTGAAGAAAGAGGCAAACTCCATACCGATTACCCCACCGCCGATAATGGCCAGCGACTTGGGAAGCTCCTTATTGTCCAACGCATCGCGATGCGTCCAGTAAGGCACCGTATCCACCCGGGAATGGGCGGAATAAATGTTTCCGAACCTGTGCAGAGCAATAGATTATCGCATTCATAAGTTTCGCCCGCCACACAGGACATGGTTCTTGTCTGCAATTGAAGCCTCTCCGTTCACAACGGTCACATTATTGGCAACCAGCTTCCCCTTGACACCCAGCACCAGTTTCCGTACAACTTTCTGCTTACGTGCCACAATTTTGGACAAGTCGAACGACACTTCCGGCACACTGACCGCATACTTAGATGCATGGCACGCACTGTCATACGTCTTTGCAGAGTACAATAAAGTCTTGGTAGGAATACACCCCTCATTCAGGCACACTCCGCCAAGACTTTGTTTTTCAAAAAGCACAACACTCAACCGGCCTTTCCGGCTGTTTCCGCAGCCGTATATCCGGCCGGCCCTCCGCCGATAATGGCAACTTGATATTTCATAGTTCTTGCATTTATGGATTTCTGCATGCAAGATACGACAAGAAATTCAGAAAAAGGGCATGGTAACCCTACTTATTATCATCCTACAACATACTTTGTTTCAACAACCGTATAAATTCCTCTTCTTTTACAGGAAGCAACGCCACACACTTGCCTTCTCCATACCTCACCAGAACATAGCGCATAACGGCAAATCCGCCTATCTGCATGGAGGAAGTGCGCTCTACCGACGTAATATCCTTCAACAAAATTTCTCCCACGCGAAAAACGACCGAAAAACAGCAGCAGCCTGTTATCGGCAGTAACAGGTATAAGTCGGTATGAATCAGTCTTCTCGATGCTGACAACCAGCAAGAGCATAAAAGAACGGCAATAAGGATATTCTTTTCCCAAAGGCCGTAAACAGCCATTGCACCTGCCAATGAACAAACAAATACTGTCCGACAGCGATACGCGCATGAAAAATTCGATTCATTTTGTCAATTTTTTTGCCTGCAAAGGTAGCAATTTTATGAATTAGTGACAACGAAAAGAACAACGAAATTAACTTATTTTTGTAGCTTTGCGGTGAGAAATAACAAAACTATGGTAAGAAAATTCGATTTCCTCGTTATCGGCTCCGGAATTGCCGGTATGAGTTTTGCGCTCAAAGTAGCGCACAAAGGTAAAGTTGCTCTTATCTGTAAAAAAGCGGGCTGGAAGAAGCCAATACGTACTTCGCCCAAGGAGGGGTGGCGTCTGTCACCAACCTTCTGGTAGATAATTTCGACAAACACATTGAAGACACGATGATTGCAGGAGACTGGATCAGTGACCGTGAAGCAGTAGAAAAAGTAGTGCGCGAAGCGCCTGCGCAAATTGAAGAACTTATCAAGTGGGGGGTGAGACTTCGACAAAAACGAGAAAGGCGAATTTGACTTGCACCGCGAAGGAGGGCATTCGAATTCCGCATTCTTCACCATAAAGATAATACGGGAGCAGAAATTCAGGACAGCCTGATCAAAGCCGTACAGCGGCATCCGAACATCGAAGTGATTGAGAACCAGTTTGCCGTTGAAATCCTGACACAGCATCACTTGGGGAGTGACCGTTACCCGCCAGACACCGGACATCAAATGTTACGGTGCTTACATCCTCGACCCGAAAACCGGAAAAGTAGATACATACCTCGCCAAAGTGACTTTAATGGCCACCGGTGGAGTAGGGGCCGTTTATAAAACAACCACCAACCCGCTGGTCGCTACCGGAGACAGTATCGCCATGGTCTATCGCGCCAAAGGCACGGTAAAGGACATGGAGTTCGTACAATTTCACCCTACCGCCCTCTATCATCCGGGCGACCGCCCTTCTTTCCTGATTACGGAAGCAATGCGCGGCTACGGTGGTGTACTCCGTACAATGGACGGCAAAGAATTCATGCAGAAATATGATCCACGTCTTTCACTTGCCCCGCGTGATATCGTCGCCCGTGCCATCGACAACGAAATGAAAAAAACCGGGGAGACGACCACGTCTATCTGGACGTTACCCACAAAGACCCGGAAGAAACAAAGAAACATTTCCCCAATATCTACGAGAAAAATGCCTCAGCCTGGGTATCGACATCACCAAAGGACTATATCCCGGTAGCTCCGGCTGCCCATTATCTTTGCGGCGGTATCCTCGTAGACCTGAACGGGCAATCTTCCATCGAACGCCTTTATGCCGTGGGAGAATGCTTTGCACCGGACTTCACGGCGGCAACCGTCTGGCTTCCAACTCACTGATCGAAGCTGTCGTATATGCCGATGCCGCCGCCAAACATAGCCTGGAAGTGGTAGACCAGTATGCTTACAACGAAGCTATCCCCGAATGGAACGATGAGGGAACACGCTCACCGGAAGAAATGGTCCTGATCACACAAAGCATGAAAGAAGTCAACCAGATTATGAGTACCTACGTAGGTATTGTCCGCAGTGATCTTCGTCTGAAGCGTGCCTGGGACCGACTGTGGATATTATCTACGAAGAGACTGAAAGTTTGTTCAAACGCAGCGTAGCTTCCAGAGATTCTGCGAATTGCGTAATATGGTCAATGTTGGCTATCTGATTATGCGCCAGGCAATGGAACGGAAAGAGAGCCGGGGATTACATTATACGATTGATTATCCACATGCAAAAAAGTAATCGTGAAAACACTAACTAAACTATTTATTCTTTTTAATCATTATGGCAGGGATATCTTCCTGCTATCCTCCCAGTATTCCTTTGAAACAAGGAAAAGCGGAAAATAATGAAACTTACAAAATCAGTTATCTGTTCGAGCATGACGGAGTCAAAAGTCTATCGCTTTACGGATAGGGAAACGATGTATACTTTACGACAAAAGGCGATGTGACCAGCATCAAAAACGATTCTACGGCTGAAAGGACTGTAACGTTCCACAAAGAAGATACTGTCAGATAAAAGACAAGTTTCTAACCATAAAAAAATGCCGCTTGCAGAATTTCCGCAAGTGGCATTTTTTATCTAATAAACGCTTCTATTAATAGTTTTCTTTCTTCACTTCGAAATATGCTTGCGGATGCAGACATGCCGGGCAAACTTCAGGAGCTTCCTTACCGATTTCGATATAACCGCAGTTACGGCACTGCCATACTACTTCGCCTTCTTTAGCGAATACAGTCATATTTTCGATGTTGTTCACGAAAGCCAGATATCTTTCTTCATGACCTTTCTCAGCGATTGAGATATTACGATACATAGCAGCAATCATCGGGAAACCTTCCTGTTCTGCTACATCTGCGAAGTGAGGGTAATCCAGTGACCATTCTTCGTGTTCGCCGGCAGCGGCAGCGCGAAGATTTTCGAGTGTATTGCCGATCACACCAGCCGGATAGCTGGCAGTAATTTCAACCATGCCACCTTCCAGGAACTTGAACATACGTTTTGCGTGTTCCTTTTCCTGATCAGCTGTTTCTGTGAAGATTGCTGAAATTTGTTCGTAACCTTCCTTCTTTGCAACACTTGCAAAATAAGTGTAACGCATTCTTGCCTGTGATTCTCCCCAAGAATGAAGTCAACAGATTTTTCTCTGTCTGGGTTCCTTTGATACTCTTAGTCATAATTCTATTATATTTTAAAATTGGTTATTACCAAACGTAACTTGTCGTACTACTTATAACGCAAATATAAGAGATTTGTTCGTAATAAGTCTCCTTTTTCTTAATGAATAAAAACTATCAACTCATAGACAAAACCTATCAACAATCAAATAGCATGTTGCTAAACATACTTATCTCGATTATTTTATGTAATTTTGCAACCTCTACTTTTTACAAAATAGCAAAAGCACCTTTATGTAACAATTCACAGAAATGAAGTTATTTTTTGAATTTAAACCCAAATTGGTTTCTTGTTTAAAAGAATTATTCGAAAGAAACGTTTATGGCAGACCTGATGGCAGGTGTCATCGTCGGTATCGTGGCACTTCCGTTAGCTATTGCGCTTCGGTATTGCTTCGGGAGTATCGCCCGAAAAAGGTATTATCACCGCTATCATTGCCGGATTCATCATCTCTCTGATGGGAGGAAGCAAGGTCCAGATCGGCGGACCGACAGGAGCTTTTATCGTTATCATCTACGGCATCATCCAGCAATATGGTGAAGCCGGACTGATTGTAGCTACACTTATGGCAGGTATCATCCTGATACTGTTAGGTGTATTCAAACTCGGAGCGGTCATCAAGTTTATTCCGTATCCCATCATTGTCGGTTTCACCAGTGGTATCGCCGTTACTATTTTCACTACGCAGATCGCCGATATCTTCGGATTGTCCTTCGGAGGTGAAAAGGTACCGGGGGGATTTTATCGGGAAATGGATGATTTATTTCCACCATTTTCGACACAATAAACTGGTGGAATACAATTGTCAGCATTGTCATATCATTATTATAGCGATTACTCCCCGAGTTCTCAAAAAATTCCCGGTTCGCTGATCGCCATTGTAGTGGTGACACTGCTTGCCGTTTATCTGATGAAGACCTATGGCGGAATCGACTGCATCCAGACTATCGGTGACCGGTTTACTATCAAGTCGGAGTTGCCCGATGCTGTAGTGCCTGCCCCCTCAACTGGGAAGCTATCAGAGAATTGTTTCCGGTAGCTATTACCATCGCTGTGCTGGGAGCTATCGAATCTTTGTTATCCGCCACCGTAGCGGACGGTGTGATCGGCGACCGCCACGACTCCAACACGGAACTTATCGCACAGGGGAGCCGCCAACATCGTAGCTCCTTTTTGTTCGGAGGTATTCCCGCTACCGGAGCGATTGCCCGCACAATGACCAACATCAACAACGGAGGTAAAAACTCCCATTGCCGGAATTATCCATGCAGTAGTACTGTTGCTGATTCTTCTGTTCCTGATGCCGCTGGCTCAATACATCCCATGGCATGCCTTGCCGGCGTGTTAGTCATTGGCAATATCTTATAACATGAGCGGCTGGCGGCGCGTATTCAAGGCTTTACTGAAAAACCCGAAATCAGACGTCACTGTGTTGCTTATCACTTTCTTCCCTTACGGTCATTTTCGATTTAACCGTTTGCTATCGAAGTAGGATTAATCATTGCCTGCGTTCTCTTTATGAAACGCGTAATGGAGACAACCGAAATCTCTGTCATCACCGACGAGATTGACCCGAACAAAGAATCGGACATTGCCGTGCACGAAGAGAACCTCATCAACGCTCGAGCGCAGAGGTATATGAGATCAACGCGGCCCTATTTCTTCGCATCGCAAAAGTTTGAAGACACCATGGCTTCCAACACAGAGCGCCTGAAAGCAATGTCCATCCGCGCAGAAGTTCCGTTCACATTGACTCCACAGGCATACACAACCTTTCGAATCCGTGTTTTGTGAAATGTCGCAGAAAGAAAACAACTGCTATCCTTTCCGGAGTAAATGATAAGGTACAGTGCAAAGTGCCGGCGAAACTCGCACTCTATGAACTGCTGGGAAAAAGAAAAACATCTTTGCCTGAGCATATAAGTGCTCACAGCAGTGGAAAAGCATTGGCTAGAAATAGCGATGTTATCAACTAATTACAGGAGATATATACCATATCGGGCATATAGATCCCAACGTATTGGCTTATAGATCAATGCGTTGATATATATAACTTCGTGCCGAATCTCATGTCCAGCACAATTTAAATCAACATTATTTCACCCAGACTTTCAATAATCCGCGTATACATCGCTCTCAACAGTACTGAATCAATAAATGGTACGATCGTTAGAAAAACGATGAATTATGCCTTATCACAATTCAGGATTGAATACATCTTCATATCACAACGACGCCATTCTTCACCCCATTCTTTCTCAGCGTTCCCTCCAACTGAAAGCCGCTTTTCTCAGGATACGACAAGAGCCGTGTGCTCGCAAAGAGCCGGATGATATCGGTATTGCGAATACTCACATGGCACTCGTTCCAAGTCCTTTTCCAATAGGGTTCTGCAATATAATAACCTACTTCAGCCGTTTTCGAGATATATATTGCTGCTCTGAACTCTGCCCTTACTATGCTTTAAATATAAATGAAAAGTAGTTTCCGGATCGGCAATACATGTGAATAACACCGCATCTATATAGGGGAAGATATAAAATCTCTCAAGTTATCAACCTCAGCAATGTCATTGGCATCTTCTATCCGCCACCGACGTATTCTACATTCATACAATCTTTATTTGAGGTTACACCTCACTTTAATGAAAAAATAAAACTGCAGGAAAATCCTAGACTGATATAAAGATTCTATTTTTCAAAAACAGAGCAAACAGTAGAGTCGATTTTTACTTCCAACCTCTATTGCTCCCTAATAGATTGAATGATTCAGATGCTGTCACTAGAATTGATGCATTCTCAAGTTCTTATCACCAATATTCCGTCTTTCAAAAGTCAATTCAAACTTCACTTTACGTTTCGCTTTCAACTTCAGGACAACAATTCTTCCGAACCATTCAATGCTTAGCACCATATTGACAAACGTGAGATAGAGCGATTTCCACTCCATTGGTATGCAAGCGGTCGTAAGTCAGGTTTTCCATTGCTTTCATATTCGGCTCTACCAACAGGCACAAAGTCATTTTCTGATCGTAAAGGCAATGCAAAGCTAAGTGCATTCACCAAACTTTCAGGTCATTACTTCACGCGGATTTCACGATTTCATCCTTCAGGCGTTTCGGTTGCCTGATTGATAAAGAGCCCGATACTTTAGCGTATCTTTTCTACCGACACCTTCGAGCTGGTAACTACACGCTGATATCGTAACGTCTATCGAATCATTCATGTTTATCCCCTTTGCTGATATTATAATCAGAATCTCCACGGCGCAAGCCCGTGTAATTCAAGAAGTCAAGTCGTTGCGGTCGATCTTCACTCATTGTTGATATCTCCCCAAGTAGCTGGCTGTTCCGTTTGAATACGTACAATTCGCGGCCGAACCAATACCACCTTCGTAACGGGTTGATATAGCGTGCAGTGGGACGGGACTCGAAAGCTCTTCCTCACCAGTTGCGTTTCAATCGAATGCACCCTTACTCTGTCCAATGTTCACTTATCCTGCATATAATATACCGTACCTTTCAATAATGTACTGTTACCGGCATCAGTACGCGGCAAGTGGTGGAACTTATCCAGTTGGTTCACCGTCTTGAGGTCGATAATGGTCAGACTCAAGCGGCACAGCATCTACATCGGTGCTTTCGTATGCCAGTTGTCGCCGATTCGGCAAGTCCGAACAAACGGTTCACTCCAGAATCCTCCACGAGAAAGCGGCGAGTTGAGTTCACCTTCGATTCCGTGGAAATAGCGAAATTCCAACAGTTGGCGCATTTCGTCGTTACCCTGAATAGTTGCCCGGTCGGAAACGCCGTGCTATTTGACAGCACGTACTTTGAAAGAGTACGGAGTGCATCTAAGCCGCTTCAAACACAACAGTATGCGGATGATAGTCGCATAAAAGCATGCCGTCGAATCTCGATTTCATAGAAATCTGCATTAGCGACCTTATCCCATGTCGGTTTCAAGGTGTATCGCTTCGCGGTTTTCTTCGGTCTCACGGTATTCTCTATGGTCAAAGTACCGTAGTCACATCAGTAACGATCGTGGCGCAAACCTGCCTCGCTGTTCAGCGTCACCTGACTGGACCGTGAATGTCGGTGGGTAGCTTTCAGCTTAACGCGTAGTTGCGGATTCTACCATCTCACTTTCTCAAATTCACTGCCTTTGGGTAGCGAATTTATCCTGTAGGTTGGGGAGTAGTTTCATACCAGTAGACGTTCTCGCCTTTCAGGAAATTGGCCGTAGTTACTTCCATAAGTTTCACCCTCGTTTTCTTGTTCACCTTAGCGACAAAAGCTCTTCTGGTTTTCGGTAACATTGATACGCAATTCAACGTCTTTTTATCCTTCACAAAACCGTCAAAGTTTCCGGCTGTCGGATGAATGAGTGATAGTAAGACGGTTCTTCTTGTCGTTTACGTCCGATTCAATCAGGGTAGATACTGATTTATTCCGACGGTAACTTCCGTTACACCGTCATCATCATACTCTATGGTTTCAGTATGCCCGTTCGGGTAGAACTCATAAATACGCAGAGACTTTGTCTATCTCGCTAACGTTATTATGAGGGTTGGTCATCGGAATGATAGAGCCATTCTTCACAAATACGGAAGTTTCAGATGAGTATCGAAGTTGTTGAGAATACAGTTACCTTCATGTTCTCGCCACTGAAATAATCAATCCAGGAGCCGGCGGGCAGATAAATACCGTCGCGGATATCATTGCCTTTCTCATCAGCCTGGGTTTTCTGATAAACGGAGCTACAAGGAAATCCGTACCATACATATACTGGTACTGGGTAGCCGTTCCATGCGTATAAGCACTGGGATAATCCAGGAACATCGCACGGATAAGAGGCATTCCGTCTACCGCCTCTTTGGCAAAAACTATATGTGTAAAAGGCATCAATTCGGATTTCAACTTCAAAGAACATCCGGTTTATGGATAATGGCCGGTTCGCCTAAAAAGCATGGGGGTACTTCTCATTGGCGCCCCAGCCGTCCATATTCAATTGCATCAGACTAAATGTTTTCGATTGGAAATCACGTATATTGACTGTTTCATTCTTTAAGCCACCGAAGATTCCGTCCATGTCCGAACAAATGTTCGGTTGACCGGGTGCTGCCGTGAGCCTATATAAGTAGGGATATGGAAACGAATATAGCTCCCACACACCGGCCTGTCTGGTCGTTCGGACCAAATTCCTGGCATAATGCTGTGTGCCTGCCCAAATCCTGTCCAAAGAGATAATGAAAGGACGTGCATCATTTCCATTAGGCGGGCATACGGCCTACGTCAGCCGCCACAATTGCTCAACCCGAACGGAGTATCTGGTAATTTACCATCGCCACGTCAGTTTTCAGTACACGCACGCCTGCATCACGAACCTCTTTTTCACAATATCACGTTGCAGCAAAAGCACTTACGCCTTCCGCGCTTCGGATGCAAAGATCGGTTGACTGTGTCCAAAGTCCGATCTCCACTCCGTTTTTGCGACGGGCATAATCTCCCCAGACTTTCAAGTTGGCAATGTTACAAATCCAGCACGTTTCGGTCTGTCCGTATCCTGCACCGTAACCGTCGTTGGGAAACAACCAGCCGAGGGGAGCATGTCATGGCTCTTATAGCGGTCGATCACTGCACGAGCGGAGGAACTGATAGTTGTTCTTTTTCACCGTTCAGGGTTCTTTGATACCACCATTGTCTTTCTGACTTTCTTTTTAGCGTTCCATCTTCAAAAGAATTCCTTTTTTCATCTTCTTTCCAATAGTCACGGTTGTAGGCATTCAAATGTCCTTCGTAAAAACCAAATTTGAGGGTAAAACAGGATTTCCGTCGATTTGATAGAAGTCGTTCAGCAACGCAACGGCTCCCATCGTTAATCATATAAAATATCAAGGTAGGAAGAATTTGGCGAGATAGTTTCACAACATTTTTTTTTCCGTTGCGCCAAGAAGTCATACTCACCTTTTTAAATGTATACCACATCATTCCGTAGCCGTTTGTCAAACCAATAGAAAGGGGTAGGGGATGCTACGCCGCCGTCGGTCCAGCTTATTCTGATTCTCGATAGCAATGACTTTGCCTTTATGAGAGAAGCGTCCGTTCTGTACGCCGCCACCGTAGAAGTACTCATCCGGGTGCTCTTTTCAAAGTAACAGTTACTTTTCTTCGGTTCGAATACCGCAGAACAGTTTCATCAATGACACAGGCATTTGTTCCCAGATTGATGACCTTCATCAGCCCCTGTTGTTTTATTCAGTTCGACCCGGACTTTCCGGTAGTCAATGTTATAATGCCGTCCTTTTCATCTATTGCCAGATTGGATACTTGACGACGAGGCTGGTCTACAAGTATCTGTCTCGGAATTTTGCTTTCCGGGTCACGGATGATTCCTCCCGAATTATCCTGAAATACGGAAGATATTCTCTCCGTAAAAATCGTTGTCCTCCGCTGATTATTGGAGAATAACTTACATCGACTGTTGTCCGGATTTGCACAACTGCCAGAATGCGAGGTCTGTTGAGCCGTGTTCGAAACGCGACATTACTCATATCCGGACTTTTCAGATGAACAGCCATGGAAAGAAGTGAAATCGGATAAAGTAAAAAGCACTGCGATAAATCAAAGTTTTCACCGGAAACAGAAAGGAAATTGATTTTTTAATGCTTGTTTCTTATTTGAAATTAGACATAAGACTGCTTTTTATTTCTATCTCAACTTTTTTGTTTTCCAATACTTCCGCTTTGTTACGGAAATATTTCGCTAATAATAAATACACACCAGTTCATTGTACTATTCAAGCATTTTTTAAATGACTAACTTCCGTTCTTATTACTTTTCACTATTTGCCCTTTCAAAACAAAAGAAACTCTATTGGTATACAAAAAGGGACAAACTTAAGAGAAAAAACATAAAGATTCGAAACTTATTTATCTTTTTTATCCAAAGCATACCCATATTCAACGATTAAAATCTGGTTTTTTACCCGTTGCTCAGGCTTCGGCGCTTCCAAAACTCATCAGTAAGGCTCTTTTTACCTTTTCGGATGTTTATCAACCAAGTTATGCTTCTGCCCGATATCTTCTTTTAAATTATAAAGTTGATATTCCGTCTGTTTACGATAAGGAGGTATTAACGCTTAATCTCCTTTTCGATAGGCATGGTGAACCCTTACCTTCAATTACCAATTGACCCGCTTTTACTTTTGCAAGAAAGCCTTCAAGGTGTTCCGACTATCGAATTTATCGGATAAGTTTGTCCCAACAGTCCGGCAAATGGGGCAACAGTCCGCTCCGACAGAGCAAAAGCGTCGGATACTCCTGGTTTTTTTTTCATAGCGAGGCCAGCGCAACACCAAACGGCACGTACTCCTCAAATGGCCATCGTCGTCGTGGCTCAACCGCGAAGAGGACCTGCCGGACAAAATGTTTCAACCAACCCTACTGTGGTCCTTATATCCATCATCCAACACAGGACCGTTATCGCTCGTCAATATTACAATCGTATTTTCTGCCAGTCCCCAACCGGTCCAGTTCTTTTCAAAAAACTCATCAACACACCAATCAGCTTCGAGAATAACATCTCCGCGTGAGGCCCCAGGCCACCCGACTTGCCAATAAAACGTTCATTAGGTGCTCTAGGCACATGCGGCTGATGCAGGCCATAATAAAGAAAAAAAGACGCTCTTTATTGCTCTACGACAAAATTGCTTCGCTTTTTGAAGAAATAACTGTGCCATATCCTCATCCCGCCATTGTGCTTCCCTTTTGGAAACCAATACGGGGCACTCCATTCACTATCGAACCGTGCCCCCGACACTGGGATGCATTCTTAATAATTCCGGATTATCTTTCCCGGCATGAAGCTCAGAAATTTTTTCCGATAATTCAGCTTGCGGGTCTTCCGCCTCGCTTTATTGTTCTCTAAAAACGCAAGGCACCCGATCATTCGTAGCTGCCCCTGAACAACGAATAATCTTATCAAATAGAAGCTCCAGATATACTCTTTTATTCAGTCCATTACCATCCCCCAGTCCGATATGCCATTTTTCCTACTTGGAACCGGTTAATATCGGCCTGTTTTCGTACCTTAGGCAAGAAGAAGTAATTGCCTCGCCTCAATAATCAACTTTGCATTCCCAGCAGCCATCTTTTGCGTATTCGGATCAGAGTTTTTCTGTCATTACCGAATAACGACTGGTGGCAAAATCGCGGTAAAACGAATACCCTCATTAGCAATACGGTCCATACCGGGAGTTTGTATTGCATCAGCCCACATAACTCAAATCTCCGTAACCCAGATCGTCAGCAACAATAAGTACTATATTGAAATTTGTTTATCCCCTATAGATTTCTTCTCCGGTTGAAACTGTCCGGCCAACAGGTAACGAGGCATCGAAGAAATGCCTTATGAACGCATAAAGTCAAATTCCAAGTTTTTCATATTTGTTGTATGTAGTTATTTAAATGTTTTTCAAGTTGTTTTCAGTCTCTGCAAAGACCTCCGGATATTTCTCATTTACTATTTTTTTTCCTTTTTGTAGTCATTAAAAATAATCTCCGACAACATTGAGATATGCCTCTTGCTTCTCTTTTCTTCTCTGCCACACCCGGCAAAGCTACTAACAAAACAGCAACACATACAAATGATGTTCTTTTTTATTATATTCTTTTCATTGCATTCCTCAAATTAAAGCCTTCACAAACCAATTCTTTCTAACGTTGTTTCTTCACCCGCCAATGGTGTTTTTGACTCAAGAACTCCATTCTTTCAGTAATCTTCTTCTTTTTCCCAGCAATCACAGATTTTCCTTTAGAAGAGATTGACCCGTATAACAAACCTCTTTCTCAGAAACAACTTTAACCAAAGAAACATCTCCGTTTTCTAAACTGGCACTTACAACAAAGGCTCCTATGGCACGTAG
>VOFK01001877.1_pt1 | contig 27820 bp, 32 predicted proteins | sample 5384121 | NCBI WGS metagenome assembly VOFK01 (sample SAMN12384730, study PRJNA508395) | human gut metagenome | isolation source: healthy gut J | host: Homo sapiens | reverse complement strand
AATTCTCTTCCTGTCCACCTGTGTCGGTTTGCGGTACGGGCATCTGTTTCTATACGCAAAGCTTTTCTCGCCTTCAGCTAAGTGTTAGCTTCCCCTACTCTAATTTCGATCCCTTACGCCGCCCGGGTCAACCAACGCCCGGGTCACACCCTTTTGAAGTGTCCCTTTGCTTAAATTACAGATGGTTACGGAATATCAACCGTATGTGCATCGGCTACGCCTTTCGGCCTGACCTTAGCTCCCGACTTACTTGGAGCGGACGAACCTTCCTCCAAAAACCTTAGACTTTCGGCCATTAAGATTCTCACTTAATTCTCGCTACTTATTCCGGCATTCTCACTTCTGTATAGTCCACCGCCGCTTTCGCTACGACTTCTCCCCATACAGAACGCTCTCCTACCATACATTAGATGTATCCCAAGCTTCGGTGTATAGTTTAGCCCCGTTAAATTTTCGGCGCAGAGTCACTCGACCAGTGAGCTATTACGCACTCTTTTAATGAGTGGCTGCTTCTAAGCCAACATCCTGGTTGTCTGTGCAATCCCACATCCTTTACCACTTAACGTACACTTAGGGACCTTAGCTGTCGATCTGGGCTGTTTCCCTTTTGACTATGAAACTTATCTCCCACTGTCTGACTCCTGAAAAACGATTATCCGGCATTCTTAGTTTGATAAGGTTCAGTAACCTCTCGGCCCCTAGCCAATTCAGTGCTTTTACCTCCGGTAATCTATTTCAAGGCTAGCCCTAAAGCTATTTCGGAGAGAACCAGCTATCTCCGGGTTCGATTGGAATTTCTCCGCTACCCACAGTTCATCCGCTACCATTTCAACGGGAGTCGGTTCGGTCCTCCATAAAGTTTTACCTTTACTTCAACCTGACCATGGGTAGGTCACCCGGTTTCGGGTCGAATACAACCGACTTCATACGCCCTATTCAGACTTGCTCTCGCTGCGGCTTCACACCTTAAGTGCTTAACCTCGCCGGTTACATTCACTCGCCGGACCATTCTACAAAAGGTACCCGATCGCTCTTTGATGAGCTTTCGGTGCTTGTAAACACAAGGTTTCAGGTTCTTTTTCACTCCCCGTCAGGGGTACTTTTCACCTTTCCTTCACAGTACTTCTTCACTATCGGTCACCGAGTAGTATTTAGGCTTGGAGGATGGATTTTTTATATTCCCACCGGGTTTCACGTGTCCGGCGGTACTCTGGATACAGATGACTGTTCAGGCTTTTTCGTGTACAGGACTCTCACCTTCTTCGGTTGGACTTCCCATTCCATTCCACTTAACCTTTACCTTGCCGTATTCTGTCCGAACCCCGAAAGTATTACTACTCTCGGTTTGGCCTCTTCCGCGTTCGCTCGCCACTACTTACGGAATCTCAGTTGATTTCTCTTCCTCGCCCTACTTAGATGTTTCAGTTCAGGCGGTTCCCCTCATATACCTATGTATTCAGTATATGATGACAAGACTTTCCTCTTGCCGGATTGCTCCATTCGGAAATCTGCGGATCAAAGCCTACTTACGGCTCCCCGCAGCTTATCGCAGTTAGTCACGTCCTTCTTCGGCTCTCGGTGCCAAGGCATTCCCCTTGTGCTCTTTGTAGCTTGACCATTATGAGATATCTTTGGTTCTTCTTTTTCTTGTAATGTTAATTACTCTTTTCGCAGTTTAATAAGCCTTTAGTTTATTTATAACTAATCTTCTTATTACCCTTAAGCTTAATTGTAGTATTTTTTTTACCTATGGTTTACGCATTCAAATTATCATTTGAGTTTGTTTACCTGTATAACTAATACTTTTCTCGCTTTATCTGCTTCTTTATTCAGTTTTCAAGGTGCTTTGAATAACTGACTTTTTTGTCGGTTATTCTTTGGTGGGCTTAAGTGGACTCGAACCACCGACCTCACGCTTATCAGGCGTGCGCTCTAACCGGCTGAGCTATAAGCCCATATTGGTTTGGCTCGTTATTTCTTAAGCCGTATTTTTTTAAGAATAGCTGTTGCTTGATGATGTCAAGCCTCGTTGTTCTTCGCTTCTCCTCAAATAACTCCCACTCGTCTAATATGTTTCAATCACTTGCGTGATTTTTTTCACATCTTAGTCCTCGCCGGTCGTTATTTTCGGGCTACGAACCTCGGCTATTCTTATTGGTGGAGATACGCGGGATCGAACCGCTCACCCCCTGCTTGCAGGGCAGGCGCTCTCCCAGCTGAGCTATACCCCCGTATATCTCGGGCAGGGGCCTGAAAATTAAACAACGAGTTTTTGAAAAAGAAATCTTTCGTAATGCTGACCTTGGAATTTAAACCAGCTTGTTTCATCTGGTTTGGTCTCCTTAGAAAGGAGGTGATCCAGCCGCACCTTCCGATACGGCTACCTTGTTACGACTTCACCCCAGTCGCCAATCCTACCTTCGGCAGCGTCCTCACGAGGTTGGACTACTGACTTCGGGTATTACCGGCTCCCCATGGTGTGACGGGCGGTGTGTACAAGGCCCGGGAACGTATTCACCGCGGCATGCTGATCCGCGATTACTAGCAATTCCATCTTCATGCAGGCGGGTTGCAGCCTGCAATCTGAACTGAGAATGTTTTTTAGGGGTTTGCTCCACATCACTGTCTTGCTTCCCTCTGTTTACATCCATTGTAGTACGTGTGTAGCCCAGGTCATAAGGGGCATGATGATTTGACGTCGTCCCCACCTTCCTCCGTTTTGTCAACGGCAGTCCTATTAGAGTGCTCTTGCGTAGCAACTAATAGCAAGGGTTGCGCTCGTTGCGGGACTTAACCCAACATCTCACGACACGAGCTGACGACAACCATGCACCACCTGTCTCAACTTTCCCCGAAGGGCACCTAATGTATCTCTACTTCGTTAGTTGGATGTCAAGACCTGGTAAGGTTCTTCGCGTTGCTTCGAATTAAACCACATACTCCACTGCTTGTGCGGGCCCCCGTCAATTCCTTTGAGTTTCAACCTTGCGGCCGTACTCCCCAGGTGGATTACTTATTGTGTTAACTCCGGCACGGAAGGGGTCAGACCCCCCACACCTAGTAATCATCGTTTACAGCGTGGACTACCAGGGTATCTAATCCTGTTTGCTACCCACGCTTTCGTGCCTCAGCGTCAGTTAAAGCCCAGCAGGCCGCCTTCGCCACTGGTGTTCCTCCCCATCTCTACGCATTTCACCGCTACACGGGGAATTCCGCCTGCCTCTACTTCACTCAAGCTCTACAGTTTCAAATGCAGTTTATGGGTTGAGCCCATAGATTTCACATCTGACTTGCAAAGCCGCCTACGCACCCTTTACACCCAGTAAATCCGGACAACGCTTGCTCCCTACGTATTACCGCGGCTGCTGGCACGTAGTTAGCCGGAGCTTATTCATTAAGTACCGTCATTTTTCGTCCTTAATAAAAGAAGTTTACAATCCGAAAACCTTCATCCTTCACGCGGCGTTGCTGCGTCAGGGTTGCCCCCATTGCGCAATATCCCCCACTGCTGCCTCCCTCCCGTAGGAGTCTGGTAGTGTGTCTCAGTCCCCATGTGGCCGTTCAACCTCTCAGTCCGGCTACCGATCGCGGTCTTGGTGAGCCGTTACCTCACCAACTAACTAATCGGACGCGAGTCCATCTTCAAGCGATAAAATCTTTGATATCAAAACCATGTGGTTCCGATATGTCATGCGGTATTAGCATTCTTTTCAGAATGTTATCCCCCTCTTGAAGGCAGGTTACTCACGCGTTACTCACCCGTCCGCCACTAAACTAAATCAAATTCATTCCGAAGAAATCTTTCAAAACAGTTCCGTTCGACTTGCATGTGTTAGGCACGCCGCCAGCGTTCGTCCTGAGCCAGGATCAAACTCTCTAAAATTTGTATCTCAACAGTCTTTCGACTGTTCAAATCAATTTCAGAGCTTTAATCGCTCATTGACGAATATGTCACTGACTATATCCGTAATTCCTGATGCTTTTTAGTGTACATCTCACTGTAATTCTTTGAGCTTTCCTCAAAGTCATTACGGGTTTCTTTACTATTATCTCGTTGTTCAATTTTCAAGGTCCTACGCACTTTCAAGGCTTGTTTGCTTTCTTCGTTTGAAGTCGCTAACCTCAGCAGTGCAAGAGCTATTATACTACATTGTTTTGATTTTGTCAAGCACTTTTTAAAAGTTTTTTAAAAAGTTTTTTCAGCTTTTAAAATCAAAACCGAGCAACACTTTCGATTACTTCCTGAATGTTGACTCTCCACTTCCGTGCGTTCTACACTCTTTCACCGTCTGTGTTTTCTCTTGTCTGCCTTGCCTCTCAGCGCAACAGTTGATATTATATCAGCACTTCCCTTTTTTGTAAACCCCTTTTTGACAATTTTTTTATCTTTTTTACATTATCGGCAAATTTTCTATATTATTCTTTATTCTATCTTGTTTTTAATGCCTTTTCACTATTATTCTGCTTTTTACACGCTGAATCCCTCTTCATATACATACATATGTAAAAAGAAATTTGTTCTTATCCTTTAAATGTAATTTCACTCCCAATTATATTGTGCATTTATATAATTGGGATAAGACTTATTTGTTCATTTTGTACAAATTTCGTAAAATTTGTTTTTACAGACTGGACTTTTCGCAAAAATGTGTTATTATAGTATATGTAAAGCGATATAGTTTTGACATTTAGCTACTTAATGTTGCTGCTGTACAACTTTACAAATTGCAAATACCGGGAGGTTTAGTTATGAGTTTTGATAAAATTATCGCCATTACAAGACAGTATGGTTCAGGCGGACACGATATCGGTAAAGCACTTGCCGAGAAGCTTGGTATATCGTTTTATGATAAGGAGCTCATTTCTATTGCCGCTAAGGAGAGCGGTGTTTCTCCCGAGGTATTCAAGCATGCTGACGAAAGAGCTACCAACAGTCTTTTGTATTCATTGTCTGTGGGACTGTACAATTACGGTAACAACTTTTCTTCAGTGGGCGACCTGCCGGTTAATGACCGTCTTTATATTTTACAGCACAAGATTATCAAGCAGCTTGCAGAAAAGGAAAATTTCGTTGTAGTCGGTAGATGCGCCGACTATGTTCTTAAAGATAATCCGAAGCTTGTGAAGGTATATATTTATGCTGATCTTGATAAGAGAATTAAAAGAGCTGTTGACAGACAGGACATTGACCCTGCCAGAGCCAAACAGGCAGTTTTAAAGGCAGACAAGAACAGAGCAAATTACTATAGTTTTTATTCAGGAAAAAAATGGGGTCTTGCAGACAACTATGATTTGTGCCTTAACAGCACTAACATTACAGTTGATCAGGCCGTTGACATTATTATAAGTTACATCAATATTTGTGACTCAAATAAAAAATAACACTCATATTCGAGCATTTCCTGAATATACTATATTGTTTTATTAAGGAGGTGTACTATATGAAATTTGTCATTATGGATCTTGATGATTTTATCTTTGGTAACGAAGAATGGCACGAGAGCGAAAGATAATCGCTTTTCGGACAGAATTTTAATTTATTTACCGTGATTTTTTATCATTGACATAAAATCAAAAAAAAGAGGCGGATACTCAATCAAAAGTATCCGCCTTTTTGTTGCCCCTTAAAACGAAACGAGGGCTTGCATTAATATTGTATGCGTCAAAATCGCAATTATTCATTGTTATTTATAAAAGAAAGCGGATCGGCGTACTTGCCATCAATCTTCACTTCAATGTGTATATGATTTTCGTCCCCTGCCTCAAAGGGGACTGCGCCGATTGTACCGACTTTCTTCCCGACATCAATTGAATCGCCCTTGTTTACATCAACCGAGCCAAGTCCGCAATATCTGCATATGACATTGTCGGTTGAAATTTCAACGATTTTGCCGAGCATTTTATCCTCACAAACATTAGTAACTACTCCGCCCGTCATTGCGGTTACATCATCGCCGAGTTTGCCGCCGAAATCAACTCCCGTGTGCGGTTTCCATACATTCAAAGTTTTGAAATAAACACTTTTTTCGCTGTACTCACGAACAACATTGTTTGAATTAAGCGGATAGTTCAGGCTCAAATCTGTTGAAAGCATTGTTTCAAGAGCGTTTTTTGAACTTTCTGTCGGATTTGTTGACGGTTCTTCGGTTGCCGCAATGGTAGGAACTTCGACATCAAGCTTAACCTCGGGCAAGGTTTGGGTTACACCTGTGACATTTTCATTAACTTTAACCTCATTGCTTTGAGTTGCGGCAGGAGTTTTTGCACTTGGCACTGATAATGTATTGTAGGTTGAGTACACCGCCATGCAAACGGCAATCAGACAAATTGAGCAAGCCGTGTAAAATCCGATTTTTTCACGGCGACTGCGTTTTTTCTTTCTGTTGTTATAATAATCGCTCATAAAAAAGCACCTCCGTTTCTATTATTGACTGAGGTGCTAAATTTATACAGTTGTATATACAAAAATCCCTCCCGAAAAACGAGAGGGATAAGTTTGTTTTTAAGTATCAATTAGTATCAATTATACTTTTCTGCAAACAGCATTGATTGACTCCGGAATTTCGCTTTCGTCAGCAGAAATAAGGAGAACAATGTTAGTTGATGCAGTTTCGGCAAGATCCTGAAGCTTCTTTGTGAAGGTTTCAAGGCCTGCAAGAGCCTCGGGGCAAATCTTGAATGTTGAGTCAACGAGAATGTCAGTAACATCATAGTTGCCTGCGCAGATACCGCTGATAAAACCGAAAAGCATATCATAACCGCTGATGAGATACTGCTCTGTATCAATAAGTCTTGCCTTATGTGTAACATCATATGTGAGCTTTGAGCCTTTTTCAATTACAACAACATTGCCTGTTGAAGCGGCAACAGCCTCGTTAGCAAGAGAGATGAGCTTTTTAGTTTTGCCTGTTCCTTTTTTACCGATAAGTAAAGTAACCATAATTAGTTCCTCCGTTGTTATACTTTATTAAGAAATTATCCGAGTCTTGCCTCAAGAGCAGCCTTCTGATCCTCATAGCCCGGCTTGCCGAGAAGAGCGAACATATTCTTCTTGTAGCTTTCAACACCCGGCTGGTTAAACGGATTAACACCGAGCATATAACCTGAAATAGCACAAGCCTTCTCAAAGAAGTAGATGAGATAGCCAAGCTCTGATTCGTTCATTTCGGGAACATTAAGAACAATGTTCGGTACACCGCCGTCATTATGAGCGAGAACTGTACCCTCGAAAGCCTTCTGATTTACGAATCCCATTGTCTTGCCCGAAAGGAAGTTAAGGCCGTCAACATTTGTCGGGTCTGTACCGAGAGTAACTTCTTTTTTACATTTATCAAAGAGAACAACAGTTTCAAACATTGTGCGTCTGCCGTCCTGAATGTACTGACCGAGTGAATGAAGGTCTGTTGAGAAAATAACGCTTGCGGGGAAAATACCCTTGTTATCCTTGCCTTCACTCTCTGCAAAGAGCTGCTTGAACCACTCTGACATCATTGTGTAAGCCGGCTCATAAGAAACCATAACTTCCATAGTTTTGCCCTTGCGGTAAAGCATATTTCTGATTGCAGCATATTTGTAACAATCGTTTGTCTTTAAATCATCGTTGTCAAATTCTTTCTGAGCTGTTGCGGCACCCTGCATAAGAGCGTCAATATCAGCACCCGAAACTGCGATAGGAAGAAGACCTACTGCTGTGAGAACCGAGAAACGGCCGCCTACATCATCCGGAACAACAAATGTTTCGTAACCTTCTTCGTCGGCAAGAGCCTTGAGTGTACCCTTGGCCTTGTCAGTTGTGCAGTAAATACGCTCTCTTGCGCCCTCTTTACCGTACTTCTTTTCGAGCATTTCACGGAACACACGGAAAGCGATGGCAGGCTCAGTTGTTGTACCTGACTTGGAAATCATATTTACGGAAACATCCTTGCCCCTCGCAAAGCTCCATGATTTCTGCAAGTGCAGATGAGCTGATTGAGTTACCTGTGAAGAAAATCTGCGGTGTGTCCTTGCAGGTAAGGTTGTAGTTCTGTGATGAAAGAAATTCAATAGCCGCTCTTGCGCCGAGGTAAGAACCGCCGATACCGATTACAACGAATACATCAGTATCTTTCTTGATTTTCTCTGCACACTTCTTGATGCGTGCGAACTCTTCCTTGTCATAATCTGTAGGAAGATTGAGCCAACCCAAAAAGTCGTTGCCGAGGCCGCTGCCGTCATGCAACACCTTGTGAGCTGCTTTAACTTCGGCAGCAACACCGTCATATTCGTGTTCGCCGATAAAATCACTTAAATACTTGTCATTTAACTTTGTTGCCATTTATAAATTCCTCCAAAATTCCTATAGCGAAAATAGAATCGCAATAAGTATCTTTGTTGTTTTATTATACTATAATATGAGCGTTTTTGCAAGGTCAATTTGTGAATTTTTAAAATAAACCCGCATTGTTTTTTACACTGCTTTTAATAACAATGCACAAACGCTTGATTTTCCGACAAAATCAAAGCGAAATCAGTGAAGCGAACACATATTCAAGCAATGCACCAAAGCTTGTTTTTTGAACAGAATCGCCTGCACAAATATCAAAGCTCTGCACCTTTTTTGAATTAACAAGATATGTAAGCGTACCTATCTTCCTATTCTTTTCAACGGGAGCGTCAATCTTGTCGGGCAGGTCGATTTCGGTTGTAATTTTAGCACCGTTTCCTTTGTCAACCACTATTTTTGAAGAAACCTTACATTCAAGCTTTACGCTGTCAGCCATACCGCCGTTTACTTCAATGCTTTTCGGCATATCTTCGGGAAGTGTTAATTCTTTTACAGAAACATTTGCAAAGCCGTAATCAAGAAGTGCCGCCGCATCTGCAAATCGCTCTTTGCCTGTTTTACAGCCGAGAACAACACTTATCAGCGAAACATCTCCCCTTGTTGCGGTTGCAGACATACAGCAACCCGCATCGTTGGTTGTGCCTGTTTTCAATCCCGTAATTCCGTTATAGGTTTTCAACAGCTTGTTCGTGTTGACAATCTGAGTTTTACCGCCACGAAGATTATCGAGCCAAATTGATGTGTAGTCAAAAATTTTCTCATGCTTTGTAAGCTCTCTTGACATAAGCGCAACATCATAGGCAGAGGTTATATGCCCCTCCTCATCAAGTCCGTTACAGTTTTTGAAAACGGTGTCGTTCATTCCGAGTTCTTTGGCACGGCTGTTCATTTTTTCAACAAAAGCGTCCTCACTTCCGCTGATATGCTCCGCAAGCGCAACCGCCGCATCGTTGGCAGATACAACAACCGTTGCCTTTATCATATCATCCGCACTCATGGTTTCGCCTTTTTCAAGCCAAATGTCACTTCCGCCCATTCCTGCGGCGTGTTCTGATGCAGTAATTTCATCGTCAAGGCTTAATTTTCCGCTGTCAACAGCCTCAAAGACGAGTAAAAGCGTCATTACCTTTGTTACGGACGCACACGGTCTTTGCTCATGTGGATTTTTCTCAAAAAGAATTTTGCCTGTTGACGATTCCATAAGCACGGCAGACGGGGCGGATATGCTGTCCGCACTGAGAGCATTCACTTTTAATCCGACAAACGGCGACAATAAAAACACAGCACACAATGTTATTGAAACAAATGCCTTTCTTAACATAAAAAACACCTCGTTCATTAATATGAACAAGGTGTCGAATGTATGTAATAAAATATGTGCATCTTTTGAAGCTGTAACTTTTTAATACTTCTCAATAAGACAAACTGCGTGAGCGGAAATGCCCTCAAGTCTGCCTGTAAAGCCGAGCTTTTCCTCGGTAGTAGCCTTAACGCTGACGAGAGAAATATCAATTCCGCAGGCATTGGCAATATTTTTTCTCATTTCGTCAATATGCGGTTTCAGCTTTGGCTGTTGAGCAATAACGGTTGAGTCGATATTGACAATTCTGTAGTTATAATCGGCAAGCACACGGCACACCTCTTTCAAAAGAAGAATACTGTCTGCACCCTTGTACTTTCATCCGTATCGGGAAACATCTTTCCGATATCACCGAGAGCCGCCGCACCGAGAAGTGCGTCCATAATTGCGTGAACAAGCACATCGGCATCCGAATGACCGAGAAGTCCGAGTTCAAAGGGAATCTCTGTACCGCCGATTATCAGCTTTCTGTTCTCGGCAAATTTATGCACATCATATCCGTGACCGATTCTCATATAAATCTCCTTTGCACAATCAACCCTGTTGTCTTGACTTGAGAATACTCTCGGCAATCACAATATCAATCGGGGTTGTCAGTTTAATATTTTCCTCATTGCCCTTTACAACAAGAACCTCGCCGCCCATGTTTTCAATCAGCGAACAATCGTCTGTAAAGTTGATGAGATTATCGCCGGCATTTTCAAGAGCAAAGCGGTACAAATCACGCTCAAAAACCTGCGGAGTCTGAACTGCACGGAGCTGTGAACGGATAGGAGTGCTTTCTATATTATTGAAACCGTCAACAACCTTGATTGTATCTTTTACGGAAGTTCCGAGAGTTGCCGCACCCGTATCAAAAGCCGCCTCAACAACACGCTCAATTTCTTCAACGGTAATAAGCGGTCTTGCACCGTCATGAATAGCATAGTATTTGGCGTTTTCACTGCACGCACCGATTCCGTTACGCACGCTGTCGGCACGGCTGTCACCGCCCTTGACAAGTTTTGAAACCTTGCTGAAACCGTTAAGCTCGATAATTTTATTGATTCTGTCGTTATCCTGTTCACAGCAGACAATTACAATTTCTTTGACAAGGTGGCATTTTTGGAATGCTTTCAGGGTGTATTCAATTGCAGGTCGTGACAAAAGCGGAATAAACTGCTTGCTGTCGGCAATTCCCATTCTCACAGAACCGCCTGCCGCAACAATAACCGCAGATACAAAAGCTGACATATTCAACCCTCCGTAATTTTATTTTGCAATTTTATATATAATTTCTTTTAAAGAAAATCAAATCTTATCAAGAGCCTGACTGATGTCGGCAATAAGATCATCAACATTTTCAAGACCTACCGAAAGTCTGATAAGGTCGGGCGCAATGCCTGCCTCAACAAGCTGTTCATCGGTCAACTGACGGTGGGTGTGGCTTGCGGGATGAAGAATACAGCTCTTTGCATCTGCAACATGAGTAGCAATGCCGCAGAGCTTTAAGCTGTCCATAAATTTAACCGCACAATCTCTGCCTCCCTTAACCGCAAAAGCAATAACACCGCATGAGCCGTTCGGAAGATACTTTTCAGCAAGTGCGTGATATTTGTCATCTTCAAGGTCGGGATAATCAATCCATGCAACCTTGTCATTGGCTTTGAGGAATTTTGCAATTTCAAGAGCATTTTTGCAATGTCTTTCCATTCTCACATGAAGACTTTCAAGACCGTTCATAAGATAAAAAGCGTTCTGCGGTGACTGGATTGAACCGAGGTCACGCATAAGCTGAGAAGTTGCCTTTGTAATGTAGCCGAGCTTGCCGAATTTTTCGGCATAGACAATGCCGTGATATGAATCATCGGGAGTTGTAAGTCCCGGATATTTGTCGGCATATTTCAGCCAGTCAAAGTTGCCGCTGTCAACAATTGCACCGCCGACAGAAACAGCGTGACCATCCATATATTTTGTGGTTGAGTGAGTAACAATGTCAGCACCCCACTTAATCGGCTGACAGTTGACAGGGGTTGCAAAAGTGTTGTCAACAATAAGCGGAACACCGTGTGAGTGAGCAAGTCTTGCAAACTTTTCAATGTCAAGAACAGACACGGTCGGGTTGGTTATTGTTTCACCGAACATTGCCCTTGTGTTTGGTCTGAATGCCTTTGCAAGCTCTTCTTCGGGAAGATTCTGATCGACAAAAGTAACATCAATGCCCATTTTCTTCATTGTAACACCGAGCAGATTATATGTACCGCCGTAGATTGCAGATGATGCAACAATGTGACTGCCTGTTTCGCAGATGTTGAAAAGTGCAAAGAAGTTAGCCGCCTGACCGCTTGATGTGAGCATTGCGGCAACACCGCCCTCAAGGTCGGCAATTTTTGCGGCAGTCATATCATTTGACGGGTTCTGCAGACGGGTATAAAAATATCCGCTGTCCTCAAGGTCAAAAAGTCTGCCCATTGCGTCACTTGAATCATACTTAAAGGTGGTGCTTTGATAAATGGGCATCTGTCTTGGTTCTCCGTTCTTAGGCACATAGCCGGAATGCAAACACTTTGTTTCCTGTTTCATTGTAAAAAATCCTCCGTAATTTCATTCATTTTAACTAAATATTAACTCAAAATCGGATACCGAATTATCCGAAAAATTCTTTAATAAAGTTCATTATTGCATCTGTTCCGAACACAACGCCTGCAACTATAAGCAAAAGCAGTAATGCGCTGACAATTCTTACGGTTGTACGCTTTGCACCCGTCATTTTCTCAAACTGCTCGTCAAGCGTTTCACCGTCATTTTCTTTGTATTCAACATCTTCGTCAAGAATTTCTTCGCCCTCAAGCTTGATTGCGCCGATTCCGACACAGGTGTCGAATGCCTTTTCATAAGCCGAATACGGAACATAGACATCATAGGTCAAATCATCATAGCCTGTGTATGCCTTAATGCTTTTACTGTATTTATTTTCCATACATTTTTTGATTGTAGCGTCACACGGAACGGTGCTGTCCTCAAGTGCGGCTTTAACTCTCTGCAATTCAAAGCCCGATGCCGTGAGCAGATACACGGGAGTGTTTTCATCGGTTATTGTTTTAAGCTGAGCCTTGCAGTTTTTGCAGACTGTTTCTTCATCATTATGCAGTCGCTTGCATTTTGAACAATATTTCATAGACAAATCCTTCGTTATTTCATTTTGTTATCTACAATTTTAACACAAAAAGACAGCATGAGCAATACCCCACACTGTCTTTATCCATAAATTTTTTGTGCAGTTTTGTTATAAATTTAATTTTGTAGCAACGGTCTGTGACCGCCAAAAAGTAAAAGTGCAAACATTACGGTAATACAAACCTTATAAAAGGAACAAAAATAATACCATACTGTAGGGGCGTTCATCGTGTCAAGTGCAACATGGTAACCACCTGTGCAAGGACATGGTATACAAATTCACAATCTTGAAATCTTGCGGTGAATACGCTTGCCGGATGACGAGTCATACTCAGCAATAACAAAATTGCGATAGCAAACAAGAAATGAATCATTGTTTGGATTAGGTCTGAATTGAACATAATCATTGATGAAAGTTTCACTAAGATATAATTGAAAATTCTGAAAACGGACATATCCCCACGAATTTACTTTTTATGACTTTAAAGCCGGGTTCATATTCAAACGGCTCCACCTTGTCAGCAAAAAAAAATCCTTTCGCTGTGAGTATAGACATCCGGCAGGACATTTGTTCCCAAGTGCTTCATGAGGTCGCAGGCAATTATACTTAGTTCGCCACTCTTGCAGAGCCTTGTCAGCGTAATCCAAGTTCTTGAATAGATTATGATTTAAAAGTTCTCTTTTCATACTGCCATGAAACCGTTCAATTTTTTCCTTGTGTTTGCGGATGTTTAATTCTGCAATGTATGGGAAGAATGTCATTGTTCATAAGGAATTTTTCAAACATAGTAAATCCATGTTTAAAACCTGCAAACTGAGAACCATTGTCAGAAAGTACGCTTGATGGCATACCAAACTCATAAAAAGCTTGCTTAAAAGCGTTAATAACGACATTTTTTAGTGTTAGGAAAGCATGCTATTTTGATTGAGTATCGTGAGCTGTCATCGAGAATAGTTAATGGATAGCAATAACGATTATCGGCAGTTAAAAACTCTCCCTTGAAATCAGTTTGCCACATATCATTGCAATGTTCTTTCTGAAAGCGTTTAAAAGGCTTTCTTTTGAGAGATTCATCTTCAGATATGAGTTGGTGTTTATGAAGAATGTTAGTAATGGTTCTTGGACAAGGAATGTTTTTATACCCTTGATTTTCAAGAAAAATTTTAATTTTATCATCACCCCAACCCGGGTTATCGAAACGAACAGAAACGATTAATTCTTCAATGTCGTCAGGCGTTTTGTTAGGAGAACATAATGGTCTGCGTGACATATCAGTTAAGGGCAGTCCCTGTTTAAATCTATCAACCCACTTGCGACCGGTTTTGCGTGTGATTTCATATTCCCGACATAGAGCACTAAAATTATTTGTTTCTAATGCTTTTGTAACAAATTCTAATCTTTGTTTTTCCACAGTTTTACACTCCCACGGCATAAAAACAGCTCCTTCATTTGCTATTTTCTTGCCATTTATTTTATCATAAAACTGTATACTATGTCTTTGCACTGTTGTATACTATGTTACTACACTGCACACCATTGGGCGCCCGCGAGTAACGGCACAGAATTTATGATAAATACGATTATATAAATACCGCAAAGATAATGCCATTCTGTAGCGGCGAACCGCATCATTCATCATACAAAAAGCACCCGACAAATTAATGCCAGGTGCTTTGAAAAATTGTATGGCAATAAAATTAATTCACACAATCACACAAAATTAAAACATTCTTTTTCTTTTAAATACAAACATAACTGCAACTGCCGAAAGCATAACTACTGTGATAATTGCAGGAGTTGCAAAGTTGCCTGTTGCAACAACACCGTTGTTGGCTGTGCCGTTTGTGCTGTTGTTAGTGTTTGCATTGTCATTTGTTGCAACATCACTTGTTGCGGATGAAATGTTATCGCTCGGCTTTGCAGGAGTGTCCTCTGTGCTTACAGGCTTAATTGACGGGTTAGGATTATCTACCGATTTTGCTGTGTAAATCATTTCAGTATCAGAAGAACCCAAAGATACCGAAAATTTGTAATCACCTAAATCGTCTACCTGAAACAATAAATAGTTTCCGTATTCATCGACAAATTCACCGTAATTCTCTACTCTATACATTGCAAACCACGGCATAAAAGCAATACTCTTGAGATTTGAACTATTAACTACCACACTGCGTTTTTCGCCGTTTGCATAATAGTATGTAATTTCCATACCGTCAATATGATTAGAAATAGAATTGTTGACATCAAGAGATTTCATCCACTCATTCCATTCCTCCCCAGACGAAATATCATCACGACTGCCTGTGTAAAGGGGCTTTGTGAATACCATATCAGGAAGCTTTGTTAATTCATATCTGACAATAGTATGTGGATCTACCTTTTTCTCGGCAGAAAAATCCGCTGAAACTATACATGTCACTCCATCATCTTCGGCATAATCATATGCTATATAAAAACTGATTGTATCCTCATTTTCAGAATTTGTACCATAGTATATTTTTCCCTTATAGCCGTCAATTTCTGCAATGGGCGGAACAATACCGCCCTCGCTGTTAATGCCGTCACAGTTCACATCAAATTCCCTGCCATCGCTGTAAACAATGTGCAACACAACATTGCTCCAGAAAGTGCTATCGGTAATTTGACCTTTATTAACAGTAACGCTTTCGGGTTCTTTAACAACTTCCATTGAAACAGGATACAAATCCTCTGTAGGTTCGTCAGGTGTTGCTGAGTTTTCGGTTGCAAATGCCTGAACAAATACTGTCTGCACAAGACATACCGCCAACAAAGCAGACAGCAAAATCGTAATAAATTTTGAATGTTTTCTCATAATTTCCTCCATCATTTTATTGTTTTATCTGATATGCAAGATTAATATTTTTGTTTTAAACACCATTCCCCTCTGAATAATTATTTAAAAATTAACCCAAAATACCATTGCTGTTTTACTGCATTTTGCGGTATATTGCAATACAACAATCTGCGGTATGCTATACTGTATGCGAGGTGAATTCTGTGTATAAAAGAATCAGGGAACTGAGGGAAGATGCCGACCTCACGCAAAAAGAAGTTAGCAAAATTCTGCATTGTTCACAACAGGTTTACAGCAATTATGAACTTGGTCAGCGTGATATCCCCACCGTTGTTTTGATTTGCCTCGCAAAACATTATCACACCAGCACCGACTATATTTTGGGGCTGACTGACAACAAAGACTTACCGAATTATACGCACAATTAAATCGGCAAGCTATTCGTCCCGAAGATGCTCTTCGGGATTTTTATGATATTTTATGCCATTAGTTTACTGCATTTTGCGGTATTTGTCAATATATATACAGATAAAATATTATTTTTATTTAAGCAACGCTCTTATTTAAGGTGAATTAAATTTTTTCAAAGTAATCATCAACTCGTATTTGCGACTCATTGGACACTTGTGCAAATAATAATACACAATTTATGATAAATACGATTATATGAATATGAGTACCGCAAAGACAATGCCGTTTGTTTTCTCATTTTTCAGGCAATTATATTTTAGGACAATTTGTCCTAAAAGTCAATAGGCTACTATGTACTATTTTATAATTTATTCGGTGATGTAATGAAACTGAGAATAAAAGATTTGCGTGAGGACAATGACCTTACGCAAAAAGAAATTGCAAAGGTTCTTATGTGCGACCAGTCGCTGTACTCAAAATATGAACGGGGCGAAAGAGAAATTCCCCTCTCCCTGCTCATTAAACTTGCCGACTGCTACGGCACAAGCCTTGATTATCTGACCTGTCGCACAGACAATCCAAACATAAAATAACAGCCGTTTTGAAAATTTGCATTTCAAGACGGCTGTTGTTCTGTTATAAAAAAATCGGCTGATGTTGTTTTCCCTGCAACGCAAGGGTTACGCAATCTTCAAGCTTATCAAAATCAGCCACAAGCGAATTTGGTTTCTTGATGCAATCGTCCTGTTTTAAAGGAACGAAGTAAATATTTTTAGTGTTGAGAAGTCTGCCGATGTTCTGTGCCGACGCACCGAGAGCGTCATTTGTTGCAACGCACAACAGCACAGGTCTTAAAATTCTCAGATGCGACTTTGCCGCCATTGTTACCGCCGTGTCGGTAATTCCGAGCGACAGCTTTGCAAGCGTGTTGCCCGTACACGGTGCAATCACAAGCAAGTCGCACATTTTTTTAGGTCCTATCGGTTCTGTCTGCACAACCGAGTGCAGAACAGCTTTGCCCGTTATTTCTTCTGCCCTCTTTACCGTTTCCTCCGCTTTTCCGAAACGAGTTGATGTTGAAAAGGCATTTTGCGACATTATCGGAATAACATCATAGCCTGAGTCAACAAGCCTCTGCATTTGCGTAAAAGCCTTTGAAAAGGTGCAAAAGGAACCGCACATTGCAAATCCTATGGTTGCTTTTGTCACCTGTAAACCTCCTTGATGATGTCAAATACAGTAGTTTTTATAATTTCTCCTGCCGTTTTCGGAGCACATTTTCCGGGTAGCGACAATGCCCTAACGGCATAAATTCCGAGTTTTTCGGCGGTATCAAAATCAACCCCTCCCGGCAGGGACGCAAGGTCTATAATAAGGGTGTTTGTGTCGGTATTCATAAGAAGTTCCCTGTCAAAAATCAACCTCGGAATTGTGTTGAAAGCAATGTCAAACCGCTTTACCGTTCTGAGATTTTCCGTATTAAGTGCATTGTAGCCGAGTGCTTTTACATATGCAAGGTCTGACGGCTTTCTTGCACTCACGGTAACATTTGCCCCGAGTAAAACAAGCTTGTGAGCAAGAATTTTTCCGATTCTGCCGAATCCCGTCACAAGACACTTACTGCCCGAAATCGTACCCTCATATTCTCTCATTGCACATTCAATTGCACCCTCTGCTGTAGGCAATGCGTTGAGAATTGCAAAATCATCTCTTGCTCCGTAATCAAAAATTTCACCGTCGGAAAGCCTTGGATATGCCTTTAAAAATCTGCTTTTCATCGTAGTAAAAACAGGCTTTTTAAGGATAATTTCAATATCGTCACCGTCAAGCAAAATATTCTCGTTTGAAAACGGAGTGTTAAGACTTCCGTCTGTCCTTATTGACGGCAACGGAAAAATCAATGCGTCACTTTCCGAAATTGCCTTTTTAACATTGCAAAGGCTCAATGAACCGTAGCTTTCAAGACTGTCAAATCCGCCGAGCAAAACATCGTAACAACTGTCAGAAATTGATTTTGCAAGAAAAAGCTGTCGCTTGTCACCGCCGATTATGCCAAATGTTCTTATGTCGCTCTTTTTCATACACAACACCCGTAAATCAAGTTATTCTCTACACCCTCATATTATGCCGAGTGTCCTTGTGTGTGAACAACACATAAAAAGCGACCGCAAAGTATATCACTCTGCGGTCGCTGTTTGTAACTTATTATTTATTTATTTTTCTTTAAATAATCCCAAAAATTATTTTCATCAGACTCATCAAATGACTCTCCGTTTTCGTCCTTTGTACATTCATTAAAAATGTTATACTCAAGCCATGCGTTTGCAGAGTCATAATCCTTGCTGAAAATATCTGTGTTCTTTATATCAAAAATTCCCATACAATCACCTCAAAAGTAATTTTTTTGTATGTACTCCGTAACTTGATATTACATCATATGAACAAAAAATTCAATACTCATATTAGTATGTTTTATATTTTATTTAATGATTTACCGAATAACGGAACAAAAGAATTTTTTAAAAATAAAGTTACGGTCTGAGTCCCATTCCGCCCTCAAGGGTGATGGTTTCGCCGCTCATATACTTGAAATCAGGTGATGCAAGTGCAACACAGGCACGGCCGATTTCTTTTTCGACATCACCAAAATGTCCCATTGGCGGCACTTTTACATTCGCCTTGAATGCGTCGGGATAAGCCTGCTCAAATTTTTTTCAAGCTGAGCAGTCCATGCAAGCGGACAGACAATGTTGACATTTATTCCGTCCTTGCCCCACTCGTTGGCGGCAACTCTTGTAAGACCTCTTATTCCCTCTTTTGCGGCTGCATATGCACACTGACCGAAGTTTCCGAAAAGTCCGGCACCCGAAGCAAAGTTTATAACCGTTCCCTTTGACTTTTTAAGGTACGGATAGCAAGCCTTCATATAATAGAAGGTTGCGTACAATCCCGAATAAACAGCAAGGTCAAATTGCTCTGTTGTATGATCAGCAAAGCGTAATGCCCGACGCAGAAGCCTGAGCGTTGTTAATCAAGACATCAATTCCGCCGAATGTTTCAACAGCTCTGTCAACAACATTCCGAACAACCTTTTCGTTATCGCCGTCCTTGCTGACATCAGCCTGAACAGGCAACACATTTACTCCGTAAAGTCTTTCGAGCTCTTCTTTGGCATCCTCAAGCTTTTTGACATTTCTGCCTGTAATAACAAGGTTTGCACCCTCTTTTGCATAAGCAACAGCAATGCCGTAGCCGATTGAACCGCAACCTCCGCGTCGCTGAGAACAGCCCTTCCTCCGCCTGTAATAACAGCGGTCTTTCCTAATAAAAATCCCATTAATCCATCCTCCTTTTGGTAAAAAAATATGCTGCAAGAATACAAATATTCTCACAGCCTTATATTACCAGTTATTAAGTTTGGTGTCAATCGGGGTAATGCTATTATACGGAAATATTGGGTTTTGATTTTGAATTAATCTTTTCCTTTTGTAAATTTTCTTTTGCAGTATTAATAGATGCAACCAATATTCTGCGAATAGTGCCGCACCGGTTATATAAATCAATTGATAATTCTCTAAGCTTTGATTCAGCCATACGAACCTCTTTTAATTTATAACAAGTGAAATATACTTCGTATGTGAAATAATACTATTGTATTGTGAAATTTTCTGCTTACGCAGAAAGTGAAATAAAATAAATCCTTTCACGCCGTCAGGCACTTCACATGGAAAATCCATATTTCACACCGATAGGTATTTCACAAATCCTTTTGGATTTATTTCACTGAAAAAAGCACTTGCAAAAGCAAGTGCTTTTTTCTTGGCGGAGGACAAGGGATTTGAACCCTCGCGCCGCGTTAGCGACCTACTCCCTTAGCAGGGGAGCCTCTTCACCACTTGAGTAATCCTCCGTGTGAAGTTTAAATTCACTATAAAATAAAATGGCGGAGAGGAAGGGATTCGAACCCTTGGTCCCTCGCGGGATCACTAGTTTTCAAGACTAGCTCCTTAAACCACTCGGACACCTCTCCGTATGCTCATCTTGCCTTTCAGCATTTCAGCAAGATTTATTCTAACACAAGTTTCTCCATTTGTCAACACTTATTTTTAATTTTTTTGAATATTCAGTAAAATAAGAAAATTTCCCAATTTCTTGACAAATCGCAAGCCATCATATACAATAGTTATGTTATGTGCCAATAGCTCAGTTGGATAGAGCGTTCGCCTCCTAAGCGAAAGGTCGGGGGTTCGAATCCCTTTTGGCACGCCAGAAAACTCCGCCGGGAAGCCCAGTAAAATCAAGGCTTAATAGTGACAAGTAACTATTTTGTCGCAGAGAACGGTGTGACCCGAAGGTCACGCCGTTTTTCTGTGTTCATAGGTTGTTTGCGTGATGATAGGCTCGGAAATAACGGGAATATCTACATCGTCCACGAAGTTGAAGAAAATCTTCACTTTCTGCTTGCGCTTGCCGCTGGATTTGTCCGGGGCATAGACGATGATTTTCTTGATATACTCGTTCACGATGGTCTGTGTCAGCTCCTCCACATCCACATATTTCTGTGTCAGGGCGATAAAGGCATCCAGACCGTCGTTCATTTCTTCCCGCTGTTCCACCCATTCTTCGATAACTTCAATTTCGAGCTTTAACCGTTCCTGCTCCGCTTCATAGTCCGCAGACATCTTTCTGTATCTGTCCTGATTGAGATTTCCAAGAACATAGTCCTCGTACAGCCGGGCGATGATGACATCCAGATCGGCAAGAAGGCGTTTCTTTGCCTGTTCCAGCTTCTTTTTGTCATCCCGGATGCTGCGCTCCTGGTCAGTCCTGCGGCATTGCAGCCATTCCTCCTGAAAACCGTCCACATCGCTTCGGATATACTCATTGACTGCCCGGATGCGTTCCAGAACGATTTCACGAAGCACATCTTCCCGGATATAGTGGGCAGTACAAGTACCACGGTTGCTCTTGTAGTTGTTGCAGACGTAGTGATCCTGCTTGCCCTCAAAGTTTTTGCTTGTGGCAAAGTGGAGCTTGCCGCCGCAATCGGCACAAAACAGAAGCCCGGAGAACAATCCCTGCCGTTCCGCTTTTGCAGGGCGGCGTTTGTTTTCCTCAGTTCCTGCACCCTGTCAAACTGTGCCTGAGATACAATCGCTTCCTGTGTGTCCGGCAGATAAAACATATTCTCCGGCTCATTGGGAATCCGCTTTTTCAGCTTGTAGGACTTGGAATAAGTCTTGAAGTTGCAGGTACAGCCTGTGTACTCCTGCCGTTCCAAAATCCCTACAATGGACTGGTTGCCCCAGTGGTACGGTCTTTCCGGCATCGGCTTTTTCTTTCGCTTGGCATAGAGTGCCTTTGCAGTCAGAATCTGCTTTTCTTCCAGAATCCTTGCAATCTGCTCCGGGCCTTTGCCGTCAATGCAAAGGTCGAAGATGAGCTTGACTACCGGAGCCGCTTCTTCATCCAGAATCCAGTGATCCTTGTCCTCCGGGTCACAGCGGTATCCGTAGGGCGGTTTGCCCATGTGCTTCCCACTGGTTCCTCTCTGCCGCAAACTGACACGGACTTTCTTGCTGGTATCACGGGGATACCACTCGTTGAACAGATTACGGATTGCGGCGAAGCCCTCGCTGTCTCCCCGGTTGCTGTCTACGCCATCATTTATAGCGATAAAGCGGACATCATAACTCGGAAAGATAATATCCGTATATTGTCCAACAGTCAGATAGTCACGACCAAAGCGGCTGAGGTCTTTGACCACCAGCCAGCAGCCCACAAGCCCCTGCTTGACAAGCTCAAAGCCTTCCTGCACACCGGGACGATTGAAGTTCGTCCCCGTATAACCGTCATCCACCAGAATTTTCAGGTTTGTATACCCGTGGTCACGGGCATATCGGGTTAAATACTCTCTCTGATTTGCGATACTGTTACTCTCGCCTTCCTGGGCATCCTCGTTGCTCAGACGGCAATAGAGAATGGTAATTTTCTGCTGATCCAACATAATATCCTCCTTCGGTGGTTGGTCAGCCGACAGTACCGTTGTGCATATTGGAATTATATCATGCTTTTGTGTCGCAGTCATTAACAAATCACCCCCTTGTCAGAAAAAATGAGCCGTTTTACCTTGTCGGTAAGTGGCTCATTTCCATCACACTCCGTTTCAATCACATACCATGTGTTTCCGATCTTGCACTCAATGGTTTTGCAGAAAGAGGACTGTGCCGCTTCCCAACGCTTGCGGCATTCTTCCAGAAAATCAATAGGCGGCTCAAAAATCGGATCGAAGCAGGAGCAAATATCAATATAGCCGATGGCATCGTTGATTTCTTCCATCGGGGCATCTTCCATAATCATCTTGTTAATTTCATCTACGGTTTTCTTCATAGGCAAATAGTTCCTTTCTTAAATTTCCATGTCCTGTCCACGATTGCGGGCAGGGTGTTTGTGTTCATACAGTTCCTTTCCCCTGGCGAGGATGGCATTGATAAAAGCCCAGACCTTTTCAGATGCAATCTCAATCGCATCCAGGAAAGGCTGGGCTTTTGTTTCAGCTCCTCATAGTCTTTGTTCAGTTTTTCAAAACGGTCTTTCCATATCTTTGCGTTTTTATCTGCCTGCTCGAATTTCTGCTTGTATTTCAGCTTCTCAGACTTTTTCCGCAAAGCTGCTGACCGCATAATCCTTTAGCGTGCGGCACTCATCCGCCGTCATGGTAACATTTCCCGTAATGGGATTTTTCTTGCCCATCGACTCAATCTCATGTGCAGTCATAGCAACAGACTTAGCAGCCTGAGTTTCCTTTTTTTCAGAGCTTCCAGTTTCTTTTTCTGCTTCTCCGTGGCAGCTTTGGCATCCGCTAAGCTCTGCTCGGCCTGTGTCACCTGTCCGGTCACAGCTTCCAAACGCTGCTGTTCGGCCTGTACCTTGAACTGTGTCACCGTCAGATGTTCCTCGGTACTGCCACGCTCTCCACGCTCCACATCGGTATATCCGGCGGCTCGCATGAAATTAAAAAAAGTCATCCTGCAGCACACTGTAGGACGACTTCAAAATCTTTTTTCCCTTTTGCGTTCAACATCGGATTTCCGTTTTCATCAAGAACGGGTTTGGATTCCCACTTCTTACTGCGGCTGACCTGTGTGATCGTTTCCTTTACCGTTCCCCGGAGGGATTCATCCTTGCATCGCTTCGACCACAGGATTTGTTTCTCCACCACCGGGATATAAACCACATGAAGGTGATAGTGGTACACATCCTCACCCAGAGCTTCCGACATTGCCCGGTTGCGCTCGTCGGCATGCATTACAGCGGAGAGGATATACTGCTCACCGCCCACAATCTCCACGGCGGCTTTGTAGGCATCGGCATAGAACTGTTTGGCATATTCATAGCCGCCGTGGTTGTGGAAGTAGGCAGAGTTTACATCAAACAGCAGCTCCCCATATTTCACCGCATCGGCTTTCAGACCACGGGTGGAGATAACACCATCTGCAATCATCTGATCGAACATGGCGGCATAGCTGTCGGTAGGTTTCTTGAAGTGGACATTGCGGTGGGTCTGGGTGGTATCAATATCTTGATTGGGTAGCTGTCTTTTTTCTCGCTCGTTATGCTCCTGAACTTTCGTCACATCGTCGAGGGTGGGCAAGTCCTGGTTACGGGCAAAGGTACGGTCAATTCCATCGTTTCTTGCCATAGGTTTTTCCTTTCTTTCGAGAGTAGCAGACGGGCGGGGCTGCGGGGATGCACTTCTGGCGGAAGTGTAATAACCCACTATAACACTTTCATCCATTCTGGCTGCAAAGTGCCGTGGGCTCTCCCGAGGGGGTGTGCGGTCACTGCGGTGACCTCTGCTGACCAAGGCAAAATGTCTGCAACTTTTCCCATGGTCAGCCCGTCTGCATGAAGCTGTTCTGCGGAACGTTTCTTGCAGACGTTGGCAGCGTTTTCACTGCCATCCATAGGCAGCACTGCGGTGTGCCTATGGGGACGGGAGATGCGAGGGGCTGTTGCCGGGGGCATCACTTCTCCCGTCTTTGCTGCCATACAATGTCGCATCCCAGCACATCGGCAAGCTCCAATACTTCCTTGTATCGGATGCTTTCCCGCTGTAATTTTGCGGACAGGTTGGAAACGCTGTCGCTCCATCCGTACTCGTCCGAGAGCAGGTCAACAACTTCCTGCATGGTCATCCCAGCACGGATGATCTGTGCCTTGATTTCATTGCGTACATTCATATTGAAAAATCCTCCATAATTCTGTTTGTGGTTCGGTACAATCTCTGCACCCCAAAACGGAGCAGATACACCGAACAGTGAAAAATCTGCAATCTCTGAAAACCGTTCAGAATTTTGCTTGTGATGTCCTGTCCATATATGACCATATCCCGCTTTACTGTTTCGTGTGATTTGGTCTGGAAAAATGAAAACATCTATTGTTCCGTGAACAGGGTACACGGTTCAGAGAAGCACGATTTCGTGAAATAGCTTCGTCCTGCGGTCAAAAAAACTTTGCTGTTTCCATTGCCATTGATTTTCAATACCCGAAAACAGGTTGTCTCTGAAAGCCGTTGTTTCCTATAATGGGAGAAAACAGGGGTAAATGCTGCGTACATACGTACAGAGCATGACTGGCAAAATCAATCCCGCCATTCCTCCGGTACGTACGTACATGACGAAACATCGTAAAATCCATTTATATGAGGCCTTGCCACAGCTTCCACACCCATAAATCCCCACACCCGCCGTCCGGCAGAGTTGGTGATGTTGTTGCAATGTTCCAGATTGAATCTCCCGGCATTGGCAATCATGGCGTCGCTGAAGCTGCGGGCTTTCAGCGGTGCAAGGGAATTTTCTTCGCACCACATCCGGTAGATTTCATAGAAATCCTTGAGCTGATGGACGCATCCGCTTTGCACCGGATGTATCCCTCCGATTCCATGAAATCAAAGATATTATTAGTTATTGTCACGCTTGACCGCTTCCCGATTTTCACGGATGCGGTCACTCTCCGAAAACTTAAAGTTGTTGGCAACGAGCCGCTGCAATCCTTCGAACGCCCACAGGAAGATGCCCTCAGCTTCGGCTTTCATCTTCTCAGCAAGGTCGGGATCGTCGGCTCTGCCCACGGGCTTTTCCTTTGGTAGTCAGTACAAGCTGTCTGCGGTAAAAGCCGTCGCTGCGGTCATACAGGGGCTTGCAGATCACCATTGCTGAATGCCAGCAACCGGGCAAACATCCAGCCCTGATAACTCTGCTTGCCCTTTGCGTTCCAAGTCCATCTTGCCCTGTGCGGTCACGATGGATTTGACATAGTTGGTCTGGCGCAGAGCTTCCATCCGCATATCATCATCCACGCACAGCAGGATGTGTTCCAGATCGGCACGGGCAAAACGGTTTTCAGAAATCTTCCCGATGCTGCCGTCTTTCATATTCGTGCCGAAGATGGTGGACAGCACCGCACCGATTTGGGATTTGCCCTCACCGCCGTTGCCCTTAATCACCATCATGCGCTGTCCTTTGTTGGAGGGAATCAGACAGTAGCCGATGAACTCCTGTAAGGTGGGGATGTCCTCTGCATAGAAAGTAGTCCATCCAGAAAGTTCAGCCAGATCACCGGTGCAGGAGCATCGGGATTATAGCCGACAGGCAGACGGCTTCGCACGATAGCCGGTCTGCCTTCGGTGAAAAGTGCCGTTCAAGAGCAGCGTACCGTTGGCAACATGGATGCGATCCTGCTCCGGTGGGAAGTCAGGCACCTGCGCTTCCAGTTTCAGCACTTCCAGAATGTTGGTGATCTTCCGTGGGATGTTGTTCACGGCACAAAATTTCAGCTTGTCGTAAATCTCCCCACGCAGAGGAAGGTCATCCGTCACTCGACCATCGGGCGTGAAAAAAGCTCCGTTTGCGAAGATGATTCTGCGCTCATGCAGAAATTCTTCACAAAACAGAGCTTCGTTGATGTTCTGCCCGTCAAACCAGACAGGCAAATTCATATTAGGCGTTTTCCGGTTCTTCGCCACGGTGCGCCACCTCCTTTTTCTTTCGTGCGGTATACTCTTGCAGAAAAGCAATTTTGTCGTCCTGCATCAGCTTGTCCACCAATGCCACCCGTTCTTCCAGATCACCCACCGTCAGCACATCTGCCATATATTCGATATAGCAGTGCATCTGGCAGGCTTCCACAAAACGGTCATCCAGAGCATCTTCCGGTGTCTTGGGTGCGTATCGTACTTTCCAATCTTCCAGCAGATGCAGATAATCCGTCAGCACCCGGAAACACAGCATTTCATCCTCCCGTAACTGACGGATATAGGGACGCTTCGGCTTGACCATAGCTGCGGCAGTGGGCGGTTTTGGGTCAAGTCCAAAGTCCGCAGCCAGCTTTTGCGCTGCTTCATAGCTGCTCAGATCGAACGACCTTGCCACGAAGTCGATCACATCCCCCTTGACTCCGCAGCCAAAGCAGAAGAAATAATCCTCATTCAGCTTCATGCTCGGATGCCTGTCATTGTGGAACGGGCAGCAAGCCATGCCGTTTCGGTTGACTTTCAGCCCGTAGTGTTCGGCGGCTTGCTTTTACGCTGATTGCCACCTTGATGGTTTCATAGATTGTCATAGAAAACCTCCGTTCATAGTATTCAGAAAGCACGAAACACCCGCCGTGATTGGCAGGTGCTTCGCTCCGTCTACTATTGTTATGCCGGATTTTTCAAAAACAGGCTAATCGGAGGACAACCCCGTTTCAAAAAACACAGGACAACTTATGGATAGATGTAGATTTCTTTTTACATTAGCATGATAGAATTAAGACAATGAAAAAACAGGACAGGGGGGCAAGCATGAACCAAGAACTGATGACATTGATTTTGGCAGGATACGGTCATATATGAGGGAAAAACACTTCCTGTCGGCGTTTTGCCTGTGATGCGCTGAATGTCCCTGCGGATACCATCGCAAAGATGAACGAGCAATGCGAGAAAATCAATCTGCTGCTTGAATATTAAACGCCGGACAGGATGCTTCTGCACTCTGTCCTATTGCAACGGAAGCTGCTCTGACGATGCTTTGATATTCTCAGTCAAACACCGCCGTTCTCCTATATGAATATCTCAAAGCACAGAGAACGGATTGAAAAAGTCTTTACTGTGGACAATGCGCTGAAATATGTGGAGTTTGCCATAAAGCCGCAACCAATTCTTTGCAATTTGAAGAAATCCAGAACTTTGCCGATGCGATGATGCTCCAACGCTATACCGCAGTTTTCGGGCATCTGGCATACTCCCTTGGGGAATACCAAACGGCCATGCTTGATTTTGCAGAAAAATCAGACGGCAACGAAGCTGACCGCACCGCAGAGGGCTTTGCCAGAATGTTCGGCAATTATTTCCCGCCGGAGCTTTCCATCACGGAGGGCAATGCCTGGATGTCTACCCTGAACAATTCCGTTCAGTATGTATCCGTCATCCGTCCCGGCGAAAAAAGTTGCGAAGCTGGTCAAGGGATGCACTATGTATCCTTTGGGGGATGTTCCGGTCTGATCTTTGAGGGCCTGTGTGTTGGCCATGCACCGAAAAAAAATGCAAAATCTGCGGCAATGGTTTCTGACCACCAATGCACACCAAATACTGGTGGCGGCTACGCCCGGGGGACAAGCTGCACCGCACCAAGCCGGGCAGATCGGTAACCTGAAAGGCAGAGAACAAGCGGGACTTCAGACGACTTCCATCCGCTGAAACAGATTTATGAG
>VOFK01000873.1_pt1 | contig 27832 bp, 46 predicted proteins | sample 5384121 | NCBI WGS metagenome assembly VOFK01 (sample SAMN12384730, study PRJNA508395) | human gut metagenome | isolation source: healthy gut J | host: Homo sapiens | reverse complement strand
TCGTTCCGGTTACGTGACTACTCATGTTATGTCGGGTCAATTTACCGACACGAACACGGCCATTATGTTCTTTTAACTCCTAGCAAACCAGAGTGTAATGAGGTTACTGAAAAAGGGCTATGCTAGTGGTGTAAAAAGGAATCGTTAAGGAAGATTGACTATGATAAATATGGGGGAAACTGTGAAGTACGGCTTAAGAAATAATAGGTTCAACTTTAGTGTTTCTAAGGGGGGGGTGTACACTTTCCCTGCCCCTGTCAAGAAAGGAACGAACAGATCTCACAATTGAATCCGCAGATTGGATTAGATAATACGAACAACGGCGCTAGTACATTAATATTAGCGCCGCTTACTTTATATATTAATAAATCCTGAAAAGGAAATTACCGGGATGGATAATCAGATCCTCTCGTTGTATGCCAAAGGGATGACCACCCGTGAGATAGCTGCTGCATTCAAAGAGCTGTATGACGCAGATGTTTCACCGGCACTGATATCAAAGGTCACCGATGCCGTGATGGAGCAGGTTGTAGAATGGCAAAACCGACAATTGGATGCTGTTTATCCCATTGTTTATCTTGACTGTATCGTCCTGAAAGTTCGGCAGGACAGTCGCGTCATCAACAAATCGGTGTTCCTGGCACTGGGCATCAATATCGAAGGTCAGAAAGAACTGCCAGGTATGTGGCTGGCCGAAAATGAAGGGGCGAAGTTCTGGCTCAATGTGCTGACTGAACTGAAAAACCGCGGTCTGAACGATATTCTCATCGCCAGAGTGGATGGCCTGAAAGGCTTCCTGGGTGCCATCAACACAGTATATCCGGAGGCCCGCATCCAGTTATGCATCGTGCATATGGCGCAACGCAACATGGAACGGTCATCGGTATAACCCATCGCTTTGATTTTCCGTCAGGATAACCTCGCCGTTCCAGACGTTCTCAGTCAGACGCATGTCGATATAGTCCATGAACGGCTTTGAGTTTGGCCATTTTGTGATGTGTTTTTCTGGCGGGAGGTTCCGGGTATTTCAGGTACCGTCTGATAGTCCACTCAGAGCAACCAACCTGAGTGGCAATATCAACAATATACGCACCTTGTTGGATCATGTAAAAGTCCTCTCTGCTCAGCATGCTGATGTCATTTCTGGTGTGAGAACCTCAAGGAAACAACATGTTGGGTGGAGCGGACAATCCAAATGGTTAATTGGGGATGCGGACGATTTCCTGGACTCTCAGGAGATAAAACATGTTTACTGAAGAAGAAAAAATCCGCGCCATTGAGCTTTATTTCAAATATGGTAAGAAGCTGGCTCCCGTCGTACGCGAACTGGGCTACCCTTCGAAAAGAAATCTGCGTCGTTGGATACGCTCATGGGAAGCAGGTGGTGGCGCAAAAGAATCCATTCGTCATAAGCACCGTTACTCCGATGAGCAAAAACAGGTTGCCGTTGAACATTATCTTAACCACGGCTGCTGCCTGGCGTTTACCAGCAGAGCCCTGGGTTATCCCTGCACTGATGTGCTCGCTCGCTGGGTTAATGAACTTTATCCCGACAGACGACGTATATTTACCAGTAAGGCCAACCCGGTTGCGCCCTTTGAACCAGAAGTCAAACGTCAGGCTGTAATGGCACTCTGTACACGACAAGTATCAGCCAGTGAAATCGCCACGGCGTATTGGTGTCAGCCGTGCGGTATTGTATAAATGGAAAGATGAAATTATCGGCAACAGTGTTTACCAGACTATGCGTAAACATAACGAACCTTCCCTGGAGGCAGAACGCGATGCGTTGCGGGAGGAAGTCGCCCGACTGAATCAGGAAATACGCCGCCGGCAGATGGAGCTGGATATTCTGAAAAAGGCGGAGGAAATCATAAAAAAAGACCCGGGCATCAGTATCAGTCACCTGAACAACAGAGAAAAAACAAAGATCGCTGATGCCCTGAGACAAACATATCCCCTGACAGAATTACTGCATGTTCTGGGCCTTGCCCGTAGCGGTTATTTTTATCACCGGGCTGCACTGAAAGCCGGTGATAAATACGCCACGATACGTACGATGCTGACAGATATCTTTAACAGTAATTACCAGTGTTATGGCTATCGTCGCCTGCATGCGATGCTCAGGCATGAGGGGGTTCGGCTATCAGAAAAGGTTGTACGCAGACTTATGGTGGAGGAACAGCTTGTCGTCAGCCGTAACCGTCGTCGCCGCTACAGCTCATATTGCGGAGAAATCGGACCGGCTCCGGATAACCTTATCGCCAGAGATTTTAAGGCGGAGCAACCTAATCAGAAATGGCTGACAGATATCACGGGAGTTCCAGCTCCTGCAGGTAAAGATCTGGCTATCACCGGTGGTGGACTGCTTCGATGGAAAAAGTTGTGAGCTGGTCTCTCAGTACACGCCCCGATGCTGAACTGGTCAACACTATGCTGGATAGCGCTGTCGAAACGTTAAATGCTGGCAAACGACCGGTGATACACAGTGACAGAGGTGGGCATTATCGCTGGCCAGGCTGGCTGGAAAGAGTGAATGCAGCAGGTCTTATTCGCTCAATGTCCCGTAAAGGATGTTCACCTGATAATGCCGCATGCGAAGGCTTTTTCGGCAGACTGAAAACGGAAATGCATTATGGGCGTAAATGGTCGGGCATTACGCCAGAAAAGTTCATGCTACATGCGGACACTTATATCTGATGGTATAAAGAGCGGCGTATAAAATTATCGCTGGGTGCAGTCAGCCCCGAAATGTACCGCCAACAATGCGGGCTGGAATGATAAAGCAGTCCAGGAAATCGTCCGCATCCCCGTAACGGCCAATAATCTTGGCGTTGACACATCTTCCCCTGCGTCATTCATGCTTCCCCGTTTTGCCGATATTTTTCAGCAGGGTAACCGCTGGCTTAACTGGCTGGAGAAGCAGCCGGAAGGTTCAGTGCGTCCGGTGGTGATTGAGTCGGTGACAAAAATCATGGCGTGCGGAACCACGCTGATGAGGTACACGCAGTGGTGCTGTTCATCACCGGACTGTTGCTAATTTAAGTGATATTGGTTGTCTGGAGATTCAGGGGGCTATAGTGCCTTATAGCTGTGGTATGACATTCAACAATTCCTAAAAATGACAAAAATGTAATCATTATGTAAGGTTCTATTGAAATAGGATGAATAAAATCATTATTCATCTAAGAATTACGTCTGGTATATAAGAGGATATTCATATATGCTATATAAATAATTCAGGTTAATGACAGGTGCGATAAAAATTATACTTGTGATGAGCAAGACAAAATCACAAGTTACGTCGCAAACATTTTTATTATTTTACTCTTCCGAGATGGTAATATTCATGAATAAAAGAATAGTTCATCTAATTTATTTTTTACTCTTGTTACAGCCATTAGGGATATCATATGCCAGTGTGGAAACAAGTAAACATAAATCAGATGCTGAAGCTGTTTTTGAGAAAAAAATGCATGAAACAATGAATAAAATGCATCATGAAATGCTTAATTATAAGGTTACAGGGGACAAAGAGCTGGATTTCCTGAAAATGATGATCCTCATCATCAGGCAGCTATAGATATGTCACGAGTTATTCTTGAAACATCCGAAGATAGAGAAGTAAGGAATTTAGCTTATTCCATAATTACAGAACAAAATAATGAAATTAATATCATGAATAAACTTATCGAGGGTAAAAAACATGAAATTAAATAAGATTGCGCTCGCAATATGCTTGGTGTCATTCAATTTATATGCAACTGATCTAGTCTATTCGGCAAATCAAAATGGTAACACAGTTTCTGTGGTTGATGCCAATACATATAAGAACGTCGGAAGCTTAATCTTAGGATATCCCGCAGGAGATAAGCGACTATATAGTCCTCTTTTATAATGGAGAAATAAACGTACATGGCCTTTCATATGCAAAAAAAAGACGTGAACTATCCGTAGTTTCAACTGTAACAAACTCTGTTACACGATTCGATACAAACACAGGAAAAAAAATCGATACGATATATGTTGGACGAAACCCACATGAGCCTCGATATACTAATAATGAAGATGAGATATGGGTAACTGTCAGAGGTGAAAACTATGTATCAATTATTGATAGCCAGAATGGAAAAGAAAAAAAAACGTATAGTGCTTGAGTCTGGCCCAGAATGGTTACTTTTAGTCATGATGATAAATATGCATATATTAGCTCCAGTTTTGATGGTCACCTATGGATTGTTGATACAAAAACCAAAAAGATCATAAAAAAAACTAATGATGCCATCTTCATTTTCTCCATTCATCAATACAACACCAGATGGAAAGGGAAGCATGGGTTGATCATAAAGACGTTGGTGAGATTACAAGAATCAGTACTGAAAACAATGAAATTATAGAAACATTCAAAACAGGAAAAATCAGTAACCACTTTGCATTTGCAAATAATAAAGCTTATGTGACGGTTGGTGGAGAGAATTCAGTGAATGTGTATAATTATGGAGAAAAACATGCAAAACTTATAAAAAAAATACCCGCAGAAACGCTTCCTCATGGCATCTGGGCTGATACCAAGGGTAGAAAAGTTTACTTTGTTAATGAACTTAGTGATACTCTTCAGGTTATTGATGCTTATTCGGATAGGATTATAGCAAAATCATCTGTTGGTGCATTGCCTCAGGCTCTTGTTTATGCAGAAAATGCAACAGACAATCTTGATGAAATGATTAAAAACATCTCCCATATTCCTGAGTTTAGAGAACCTAAAAATAAATAAGAAATAGCGGTGATAATGTCATTTTTCAGTGTTATATATGACATACTTTATATTAAAAGCCACTCATATATTGCCTGTAGTGATAGTACTTACGTAGCACACCGTCTGCGTTTCTTTTGTCTAGGAGGTCAATTAATCAATTGTTCAACAAACAAGACGAAAAGCGAGCGTTAAGACTATCGTTTAAATAAATGATATCAACAGACAAGAGAATACAGAAAACGGTCTGGGTATTACAAAAATGTAATCAATGTGTAAGGTTTATGCTCCTCAGAATACATATAATATTTTTTTTTATTTTGTTAACTGTAAATGACGAGTTATCGAGTTATGCACATGGTGAAAAACACATAAATTTATCTGGGCATAATATCTATTGACTTTAGTAGTTTATATTTTATTTTCCAAAAATTATCACATTCAATAAAAGGAGTTTCTTATGAGGAACACAGTAGCTGGTTTTTTAATATTTCTGTCTTCTGCTGCTTATGCAGATATCAATCTGTATGGACCAGGTGGTCCACATACAGCCTTGCTCGATGCAGCCAGGGCTTTACGCCGAAAAAACCGGTGTTACAGTGAACGTTAATTACGGTCCACAACATAAATGGAATGAGGATGCCAAAAAGAATGCAGATATTCTGTTTGGTGCATCAGAACAATCTGCTCTTGCTATCACTCGGGACCATAAGGACAGATTTAATGAAAAAGGATATTCAGCCTCTTTATCTGCGAAAAAGTATTTTACTGGTAAAGAAAGGTAACCCTAAAAATATCCGGAGTATTGACGACCTGACCAGACCAGGGATTGGTATCATCGTTAATGATGGTGGTGGTACCAGTAATACATCAGGTACAGGCGTCTGGGAAGATATTGCCGGACGTAAGGGAAATATAGAAACGGTCGCAGCAATCCGGAAAAATATTATTTTGTATGCGCCCAATAGCGGAACTGCACGTAAGGCACTTGAGAATCAGCCGGAAGCAGATGTCTGGATCACATGGGCTGACTGGGCGGCCAGTAATCCAGGAATTGGCGATGTTGTAGAAATAGCACCAGACTACGTGATATGGCGTGATATGAATATTACCGTACGTCAGGATGCCAAATGATGAAACACGTCGATTTGCAGAATGGCTACAAACCGACGAAGCAGCGCCTGCATTCAAAAAATATGGCTGGACCAGGAAAGGAAAGCTGACATCTTTCAGGACGTGGAGCCTAATGAGATGGTCACCCCCACCCCTGTGAGCGGTACGCTGACAGGGTGGATTATTTTAGAGGGCACCATCATGCAAAACGTTGCGCTTATTGGTATCGATCTCGGTAAACATTCTTTTCATATTCATTGTCAGGATAAATCTGGCAATGCGCTTTTGCGTAAGAAGTTTACGCGTACGAAGCTGATGCAGTTTCTGGTAACATGTCCATCCTCAGTAGTTGTTATGGAAGCCTGCGCTGGTGCGCATTTTATGGCCCGGCGTATCAGCGACATCGGTCATGACGTAAAACTTATCTCTCCGCAATTCGTGCGTCCATTTGTCAAAAGCAATAAGAATGATTTTATTGATGCAGAAGCCATATGCGAAGCGGCTTCACGACCATCAATGCGTTTTGTCCAGCCCAGAACAGAAACCCAACAGGCAATGAGGGCATTACACCGGGTCAGAGAATCGCTCATCAGGGATAAGGTGAAAACAACCAACCAGATCCACGGTTTCCTGCTGGAATTTGGAATCAGCCTGCCGACAGGGGATGCCGTAATAAAACGGTTGTCTCTGGTGTTGGCTGAACACGAAATACCTGAATATCTGAGTCGCTTGCTGATGAAATTACATGTTCACTATCTTTATCTTATTGAGCAAATAACAGAACTGGAATCAGAGTTAAACCAGTCAATCAAAGCTGACGCTACTGCGCAACGCATTATGACAATACCCGGTGTTGGGCCGATTACGGCCCCAGCCTGCTCTCATCCCAGCTTGGTGATGGTAAACAATTTTCATGCAGCAGGGATTTTGCAGCATCCACAGGACTTGTTCCCCGACAATATAGTACCGGTGGTAAATCAACGCTGCTGGGGATCAGCAAACGAGGCGACAAAAATTTGCGTCGGTTACTTGTTCAGTGCGCCCGCTCGTTCATGATGCGGCTGGAGCATCAACAGGGCAGACTCGCTGAATGGGTTCGAAAACAACTCGACAACAAGCATTCGAATATTGTCGCCTGCGCTCTGGCAAATAAACTGGCCCGAATAGCCTTTGGGCAATCACTGTTCTGCAAAAAAGAATATCAGGCTTGATATATACTGACAAAACTCAATTAGCTTATTTTAAACAATAAGATACAAGTTACCTGTCTGGTTTTGCGAAGACTGATTATTGATGACATGAACGGCAAATCGACCTGATTAAAAACCTAACAGAGAAAATGGCTCACTGAAGCCGAGGGCCTTTTTAGGATTATCAGGTGCGGAACTCATCGAGGCGCGGGCCTCCTTGCCCACAGAGACGCCGGATAGATTTAAGCAAGCCCACCATTAATCAAAAATCAGTGTTGCAAAAACGGGGGTGACCATAGATTTCCCTGTTGCGTCCGGGTGGCGTGCTGGTCGCAGTCTGTCTCAACGGGCCACGCCAGCAGGAGAAGCTGTTACCGTTTTCTGACGTCCGCGAGGAGCTGCCGCGCGGCACGTTTGCTTATACCGATGTCCCGACGATGATTATTCGTCTGCGCGCCTGATGACACAGGGCTGGCGGGAGGATAAATGCCCGTCTGCCCGCGCCGGGAAAAGACCGCGCGCCGGTGGCGCTGAAAGGGGCCGCGCTCACGCGCCGCCCCTTTCATTACGCGGACGTTCTGCTGTGGGCTTCTGTCTTTTCAGACCTGTCATTTGTCTGTTACTGATGATGTTGTTGTTCCTGCTACTGTTCTTCTTTTTTCTGCTGCTCTGATGACTGTCTGTTTTATTGTTCTCCTGGCAGTGTCTTTTCCGGGCGTCCCCCTGGCGGGGCGGGCTGTCGTGAACGGAGCCAGCGAAGCTGTCTCCGCCCTGGCGGGCTTCCATCCCTGACGCGAAACCCCGGGCTTGCAGCGACCGTTCCGGTCGCGCCGCCTCTGTCGCGCCGTGGCCTGCGCTCCTGGCATCCCGGCAAAAGGCCGCCGGGATGTGAGGGGCAACGCCGTTTCGCAAACCGCGCTTCACGTCGTTGCGGCGGGTCCCTGCCCGTTGTTGTGTCCGGTGCCATTCACCTGTTTAAGCCCCTGTCGCCGGGGGCTGATACAGCCACAACCGTCTCCGCCAGTCCAGGGGGGTGAAATGCACATCCCACAAAAGTTTTTGCCCAAAAGCCGGCAAAAACTTTTGCGGTCTGCCCCCGGACAGTCGTTTCCGGCCGTGGCAGTGATGCCCCTTGCGGCGAAGGTTCTCAAACGGGTGATGGTGAATACCGGAGGGAACAAAAGGCAGGTCCCCGCAAAACGTCAAAACCGCGGCTCCCGAAACTCAACGGGTGATGGGGGCTGAAAACATCAACAGAAGGAGACACATCATGGCAGTTCGTGGCATTAACAAGGTCATTCTCGTAGGCTGACTGGGAAAAGATCCGGAAGTCCGTTACATCCCCAACGGGGGCGCAGTGGCAAACCTGCAGGTGGCCACGTCAGAAAGCTGGCGTGACAAACAGACGGGGGAGATGCGGGAGCAGACGGAATGGCACCGCGTGGTGCTGTTCGGCAAGCTCGCGGAAGTGGCCGGTGAATATCTGCGTAAGGGCGCGCAGGTCTACATCGAAGGTCAGCTTCGCACCCGTAGCCGGGAAGATAACGGTATCACCCGTTACGTCACTGAAATTCTTGTTAAGACCACGGGCACCATGCAGATGCTGGGACGTGCCGTAGGTGCTCAGACTCAGCCGGAAGAGGGGCAACAGTTCAGCGGTCAGTCTCAGCCGGAACCACAGGCGGAGGCCGGTACGAAAAAAGGAGCGCAAAAACGAAAGGCCGTGGACGTAAGGCCGCGCAGCCGGATCCTCAGCCGCCGTCTGAACCCGAGTATAACTTCGATGACGACATCCCGTTCTGATCGGGCTGACTGTGATAACCGCCCCGCCCCGTTCTGTGCGGGGCATCACCGGAGATATGAGGATGAGCGAATATTTCAGAATACTTCAGGGGCTGCCGGACGGCTCCTTTACCCGCGAACAGGCGGAAGCCGTTGCCGCACAGTACCGGAACGTCTTTATCGAGGATGACCACGGGGAACATTTTCGCCTGGTTGTCCGCAATAACGGTGCCCTGGTCTGGCGTACCTGGAATTTTGAGGACGGTGCCGGGTACTGGATGAATCATGCCATCAGGGATTTCGGGATTCTTAAGTAAGAGAGGTGCCGGACGCGCGGAACGCGTCCGGCAGACAATCATTATTACCGTTTTGGGAGGTACTAACTATGTCGTTACAGAGTCTAAGGCAAAAACGGAGCGTAAATCCAGCCGTAAACCGTCAAAAGTGCAGGAGACTGCCCTGTCTGCCCTGCTGGCGCAGACGGAGGAAGTGAGCGTGCCGCTGGCCTCGCTGATTAAGTCACCGCTGAATGTGCGCACGGTGCCGTATTCTGCGGAGTCCGTCAGCGAACTGGCGGAGTCCATTAAAGGCGTCGGCCTGTTGCAGAATCTGGTTGTGCATGTCCTGCCTGGTGACCGTTATGGCGTTGCCGCAGGTGGGCGCAGGCTGGCGGCACTCAACATGCTGGCAGAGCGCAACATCCTTCCGGCTGACTGGCCTGTCCGCGTGAAAGTTATCCCGCAGGAACTGGCGACTGCCGCATCAATGACTGAAAACGGTCAGCGTCGGGATATGCACCCTGCCGAACAGATTGCCGGATTCCGCGCAATGGCGCAGGAAGGCAAAACACCTGCACAAATCGGTGATTTGCTGGGCTATTCACCCCGCCATGTCCAGCGAATGCTGAAACTGGCTGACCTTGCGCCTGTCATCCTCGATGCGCTGGCAGAAGACCGCATCACCACCGAGCACTGTCAGGCGCTGGCGCTGGAGAACGACACCGCGCGTCAGGTGCAGGTGTTTGAAGCCGCCTGTCAGTCGGGATGGGGCGGTAAACCGGAAGTACAGACCATTCGTCGTCTGGTGACCGAAAGTGAAGTGGCGGTGGCGGGGAACACTAAATTCCGCTTCGTGGGGGCTGATGCCTTCTCGCCAGATGAACTGCGCACTGACCTGTTCAGCGACGACGAGGGTGGCTATGTGGACTGTGTTGCGCTCGATGCTGCCCTGCTGGAAAAACTCCAGGCTGTTGCTGAACACCTTCGGGAAGCCGAAGGCTGGGAATGGTGCGCCGGACGCATGGAGGCTGTCGGTGTCTGCCGTGAGGATGCCGGAACATACCGCTGTCTGCCGGAGCCGGAAGCGGTGCTGACGGAGGCGGAAGACGAACGCCTGAACGAACTGATGGCACGTTACGACGCGCTGGAAAACCAGTGTGAGGAATCTGACCTGCTGGAAGCAGAAATTAAGCTGATGCGCTGCATGGCGAAGGTCAGGGCGTGGACGCCGGAGATGCGTGCCGGAGGTGGAGTGGTGGTGTCCTGGCGTTATGGCAACGTATGTGTCCAGCGTGGTGTGCAGTTACGCAGTGAGGATGATGCGGCTGACGACGCTGACCGCACGGAACAGGTGCAGGAAAAAGCGTCAGTGGAGGAAATCAGTCTGCCACTGCTGACGAAAATGTCTTCCGAACGCACGCTGGCAGTCCAGGCGGCACTGATGCAGAAACCGGACAAATCCCTGACACTGCTGGCATGGACGCTCTGCCTGAATGTGTTTGGCAGCGGAGCGTACAGCAAACCAGCACAAAATTCGTCTGGAATGTGAACATTATGCGCTGACCAGCGATGCGTCATCGGGGAAGGAAGGTGCCGCATTCATGGCGCTGATGGCAGAAAAAGCCCGTCTTGCTGCCCTGCTGCCGGAGGGATGGTCACGGGACATGACGACATTCCTGTCACTCAGTCAGGAGGTGCTGTTATCCCTGCTCAGTTTCTGCACCGCATGCAGCCTTAACGGTGTCCAGACCCGTGAGTGTGGTCACACGTCACGCAGTCCGCTGGATTCGCTGGAAAGCGCCATCGGTTTTCACATGCGCGACTGGTGGCAGCCGACAAAAGCAAACTTTTTCGGACACCTGAAAAAGCCGCAGATTATCGCAGCCCTGAATGAGGCAGGACTGTCCGGTGCCGCACGGGACGCGGAGAAGATGAAGAAAGGTGATGCGCTGAACATGCAGAGCACCATATGAAAGACAACCGCTGGGTTCCTGGCTGGATGTGTGCACCACATCCACAGACAGATGCCACTGAACGCACTGATAACCTGGCTGATGCCGCCTGATGAACAACCACACCGCCCCGCCGGAGACGGGGCGGCAGCAAGGGAGATACCGTGATGAAAACTGAACTGACCCTGAATGTATTGCAGTCCATGAACGCACAGGAATATGAAGATATCCGTGCTGCGGGAAGTGATGAACGCCGTGAGCTGACACATGCCGTGATGCGGGAGCTGGATGCGCCGGATAACTGGACGATGAACGGCGAGTACGGCAGCGAGTTTGGCGGATTTTTCCCCGTCCAGGTCCGTTTCACGCCTGCCCACGAACGTTTTCACCTGGCGTTATGTTCACCGGGTGACGTCTCTCAGGTCTGGGTGCTGGTTCTGGTGAATGCCGGTGGTGAGCCGTTTGCGGTGGTTCAGGTACAGCGGCGGTTTGCACCGGAAGCCGTCAGCCATTCACTGGCACTGGCGGCGTCACTGGATGCGCAGGGGTACAGCGTTAACGACATCATCCATATCCTGATGGCGGAAGGAGGTCAGGTATGAGCGTACGTTCACAGGCACTGGTTCCCCTCAGCACAGAGCAACAGGCCGCATGGCGGGCGGTGGCGGAGACGGAAAAACGCCGCCATCAGGGAAACACGCTGGCGGAATATCCGTATGCGGGGGCGTTTTTCCGCTGTCTGAACGGAAGCCGCAGGATGTCGTTGTCTGACCTGCGATTTTTCATGCCATCCCTGACCGCAGAAGAACTGCGCGGCAACCGTTCTCAGTGGCTGTATGCCGTCGATGTGCTGATTGAAACTCAGGGCGAGGTCTGCCTTCTTCCCCTTCCCTGCGATGCAGCAGAGCGGCTGTTCCCGTCGGTGCGGTTCCGTGTCAGGGAACGCAGTCGCCACAAATCCGCACTGGTCATGCAGAAGTACAGCCGTCAGCAGGCACGGGAGGCAGAGCAGAAAGCCCGTGCGTACCAGGCACTGGTTGCTCAGGGCTGAAATCGAACTGGCGTTCCATTCACCGGAAACAGTCGGAAGCTGGCATGCCCGCTGGAGTGACCGGGTGGCAGAGCATGACCTGAAACCCTGTTCTGGCAGTGGGGCGAGCGTTTTCCGTCACTGGCCGGAATGGAACGCTGGCAGTGGCAGGATATGCCATTCTGGCAGGTTATTGCGGAAGCCAGTCTTGCAGCAAGAGAGGCCGGTCACGCTGTCCGTGAGATGGAGCGGTGGATGCGGTGCCGAACAAACTCCGGGAGGCAGCGTGATGCGGCAACAATCACACGGATTGCCCGTAAACAGTCTGAATGAGCGGGTTATTTTCAGGAAAAGTGAGTGTGGTCAGCGTGCAGGTATATGGGCTATGATGTGCCCGGCGCTTGAGGCTTTCTGCCTCATGACGTGAAGGTGGTTTGTTACCGTGTTGTGTGGCAGAAAGCAGAAAGCCCCGTAGTTAATTTTCATTAACCCACGAGGCCCACTGTATGTCTAACCAACACCAGTATGGCCTCTTACCGTGCAAATTGCAAGGAGGAGTAAACCATGAAACTACCGGGAAACGCCCTTATCTGGTGCGTATTAATCGTGTGCTGCACGTTGTTGATATTCACAATCCTGACCCGGAATCGCCTGTGCGAAGTCCGGCTGAAGGACGGATACAGGGAAGTTACGGCAACAATGGCTTACGAATCCGGCGGTAAGTAGCAACCTGGAGGCGGGCGCAGGCCCGCCTTTTCAGGGCTGATGCTGGTCTGACTGCACTGAAGCGCCTTTATAAAGGGGCTGCTGGTTCGCCGGTGGCCCCTTTCTCCTTGCTGGCATTGTACGGGCATGAACAACCAGACTACCAGGAAGGCCGATTTCCTCCGGGAACGGGATGAACGTGCGCCTGCGGCGCCCGTTCTTTTCCCCCGCCTTCTCTGTTTATGGCCAGTTGTCAGAAATGACATTACCTTTCCCGGTAAGCGCATCATTTAAACCGTCTTTCGCCTCCCTTTCCTGTTTCGATACTAATGTCCATTTTCGCAGTAAAAGGACATTTAAGATGAATGCACGAAAGGCGGTACTGGCAGATAATCCGGAATTGATCCTGCGTGTGCTACAGCTGAGATTTGACGAGTCACTGTCGTACCCGCGCATTTCTGCGCAGACTGGTGTCAGCAAAACCGCCATTTTTTTCTCTGGTGAGGCGATTTCACCAAGTATTCACTGACTGGCCTCTTTCCGGTGAATATTCCTGCGGGCAACTGGCCCGGGCTCTTTTCCCGGGGCGATATCCTTCAACCCCGACCGTGACTCAGCCTGTGAAAGCAGAGAAACCCCGCCGGAACCGATTTTCACCGGAGTTTAAATGGAGACTTGTTCAGCAGACTCTTTTACCCGGTGCCTGTGTCGCACAAATAGCTCGTGAGAACGGAATCAACGATAACCTGCTCTTTAACTGGCGGCATCTCTGGCGTAACGGCGGCCTGCAGCCGCCCGGCGAACATGAAACATCGCTACTTCCCGTGACGTTAACTCCGGAGCCGGATAATAAAATCCCGGCACCAGTGCAGATACCTGAACAGATAAATACACTGCCAGACAGTCTGTGCTGCGAGCTGGTTCTGCCGGCAGGAACCCTCAGGCTGAAAGGTAAACTGACGCCGGCGTTATTACAGACACTTATCCGCGAAATGAAAGGGAGCAGCCACTGATGATATCTCTCCCTGCAGGTTCGCGCATCTGGCTGGTTGCCGGTATCACCGATATGCGAAATGGCTTTAACGGCCTGGCCTCAAAAGTTCAGAACGTCCTGAAGGATGACCCGTACTCCGGGCATCTGTTCATCTTCCGCGGACGCCGGGGTGACCAGATAAAAGTATTGTGGGCTGACAGCGACGGACTGTGCCTCTTCACCAAACGCCTGGAGCGGGGCCGCTTCGTCTGGCCGGTCACCCGTGACGGCAAGGTGCACCTTACTCGCCCAGTTATCCATGCTTCTTGAGGGCATCGACTGGAAACATCCAAAACGAACGGAACGCGCTGGAATCCGCATATAACCCGTTGTAAAGTGAGGATATGGACACCTCACTTGCTCATGAGAACGCCCGCCTGCGGGCACTGTTGCAGACGCAACAGGACACCATCCGCCAGATGGCTGAATACAACCGCCTGCTCTCACAGCGGGTGGCGCTTATGCTTCCGAAATCAACCGGCTGAAGGCGTTGGTTGCGAAACTGCAACGTATGCAGTTCGGTAAAAGCTCAGAAAAACTTCGCGCAAAAACCGAACGGCAGATACAGGAAGCACAGGAGCGAATCAGCGCACTTCAGGAAGAAATGGTGGAAACGCTGGGTGAGCAGTATGACCCGGCACTGCCATCCGCCCTGCGCCAGTCTTCAGCCCGTAAACCGTTACCGGCCTCACTTCCCCGTGAAACCCGGGTTATCCGGCCGGAAGAGGAATGCTGTCCTGCCTGTGGTGGTGAACTCAGTTCTCTGGGATGTGATGTGTCAGAGCAACTGGAGCTTATCAGCAGCGCCTTTAAGGTTATCGAAACACAACGTCCGAAACTGGCCTGTTGCCGTTGTGACCATATCGTGCAGGCACCAGTACCTTCGAAACCCATTGCACGCAGTTATGCCGGAGCGGGGCTTCTGGCCCATGTTGTCACCGGGAAATATGCAGACCATCTGCCGTTATACCGCCAGTCAGAAATATACCGTCGTCAGGGAGCTGAGCCGTGCCACTCTGGGGCGCTGGACAGGTGCTGTTGCTGAACTACTGGAGCCGCTGTATGACGTCCTGCGCCAGTATGTGCTGATGCCCGGTAAAGTCCATGCTGATGATATCCCCGTCCCGGTCCAGGAGCCGGGCAGCGGTAAAACCCGGACAGCCCGGCTGTGGGTCTACGTCCGTGATGACCGTAACGCCGGTTCACAGATGCCCCCGGCGGTCTGGTTCGCGTACAGTCCGGACCGGAAAGGTATCCATCCTCAAAATCACCTGGCCGGTTACAGCGGTGTGCTTCAGGCCGATGCTTACGGTGGTTACCGGGCGTTATACGAATCCGGCAGAATAACGGAAGCCGCGTGTATGGCTCATGCCCGGAGAAAAATCCACGATGTGCATGCAAGAGCGCCCACCGACATCACCACGGAAGCCCTACAGCGTATCGGTGAACTGTATGCCATCGAGGCAGAGGTCCGGGGCTGTTCAGCAGAACAGCGTCTGGTGGCAAGAAAAGCCAGAGCCGCGCCACTGATGCAGTCACTGTATGACTGGATACAGCAACAGATGAAAACACTGTCGCGTCACTCGGATACGGCAAAAGCGTTCGCATACCTGCTGAAACAGTGGGATGGCCTGAACGTGTACTGCAGTAATGGCTGGGTGGAAATCGACAACAACATCGCAGAGAACGCCTTACGGGGAGTGGCCGTAGGCCGGAAAAACTGGCTGTTCGCGGGTTCCGACAGCGGTGGCGAACATGCGGCGGTGTTGTACTCGCTGATCGGCACATGCCGTCTGAACAATGTGGATCCAGAAAAATGGCTGCGTTACGTCATTGAGCATATCCAGGACTGGCCGGCAAACCGGGTACGCGATCTGTTGCCCTGGAAAGTTGATCTGAGCTCTCAGTAAATATCAATACGGTTCTGGCGAGCCGCTTACCTTTCCCGTGATTATTCTCTTTTTCTTCCTGCTCTGATTCTGACTACTGCAGTGTTGTCCTGTCTGCCGGGCGCACCTTCGGCTCCCGGCTGCCTGGCGGCATCCGGTCGTCAGGCCCGACTCCGACAGGCAGCTGCTGGCGCACCTGCCAGTCTCCGCCGAACCCGCTGGCGCGGTTTCGGGCTGTCGCTACGGTCCGATGCGTGAAAACCCGGGCTTGCAGCGACCGTTCCGGTCGCGCCGCCTCTGTCGCGCCGTGGCCTGCGCTCCCTGCATCCCGGCAAAAGGCCGCCGGGATGTAAGGCGCAACGCCGTTTCGCAAACCGCGCTTCACGTCGTTGCGGCGGGTCCCTGCCCGTTGTTGTGTCCGGTGTCATTCACCTGTTTAAGCCCCTGTCGCCGGGGGCTGATACAGCCACAACCGTCTCCGCCAGTCCAGGGGTGAAATGTACATCCCGCAAAACTTTTTGCCCAAAAGCAGGCAAAAACTTTTGCGGTCTGCCCCCGGACAGTCGTTTCCGGCCGTGGCAGTGATGCCCCTTGCGGCGAAGGTTCTCAAAAAGGTGATGGTGAATACCGGAGGGAACAAAAGGCAGGTCCCCGCAAAACGTCAAAACCGCGGCTCCCGAAACTCAACAGATGATGGGGGCTGAAAACCAGAGAGAGGAGAAAGCAGGATGAGTACCCGAAATATCCACGTTAACACCGCGTCGTACACGCTTCTTGTTGCCGGGAAGAAAAAAAACACCGGGGAAGAGAGGGACGTCCTGGAATTCAGCAGCCTGACTGAGCTGAAAAAATATCGCAAAAGCCACCCGGAAAAGATGGCCTTCAGTTATAGCTACGCGCTCAGTCAGGGTGTGGATACGCAGTTCCGCCATATCAACATTGCGGAAGCCGATCACTTCAAACAGTTCCTGCGTCAGATTAAGCGTGCCGGCCTCGATATCCGGGCGATCTGCTGACCGGATGTGATGAATATCCCTTCTGATTGTTGCAATCTTGTTAATTAGGAGATCGGGAGGATGATATTAAGCGGAAAAAATTTTTATTAAATTTATTCTTTCATAAAGGAGTAGCTGTTATGCGATTAGCTTCCCGTTTTGGTCGGTATAATTCCATCCGCCGTGAACGTCCTTTAACGGATGATGAATTAATGCAGTTCGTGCCTTGGTATTTTCCGGTGATAAACATGAGTCCAGAGAGTGAACGTTATACGTATATTCCAACAATCAATATCATCAATAAGTTACGTGATGAAGGTTTCCAGCCATTCTTTGCCTGTCAGAGTCGGGTTCGTGATTTGGGACGTCGCGAATACAGTAAACATATGTTACGTCTTCGCAGGGAAGGGCATATTAACGGGCAGGAAGTTCCTGAAATTATCCTGCTTAATTCACATGATGGTTCATCCAGTTATCAGATGATCCCCGGAATTTTTCGTTTTGTCTGCACAAATGGCCTGGTGTGCGGAAATAATTTTGGCGAAATCCGCGTTCCACATTAAGGTGATATTGTCGGGCAGGTTATCGAGGGAGCGTATGAAGTGCTCGGTGTCTTTGATAAGGTCACTGATAATATGGAGGCGATGAAAGAAATTCATCTTAACAGTGACGAGCAACATTTATTTGGCAGAGCTGCACTGATGGTCAGGTATGAAGATGAAAATAAAACGCCAGTGACACCTGAACAGATAATTACTCCCCGTCGTCGGGAAGATAAACAGAACGATCTCTGGACAACCTGGCAGCGGGTTCAGGAGAATATGATAAAAGGCGGATTATCGGGGCGAAGTGCCTCCGGGAAAAATACCAGGACAAGAGCCATTACAGGTATTGATGGTGATATAAGAATCAACAAGGCGTTATGGGTGATTGCCGAACAGTTCAGAAAGTGGAAGTCATGATAATATAAGTAAAGCCCCGAAAAAATTTTCGGGGCTTTACTTATATTATCATTTTTCGGCATCGCTGTGTCGTCTGATATACCTCAATTTCATCAACCGGCTTTCCGGTTGTCTGTAAATATTGTGCCCGCGAAAAATGGTCTGGCAGGAGGCTGCGCAGTTACCGGGTATATATAATATGGGTTCCCGCTTCGCGGGGCTTCGGCCAGTCAGTATTGTCACTCATATGATATTTTTGTGTGTGGCCTTCCATGCCGCTTTTGCGGCATAACCGGTATCTGACAATGTCTGTAAGATTAATTGTTCTGCACGCTGTTAATTTCCGGAAGTGATTTCTTCGTGGCCGGAATCCGGATACCTTTACTGCTTTTTATCCCGGTATTAATCCGGTAAACATCTGATGCGTAGGCAAGACGTCTCTGGTTCTGGCGTTCGGTTTTCCTGAATCCTGCATTGTATGCACCAACGGCCTCCCAGGTGACGCCCCATTTTTTAAATGCTATTGCCAGATAATAAGCACCGGTATAAATGTTCATGCAGGGATCTGTTGTCAGATGTTCTGGCTTAATTCCGTAGCGGGCCAGTTCGTTAAAATGCTGGGAATCTACCTGCATCAGTCCGCTGCCATATCCCGTTACCGGATTAATACCGATGGCATTAACCTGGTAACGGGATTCTTTCCATGATATTGCTCTCAGTAAATCAGGATCTATTTTGTAATCCCGGCCTGCAAGATCAAAGCAATCAGTGGCATGGCAGATCTCATTTATAAACATCAGGCAGATGGCTAACATCCATTTTTTCATTTTTCCACCTCTGGTGACTTTATCCGTAAATAATTTAACCCACTCCACAAAAAGGCTCAACAGGTTGGTGGTTCTCACCACCAAAAGCACCACACACTACGCAAAAACAAGTTTTTGCTGATTTGCTTTGGAATCATTGTTAGCTTATGTTCTAAATAATGTATTTTTAATTTATTTTTACATTATTAAATAGAGTCGTTGGCGATCCTGTGACGACTCTATGGCGACCCTTATTAGGATCAGTACTGACAATTTTTATGAAAAACATTGATATATATTAGGGACGCCCCTAGCGCCGGATCGCATTTTTTTATAGGATGATCCTAGGGGCACTGCTAGGAGTGTCTTTCTTTCTTGTGAATACTATATGCATATTTATAGTAAAAAGTTTATTTCTTAATGATGAAAGGTTTTATCTTATGGCCAGAGTAATTTTTGTATATCAGTAATGATGTCTATGATAAAGTAAATGCGATAGTTGAACAGCGTCGTCAGGAGGGGGCAAGAGATAAAGATATAAGTGTTTCGGGAACAGCTTCAATGCTTCTTGAACTGGGGCTTCGTGTGTATGAGGCTCAGATGGAGCGTAAAGAGTCTGCATTTAATCAGATCGAGTTTAATAAATTACTCCTTGAGTGTGTGGTAAAAACACAGTCGTCAGTGGCAAAGATTTTAGGTATTGAGTCTCTCAGTCCTCATGTCTCAGGAAATCCCAAGTTTGAATATGCGAATATGGTCGAAGATATCAGGGAGAAGGTGTCATCTGAGATGGAGAGGTTCTTTCCAAAAAATGATGAGGAATAAAAAAGAATTAAAAGTTGATTTGCTTCAAATAACAGAATATTGATCTGCTTCAATTTGATGACAATTAACCACATAAGGGGTATATTAATTATGTGGTTAATACCACGTTAAAACTTGATATTAAAAATCGCCGATGCAGGGAGTTCAGACCTCCCTGCATCGACTGTCCATAGAATCCTTAACGGAGGTTCCTATGTGTGCACTGGATCCTAGAGAAAGGCCACTTAACAGTCAATCAGTAAATAAATACATTCTTAACGTTCAGAATATCTACAGGAATTCTCCTGTTCCGGTTTGTGTCCGTAACAAAAACAGGAAAATCCTTTATGCCAATGGGGCCTTTATTGAACTCTTTTCCAGAGAAGATAAACCCTTCTCTGATGAAAGTTATGTACGTCTGCAGGTTGAAATTTTTCTTTCATCACTTGAGCTTGAATGCCAGTCTCTTGGGCATGGTTCCGCATTTTGTCGTCGTTTTAATTTTCATGGCGAAATCTATCAAATAAGGATGGAAAATGTTTCATTTTATAATGAGGAATCTGTTGTTCTATGGCAAATTAATATATTTCCTGACTATCCATTCTTTCGTGTGGAAAAAGAAAATTATTATCATCGTGATAGCTATGTACAGTCTGTTATATCGAATATGACAGCAAAATCATTGGTTGTTTTTTGCTTCTATGCATTAGGGTATAAACATATAAATATAGCTAAAGAATTAAAAATAACAGAAGTGGCTTCTAAAAAAAGGATTAAAAAGATTAATGCGGATATCAATAAAAGATTGGGTTCCTTTGATTTGTTCAGGAATAAATGTATTAAGACAGGTGTAATGTACGAAATATTAAACATTTTGAGTGAATATATGGGTGTTAAAAAAATGTAATAAAGCAGGGCTCGTTTTGGGCCCATTTTCGACAGGCCATTTCTGTGCAATCATGATTTTATTGGTCAGGAAACAGAGGTGAATTCAGTGAGGAGGCGTAACGCGAGAGGCGGGATAAGCAGAACAGTCTCAGTGTATCTCGATGAAGATACAAATAACCGACTTATTCGGGCCAAAGATCGTAGCGGTAGAAGTAAAACTATAGAGGTTCAGATCCGTCTCAGAGATCATCTGAAACGGTTTCTGATTTCTATAATGAAGAAATATTCAGGGAGGTGATCGAAGAGAGCGAGTCAACATTTAAAGAACTTTAGTTTTTATTATTCCATCTTAATTAGAGGTAACTTATGAATACTGTTTTTAAGTGTTCAGGGTGCTTCTGCGCCCGTCGAAAAGAAATCGTTTTTTTCTAAATTCACTCGTCTGAATATGCTTCGCCTGGTTCGTGCAGTGATCCCGGCTGCTGTTCTGATGATGTTCTTCCCGCAACTGGCACTGGCCGCCCAGGGGGCAGGTCAGGACCTGATGGCCGGGGGTAACGCCACCGTCAAGGCCACCTTCGGTAAAGACTCCAGTGCGGTGAAATGGGTGATTCTGGCGGAAGTTCTCGTCGGGGCCATCATGTACATGATGACCAAAAACGTTAAGTTCCTCGCCGGATTTTGCCATTATCTCCGTGTTTATTACCGTGGGTATGGCTGTCGTCGGTCTCTGACAGGAAATAACGTCATGTCGGGAGACGAGAATAAACTCAAAAAATATCGTTTCCCGGAAACACTGACCAACCAGAGCCGCTGGTTTGGCCTGCCACTGGATGAACTGATCCCCGCTGCAATTTGTATTGGCTGGGGAATGATGACATCAAAATATCTGTTTGGTATTGGTGCGGCGGTTCTGGTTTATTTCGGGATTAAAAAACTGAAAAAAGGGCGGGGCAGCTCATGGTTACGTGACCTGATTTACTGGTATATGCCAACAGCCCTGCTGCGCGGTATTTTTCATAATGTTCCCGATTCGTGTTTCCGGCAGTGGATTAAATAGAACTGATACCAGGATTATTCTATGGAACACGGTGCCCGTTTAAGTACCAGTCGTGTAATGGCCATCGCCTTTATATTTATGTCGGTACTTATTGTCCTCAGCCTTGCCGTTAACGTCATTCAGGGAGTAAATAACTACCGTCTTCAGAATGAGCAACGCACCGCCGTGACGCCAATGGCATTTAATGCCCCCTTTGCCGTGTCACAGAACAGTGCCGACGCCTCTTATTTACAGCAGATGGCGCTGTCATTTATTGCCCTCCGTCTGAATGTTTCATCAGAAACCGTCGATGCCTCACATCAGGCGCTTCTGCAATATATCCGCCCGGGCGCACAGAACCAGATGAAAGTTATTCTGGCTGAAGAAGCGAAACTCATTAAAAAAGATAACGTGAATTCTGCTTTTTTCCAGACCAGTGTCCGTGTATGGCCTCAGTATGGTCGTGTGGAAATCCGTGAATTCGGAAAACATGGATTGGTAACTCCGAACCTTTTACTGATATCAAACATTACATCCTTATTCTGAAGCGGGAAAACGGGGTGACCTGGCTGGATAATTTCGGGGAAACAGACGATGAGAAAAAATAATACGGCAATAATATTCGGCGGACTGTTTTTTTCCTGCAGCGTGATGGCCGGAACCGGTACGCTGGCCCCCACCGTGGTGCCAATGGTGAACGGTGGTCAGGCCAGTATTGCCATCAGCAATACCAGCCCGAATCTGTTTACCGTTCCCGGTGACCGGATTATCGCCGTGAACAGTCTGGATGGTGCCCTGACCAATAATGAGCAGACCGCCTCCGGCGGTGTGGTGGTTGCCACCGTCAACAAAAAGCCCTTTACGTTCATTCTGGAAACAGAACGTGGTCTGAATCTTTCCATTCAGGCCGTTCCCCGTGAAGGCGCGGGGCGTACCATTCAGCTGGTCAGTGACCTGCGCGGAACCGGAGAAGAAGCCGGTGCGTGGGAAACGTCCACGCCTTACGAATCCCTGCTTGTGACCATCAGCCAGGCCGTCCGTGGCGGAAAATTACCCGCAGGCTGGTATCAGGTCCCGGTGACAAAGGAAACCCTGCAGGCCCCGGCTGTCTTCAGTGGCAGATGCCGTATGGACGGGGGAATCACCTGAAAGATGGTCCGCTTTGCCGTGGAAAATAAAACGCTGTCTGCCCTGAATATCCGGGAAAGTGACTTCTGGCAGCCGGGAACCCGTGCCGTGATGTTCAGCCAGCCTGCCAGCCAGTTACTGGCAGGTGCGCGCATGGATGTGTATGTCATCCGTGACGGGGAGGGCAACTGATGGCCAGTATCAATACCATTGTGAAACGCAAGCAGTACCTGTGGCTGGGGATTGTGGTTGTCGGTACAGCCTCCGCGATTGGTGGGGCACTGTATCTGTCTGATGTGGACATGTCCGGTAACGGTGAAACCGTGGCTGAACAGGAGCCTGTGCCGGATATGACCGGTGTGGTGGATACGACCTTTGATGACAAGGTGCGTCAGCATGCCACCACAGAGATGCAGGTGACGGCAGCGCAGATGCAGAAGCAGTATGAGGAAATCCGTCGTGAGCTGGATGTTCTGAACAAACAGCGCGGTGATGACCAGCGTCGTATTGAAAAAGCTGGGACAGGACAATGCCGCCCTCGGCAGAGCAGGTAAAAGCCCTGGGTGCAAATCCCGTCACCGCGACCGGAGAACCAGTACCGCAGACGCCAGCCTCACCGCCCGGCCCGGAAGGCGAACCTCAGCCGGGTAATGTTCCGGCGACATTCCCGCCGCAGGGCAGCGTTGCTGTTCCACCGCCGACGGCGTTTTATCCCGGTAATGGAGTCACGCCACCACCACAGGTGACGTACCAGTCTGTGCCGGTGCCTAACCGTATTCAGCGTAAGGTGTTTACCCGTAATGAGGGAAAACAGGGACCATTACTGCCGTACATTCCGTCAGGAAGTTTTGCGAAAGCCATGCTGATTGAAGGGGCGGATGCCAATGCCTCAGTCACCGGTAATGAATCCACGGTACCGATGCAGTTGCGTATCACCGGCCTGGTGGAAATGCCGAACAGCAAAACGTATGACGCAACGGGATGTTTTGTGGGTCTGGAAGCCTGGGGGGATGTCTCCAGTGAACGTGCCATTGTACGCACCCGCAATATCAGCTGCCTGAAGGACGGAAAAACCATTGATATGCCGATTAAGGGGCATGTCAGCTTCCGGGGTAAAAACGGTATCAAGGGCGAAGTGGTGATGCGTAACGGCAAAATCCTCGGCTGGGCATGGGGCGCAGGATTTGTTGATGGTATCGGTCAGGGAATGGAGCGTGCCTCCCAGCCGGCTGTCGGGCTGGGTGCCACTGCCGCTTACGGGGCCGGCGATGTCCTGAAAATGGGTATTGGCGGCGGCGCATCGAAAGCGGCACAGACGCTCAGTGACTACTACATCAAACGTGCTGAGCAGTATCACCCGGTGATACCGATTGGTGCGGGCAATGAAGTGACGGTGGTGTTCCAGGATGGCTTCCAGCTGAAAACCGTGGAGGAAATGGCGCTGGAGCAGTCACAGAGTACAGCGGAAGAGGGTAACCCGAAAACCCTGTGCCGAATCCTCCCTCGGCAGAAAGCCACCTGAACGGTTTTAACACCGACCAGATGCTGAAACAGCTGGGCAACCTGAATCCGCAGCAGTTTATGTCCGGAGACAAGAACCCGCAGGGCGGGGATGCCGGCAAGGAGGGCGGAAATGGCGGGTGATGCACTGACATTCCGTGTGGCGTTTGTCGTTCGCTGGCTGCTGTGGGTCGTCAGGTTTGTGGTTATCTGGCCGCTGGCAACAATGGCCCTGATGGCGTTATTTGTTTTATGGAAGGACAACACCACACCAGGAAAATTACTGGTTCAGGAAATTGACTTCGTAAGACAAACAGCCCCCTGCCGGGCAGTTTCCTGTAAGAGAATGTCTGCCTTCTCTGCATGATCTTCCGGGAGCAGAAGAGAAAAATCTGCCGTTACCGTGCTGCTGATGCTGCAGATTATGTCAGGGAAACTGACCGGTCACTGATGCAACTGGTCACCGCATTCTGGGCAACGCTGGCACTTATGTATATGTCGTTTGCGGCAGGCACCGGGAAATATCCGATGATATGGCCCGGAAAAATGAAATGTGTCCGGGTGGGAACCGCAGATGAACGACTGAAGGAAGTTTATACGGAAGACGCTTCCCTGCCGGGAAAAATCAGGAAATGCCCTGTTTATCTTCCTGATGACAGAACAAACAGAAACAACGGAGATAAAAATGAATATGTGTAATATTAATGTGATTACTGCCCGCGCTGTGCCGGATAAAAGCGTATCAGATGATTTTATACATGCTGTTCTCAGTAACTGCACCACAAAAATAGTTCTTCCTGCACCGGAGAAATTCAGTCCTGAATCATTACCGCACAATTTTAATATGGCTGCTGTCGGTGTGATGAAGAAGGGAATGTCGATGCGTTTATTTTCTTCTCCGGGGCATATTGTGGCCACCGGACAATCCGGTGGCGGAAAATCTGTTCCGGTGAAAGAACTAATCGACAGAATTATTCAGAAATATAAGGAACCCTTCGATGAATAAGCTGGTTTCTGATGGCAGCGTCAAAAAAATAAATTATCCGGTGCTGTATGAGTCCGGAATAACACCTCCGTTATGTGAAGTCAGTGCACCAGAACCTGATGCGGGGGGAAACGCATTGTGGCATATGTTTATAAATCATCACGGAATACGGTTTTTGAAAATCCTGACATTGTAAAAACCTGTACGGTCAGGGATTTGAAGAATGATTTTGTGAACTGCGATGAGAAAGGTGAGGGACAATGAAACAGATTTCTTTATTTATTCCTCTGCTGGGGACCTTATTACTTTCCGGCTGTGCCGGAACAAACTCTGATTTTGAGTGTGATGCCACCACATCCGATACCTGTATGACGATGGAGCAGGCCAATGAAAAAGCCAAAAAGATGGAGCAGGCTGCAGATGCAAAGCCGGCTGCGGCATCACTGCCGCGCCTGGCTGAAGGGAACTTCCGACAACCACGGTGCGGGCCGCCAGCACGGCCAGTCCATCCGGCAGCGGGCCTGTAGTGACTGCACTTCCGGAGCAGAAACTGCTGGCACCACGCCCGCTGTTTACCGCTGCCCGGGAAGTGAAAACGGTTGTTCCGGTCAGTTCAGTTGCGCCGGTAACACCTCCCCGTCCGCTAAGAACGGGTGAGCAGACGGCAGCATTATGGATAGCGCCTTATATTGATAATCAGGATGTTTATCATCAGCCATCCAGTGTGTTTTTTGTTATTAAACCGTCTGCGTGGGGAAAACCACGTATTAATTAACTGGCCCTGAAGTTGTATATCAGCCGGCAATGCCGGCGGGCTTTCTGTATTCAAAATCTGCCTGTAAAACGAGTGCCCTGTGCGTGAAAAGGGACGGGCGGTAGCGTGTCAGAACATGTCGGGAGGAATATTCCGTGAGTGATGAAGCCGATGAAGCATATTCAGTGACAGAACAACTGACCATGACAGGAATAAACAGGATACGCCAGAAAATAAATGCTCATGGTATTCCTGTTTATCTCTGTGAAACATGCGGAAATCCTATTCCGGAAGCCCGGCGGAAAATATTTCCCGGTGTGACGTTATGTGTTGAATGTCAGGCGTATCAGGAAAGACAGAGAAAACACTATGCATAAATCAGAAAAATGAAAAAATAGATTCTATTCTGGATGAACATCAACAGATATATCGCAGACAGAACCGAATATATGTCACCCTGGCGTTTTGTGCGTTTATTGAATGGATTCCCTGTATTATTGCCGCGTTCGGCGTTGATGGTATATATCTGAAAATCCTGTTTACGGTCCTTGCCTGCTGTGGTGGGGTATTCTGTTTTATTTGCTTCTTCACCCTCCTGCCGGAATCACTCATGGTCCTCAGCCGTCAGAGCCTGCTTCAGCTTATGCGTCTGACTGAAGACGTACCGGATGCGAGACAGGAACTGCTTAACCGTCTGCTGTCCGGTAAAAAACTGACTGGTCGGGATGAAAAGGATATCCGGCGTCTCTGGCAGGAGAAAGTGGATGCAATGCAGGAGTCTGCCACCCGTCAGCGTGAACAGGATACCATCCGGAAGTTTACTGAAGAGAGTAAATCTGAATGAAAATCTGCTGTGTTTTATAACCTCATAAGTTAACTGAATGAATATTCAGTGATTAATAATTTAACTGGAGGTAATAAAGAATGCATACCTTTATTTTTCTTGTGCTGATAAAAAATATTAACGGTGGCGGAAGCTGGAATATTACTCCCATGCCAAATACGGATGTATGTGTACAGATCCTTCGGAGAATAGAAGCGCGTGGAGGCAGGGGCTTAGGAAATACAGGGGAGTGTATTGAAGTTAAAACAAATGGACCTTTGAACAACGTGATGGAAACACTGAATGGTGGTGGGCAATGAGTGCTTACTGCTTCGAAGGAAAATGAAATGAAGTCGATATATTTAAAATCTGTTCTGGCTTTTATATTTGTTGGCGTTATGGCTATGTTGATATGTGGTCTTTTTTACAATGATTACCTTGAGCAACAACCTGCAACACCAGAACAACTGACAGAGATTACACAGGATACCCCCTGTGCAGCAGAAGCATTTAAGGAAGCTATTCAGTCTGACGCCTCTTATTATCAGCCTGAACCTTTAAGTCTTGGTAAGGCAAAAGAGCTTGCATCAGCGTGTAGAGAAAGAAATGAAATGGCAGAGGTGAAACGGGTAAGAGAAAATGAGCGCAATAAGATACGCGAAAAACAACTTCAGGCATTAAATGATGCTCATTCAGCAAAGGAACGTTAATCCTGGTTTCCTGTTAAAAATATCCATCTCTTATTTGTGCTGTGGTTTCAAGAATGGCACTGCGTGATATATCCACGGCCACAGACTGATATTTTCCTTTTAAACGCACTAAGGAATACTCATTATGAGTAATAACCCACTTGAGGCCGTCACTCAGGCGGTTAACTCTCTTGTCACCGCACTGAAAACTGCCTGACGAATCCGCAAAAGCCAACGAAATCCTCGGTGAGATGAACTTCCCGCAGTTCAGCCGTCTGCTGCCGTACCGTGATTACAACCAGGAATCCGGTCTGTTCATGAATGACACCACGATGGGCTTTGTGCTGGAAGCCATTCCCATCAATGGGGCGAATGAGTCCGTTGTGGAGGCGCTCGACCACATGCTGCGCACCAAACTGCCGCGCGGGGTGCCGTTCTGCATCCATCTGATGTCCAGCCAGCTGGTTGGTGACAGAATTGAGTACGGGCTGCGTGAGTTCTCCTGGTCAGGTGAACAGGCTGAACGGTTTAACGCCATTACCCGTGCCTATTATATGAACGCGGCAGCGACACAGTTCCCGCTGCCGGAGGGGATTAATCTGCCCCTGACCCTGCGGCATTACCGGGTATTCTTCTCGTACTGTTCTCCCTCAAAGAAAAAAAGCCGAGGCCGACATTCTGGAAATGGAAAACCTTGAAAATCATCCGGGCGTCGTTACAGGGGGCCAGTATCTCGTCACACAGACGGTGGATGC
>VOFK01001013.1_pt1 | contig 27836 bp, 34 predicted proteins | sample 5384121 | NCBI WGS metagenome assembly VOFK01 (sample SAMN12384730, study PRJNA508395) | human gut metagenome | isolation source: healthy gut J | host: Homo sapiens | reverse complement strand
CGTCCGCCAGCTGCGCGATGGCGGCGTTGCGCTCGTTGATGACCTCGTTTTTGAAGTGAGGCTATCCGACTTTTTCTGCGTGGTGTGGAAAAGATGGACTGGATGAAAATGACCGCGTCGGGCTGCTTTCGCGCACGAGATCGAGCAGCGATTTGTACTGGGCCGCCCAGTCCGCGGCGGTGTAAGCGCCGATCTCATTGATGCCGAGAAGGATATAGACCTTGCCGAACTGCCTCGTGCCGAGCGCCTCGGCGAGCGTGACCTTTTGCCGTCCAGCTCGATGAAGCTCTTTTCCACGGCGTCCTTACCGTCAGACCGTTCTTGGTGAAGTAGGTCGCGTTGCCCAGCCCCGCGTAGTCGTGGAAGCCGTCGGTGTGCGAGTCGCCGAGAAAGAGCGCGTCGTCAAATAGCTCGCGTCCACCGTGGTAAATTGGCTGACCGGCTCCTCCGGCTCGTCGGGGATCACCGGATCGACCACCTCGGGCGGCTGGGGCAGGAGATCGGGCACGGGGCTCGGGATCGACTCAGACACGCCGGGGATCGTCCACGGAAAGACGCCGCTCTCGGCGGCATCAAAAAAAGCGGCGATGGCGGGCGTATTCTCGCCCAGCGCGTCGAGATACTGCTCGTAAGCGCCGGTGGGGTCGAGCGCGGTGAAGGAATTGAGCGCCGCGGCGCTCACCGCGCACAGCCACAGCAGGGGAGAAAAGTGGGACATGGAAAGACCTCCTTCAGAAAAATTCAGAAGCGGGCGTAGAGGAACGGGTTGCCCGTGCCGGTCGCGATGAGATAGAGACACAGCCAGAACACCGCGAACAGCGGCAGCCAGACGAGCGGCGTCGCGCGGTATTTTTCATAGAAGTGGCGCGGCCACGGCGTGGCGAGGAGAATGCCGGAGAGCAAAGAGCCACCAGTAGCTTTTGAGCTGGCGCAGAAGACGTTTAAGAAACACGCTCGCCGCTGCTGAGGAAGGGATAGAGACGGGAGAAGTAGTCCCCCCAGCTCGCCGAGGTCAGAGATGCGGAATACCACCCACGTCTGCGGAATAAGAAAGAGAAAATAGAGACGCGAGAGGAAGCGGTGACGCTCTAAGAAGCTGCCGATGCAGAACTTTTCCAGCGCGATGAACACAAAGAGCACAAGGCCCCACAGAACGAAATTCCACGCCGCGCCGTGCCAAAGACCTGTGAGCGTCCATACAACGAACAGGCTCAGAAAGAGTCGGCACTTGCCGTTCCGGCTGCCGCCGAGCGGGATATAGAGGTAGTCGCGGAACCAGATGCCGAGCGTGATGTGCCAGCGCCGCCAGAATTCGGAGATGGAGCGTGAGCAGTAGGGCAGGTCGAAGTTGCGCGGGATCACAAAGCCGAGCATACGGGCAAGCCCCATCGCCATGAGCGAGTAGCCCGCGAAGTCGTAGTAAAGCTGCAGGCTGTAGCCCACCGCGCCGAACCACGCCAGCGGCGCGGAAAGATAGGCGAAGCCGATGCGTTCGAGCGCCGTCCACAGCGAGGCGAGCTGGTCGGCAAGAATGACCTTACACCCGAGCCCCACGACAAAAAGCGAAAAGCCGCTCTCGACTGCCGCGCGGGAGAAGGGACGCTTCGTGTGCAGCTCCGCGCAGGCGGCGCAGGATGGGACCCATGACGAGCTGAGGGAACATCGCCTGAAAGGCGGTATAGTCCAAAAGGCTGCGCTCGGCCTCGGCGTCGCCGCGGTAGACGTCCGCGATGTAGGCGATGCTCTGAAATACATAGAAAGCTCACGCCGAGCGGCAGGGCGACGCGGAAAAAGGAAGAGTCGGTATTCGTCAGTCTGCCCAGATTTTCCAGAAACCAACCCATGTACTTGAAATAGAAGAGACTGCCCACATCGCACGCGAGCGCGAGGATGAGCCAGGCGCGCCGCTCATCGCCGTGCGCGTCCTCGATCAGCCGCCCTGCGGCAAAGTTGACAAGAATGAGCGCGACCAGCACGAGAAAGCGCGCCCGTACCAGCGCCGAGCCAATAGAAGAGCAGGCTCCCCAGTGCGAGCACGGCGTTGCGGAAGCGGGCAGGGACAATATAGTATACCGCCAGAAAGGCGGGCAGAAAATAAAAGAGAAACGGTAAGGTCGAAAAGCTCACGGTGGATGCTCCTACAGTAAAATGAAAAAGGAAGAAAGGTTTACAAACGGCGGAATGCGTGCTACAATATCCGCGCCGCAAGCCGCTGCAATACCTTATTGTAGGTGCTTCGGCGCCGTTCGTCAACAACAAAACGGTTACAAATTTCAGGAAATGAGCAGGAGGCGGGCGAGACGGTGAGTAAGGAGAAAATTTTTGCGCTGCTCAGCGCGCAGGCGGGAGACTTCGTCTCCGGCGAGGACATCTCCGCGCAGCTCGGTATCTCCCGCGCGGCGGTGTGGAAGGCGGTCGGCGCCCTGCGGCGCGACGGCTACACCATCGAGGCGCAGACGGGGCTGGGCTACCGGCTGGCGGATTCGCCGGACGTGCTCAGCGAGCGCGAGCTGCGCCGCCGCCTCGGCGAGACGAAAACCGTCGGGCACACGCTCGATTGCTTTGAGAGCGTGGATTCCACGAACAGCTATCTCAAGCGCATTGCCGCGGAGGGCGCGCCGGACGGCGCGGTGGCGGTGGCCGACGAGCAGACCGCAGGGCGCGGACGGCGCGGCCGCAGCTTCTCCAGCGGCCCGGGGCGCGGCGTGTATCTCTCGGCGCTGCTGCGCCCGCAGCTCGCGCCGGAGAAGATACTGCCGCTCACGGCGCTCGGCGCGGTGGCGGCCTGCGATGCGGTGGAGCGCGTCTGCGGCGTGCGGCCGCAGATTAAGTGGACGAACGATCTTGTCCTGAACGGCAAGAAGCTCAGCGGCACGCTTACCGAGCTGTCGCTTGAGGGTGAGAGCGGCACGCTGCAATACGCCGTCATCGGCATCGGCGTCAACTGCAACAATACGCTCGAGGACTTCCCGCCGGAGCTCCGCGATATGGCGACCTCGCTCTATCTGGAGACAGGAAAGCGCGTGCAGCGCGGCCGGCGCGCGCTCATTGAGGAGCTTGACAAGCTCTACGCCGCGCTGCAAAGCGGCGACACGGCATCCTACCTCACGGCCTACCGCCGCGACTGCCTGACGCTCGGACGCGAGGTGCAGCTTTTATGGCAGGATGTAAAGGAGAAGGTCACGGCGCTGGACGTGGACGAGCAGTTCGGCCTTGTCGTGCGCCGCGCGGGACGGAACGGTCGAGACCATCCGCACGGGGGAGGTCTCCGTGCGCGGTCTATACGGCTATGTGGAATAAAAAGGAGACGCTATGGCAAAGAGACTCTGGGAACTGTTTTATACCTTCGCCAAGGTCGGCGTGATGACCTTCGGCGGCGGCTACGCGATGCTGCCTATTTTGCAGCGCGAGGTCGTGGAGAATAAGGGATGGGCGACGGAGGAGGAGCTGGCGGACTGGTTCGCCATCGGTCAGTGTACCCCGGGCGTCATCGCGGTGAACACCGCGACCTTCGCGGGACGCAAGGTGCTCGGCAATGTCGGCGGCGTGGTGGCTACCCTCGGCGTCGTGTTTCCCTCGCTCATTATTATATCCCTCCTCGCCGGCGTTATCACGACCTTTGCCGAGGTCGCTTGGGTCAAAAACGCTTTCGCGGGCATCCGTGTGTGCGTGTGCGTGCTGATCTTCAACGCGGTGGTGAAGCTGTGGAAGAAGTCCGTCGTCGACAAAAAGACGCTGGCGCTCTATGCGGTCATCCTGCTCGCGTCGCTGCTCACCGACCTCTCGCCGGTGATCTTCGTGCTGTTCGCGGCGGTCAGCGGCATTGTGCTGCAGGTCGCGCTCAAGAAAGGCGGCGAGGCGGAATGATGCTCTATTTGCAGCTTTTCTGGGAATTTTTCAAGACCGGCCTTTTCGCCATCGGCGGCGGCATGGCCACACTTCCGTTCCTCTACGATATGGCGGATAAGACCGGCTGGTTCACCCGCGCGCAGCTTGCGGACATGATCGCCGTGTCCGAGTCCACGCCCGGCCCCATCGGCGTCAACATGGCGACCTACGTCGGCTTCCTGACCGGGGGCGTGCCCGGCGCGGTGACGGCGACCGTCGGCCTCATTGCGCCGAGCGTCATTGTGATCCTCATCGTCGCGGCTTTCCTGCAGGCGTTCCGCGACAGTAAGTACGTCGCGGGTGCGTTCTACGGCCTGCGTCCCGCGTCCACCGCGCTCATCACGGCGGCGGGCCTTGTCGTCGTGCGCGAGACCTTCTGGCTCACCGGCGGTGTGCTCTTCTGGCAGGGGGACCGTCCTTGCCGCCGTGCTGCTCGTGCTCACGCGCTGGGTCAGGCAGACGAAGAACTGGCACCCCATCGTGTTCATCGGACTCTCTGCTCTCGTGGGCGTGGTGTTCCGCTTTGCGGGCGCGTAAATGCAAAAAGAAAGCGGCCGGCCGGCTGCTTTTTTGCTGTGTGCCTTGCTCAGTCCTCGCTCGCGATGTGGCTGGCGATGCGCTGCATGATCATGTCGAGCGCGACGAGGTTGTGCCCGCCCTCGAGCACGATGATGTCCGCGTACTTGCGGCTCGGCTCAACGTACTGCTCGTGCATGGGCTTGACGGTCGTGAGGTACTGCGTGATGACGCTCTCGAGCGTGCGGCCGCGGTCGCGGATGTCGCGCAGGGCGCGGCGCAGGATGCGCACGTCGGCGTCGGTCTCGACGAAAATTTTAATGTCGAACATATCGCGCAGGGTCGGGTCCTGGAAAATGAGGATGCCCTCGACGATGATGACCTTGGTGGGGAAGACCTCGACGGTTTCGTCCGTGCGGTTGTGGTCCACATAGGAGTAGACGGGGCATTGGATGCTGCGGCCCGCCTTGAGCGCCTTGAGGTGCTCAACGAGCAGGCTCGTTTCAAAGGCGTCGGGATGGTCGTAGTTGACCTTGGAGCGCTCCTCGTAGGTCTTGCCGTCCTGCCGCTTATAGTAGCTGTCGTGTCCGATGACGGTGACGGCGTCGCCGAAATGCTCCTTGAGATGGCGCGTGAGCGTGGTCTTGCCGGAGTCGGTGCCGCCGGCGATGCCGATGAAAATGGTGCTCATAGGCGTGATATCCTCCCCCCTGTTGTTCGCTTGTCTGTCTCTATTATAAAAAGCACGGCGGCAAATTGCAAGGGCGATCGACCGCCGACGAAAAAAATTCCTCGAAAAAAGGGAAGAACGGTTGACGGCGGGGCAAAAAGAAAGTATTATGTAAATAAGTTTTTCGCGCGGACGCCCTGCGTCCGTGTTTTCGGGAGGATAATGTATGGACCTCATCAAATGCCCCGTCTGCGGAGAAAAGTATTCCTCAAGCTATCGCCGCTGTCCCTTCTGCGAAGAGGAGGATCGCCCGCGCAAGGTGTCCGGCAAGCGCAGAGGCGGGCATCACGTGGCGGAACGAAAGCACACGCACTCCGCCCGCGGCCCGCTCATCGCGGTGCTGCTGGTGGTGCTGGTCATCTTTTCATGGTATCTCTTCGGCGGCAAATTCATGGAAAAAATTCAGGAGGACCGCGCGAACGATGTGGAGAACGTCGACCCCGCGCCGGTCGATCCTGTGCAGGACGATCCATCGGATACGCCGGTCGATCCCATCGAAACGCCCGATGACCCCGCGGTCACGCCCGACGAGCCGGCGCCCGCCGGTGGTGGAGGACCCGGAGCCGGCGACGCCCACGGTCAATCCCGCGGCGCTGTCAGTCGGGACAACGTCGGCACGACGCTGAAGAAGGATGACAGCGGCCGCTTCGACTGCACGATCCGGATGAGCGATTCCATTCAGCTCATTCTGCGCGGCACCGACGCGGCAGCGACCTGGTCGAGCGAGGACACCTCCGTGGTGACGGTCAGCGCGGACGGCAAGCTCAAGCCGGTCAAGGCCGGCACGGCCAACGTGACGGCGAGCGTCGGCGGCGCCACGGTCCGCTGCGTGGTGCGCATCAACAATTAAAGGCTGACAGAGAACGACCCCTCGGGGTCGTTTTCTGAGGCTCTCGAAAAAGTGGCAAAGCCACTTTTTCGAGAAAGATTCGCTGCGCTCTGCGCCTCGGTTGTCCGCTGACAGCGGACAATTCGACGCTCGCTCCGCGCAAAGTGTTTTCTGCCACGCACAGGTCGCGGCAGAAAACGGATCAAACATCTTTCGCGTCTGCGGACGCGAAACTCTGCGAGGCTTTCCGATAGACTGAGAACGACCCCTCGGGGTCGTTCTGCTTTTTGCTGTGCAAAAGCACAGCAAAAATTGAAATGTGCCCTTTCCTCGCCTCTGCGGGGCAACCGGAAAGGATGCACAAAAGCTTCATGCGTCGGCATTTGAGCCGATTTGCGGTGCGGTGCGCGTGCATGAAGTTTTATACACTGTCTATTGAAAGTGCGTCGGTTTTGTGATAAGATAACCTTGTACCAATAGTACCTGAAAAATAACGGATGGAAACGATACCATGGATCGACGGAGCTTACTGGACCGCGCGGCGAAAAGTGCGGAGGAGCGTGTGCTTTTGGGGCACATATTGGATAAATATGACCAGTGCCGGCAGCGGAACCTGCCCACGAACACGGCGTTTTTAAGTCCGGCCGAGGCGCAGGGCGCGCGGGACCTGCTCCCGCGCCGCCGCGATCCACGAGGGCTTCGCCCTCCTCGGCGGCTACGAGGGCGCGGAGCGCCGGATGCTCTTTTTCCTGCCCGACTGGCAGGAGGAGGCCGACGCGTCCGACGCGATGGCGTTCTCCGCGCGGCGTGGCACGAGAGTGAGCACCCCACGCACCGCGACCTGCTCGGCAGTCTCATGGCGCTCGGCGTAGAGCGCGAGACGCTTGGCGACATCCTCGTGAGCGAGGGGAGCGCCGACCTCATTGTGAGCGCGGGCGTCGCGCAATATCTGCTCGACAACTGGACGGGCGCGGGGCGCACGGCGCTGCGCCTGACGGCCATCGGCGCGGACGCGCTTCGCGTGCCGGAGCAGAAGGTCAAAGGAGATCCGGGACACGGTGGCGACGCTGCGGCTCGACGCCGTGACCGCCGCGGGCTTTTCCATGAGCCGCGGCAAGGCTGCGGAGCTGATCGCCGCGGGACGTGCAGAAAAAACTATCGCGAGGTCACCAAGGGCGACGCGAGCGTGGCACAGGGCGACGTTATTTCCGCGCGGGGACTGGGAAAATTTGAGGTCGCCGAGGTCGGCGGCCTGAGCAAAAAGGGGCGCACGGGCATTCTGCTGCGCCGGTATCTGTAAGGAGAAGCAAGATGGAACAGAAGAAGATCGACCGCATCAACGAGCTTGCCAAGCTCGCGAAGGAGCGGGAGCTGACCGACGAGGAGAGGGTCGAGCGCGCGGCGCTGCGGCAGGAGTATGTGAATTCCGTGCTCGGCGATCTGCGAAATCAGCTCAACAACACCTATGTGATGGACGAAAAGGGCAACAAGACCAAGCTCACCCGGTGGAGCGAGGACCGTAAGCTGGGCAAGTAGATCCGACGTTTTTCGCGCCCGCGGGCGCGTATGCTGAAAAGAGGGAGGACAAGCGCCATGGAGCATTTTGATCTCGCCGCCTTTTACGGCGGCAGCGCAACGGAGCTGTACCGCACGCTCGGCGCGCACCGCACGCCGGACGGCTGGGTGTTCCGCGTCTGGGCGCCGCACGCGGGGAGCGTGAGCGTCGTGGGCGATTTCTGCGCGTGGGACCCCACCGCGCATCCGATGCGCCGTCTCGATGGCGGCATCTGGGAGACGGAGGCCGCGGGCCTTTCGCCGTATGATACCTACAAGTTCGCCGTCACCGCGCAGAGCGGCGCGGTGACCTTCAAGGCCGACCCCTACGCCTTCCACGCCGAGACGCGTCCCGGCACGGCGAGCAAGCTCTACGAGCTTGCGGGCTACGACTGGGGCGACGACGCGTACCTTGCGGCAAAGCAGCCGGTCTATGACCGTCCGCTCAACATCTACGAGGTCCACCTCGGCTCGTGGCGGCGGCGCGAAAACGGCGATTTTTACGACTACCGCTCGCTCGCGGACGAGCTGAGCGAGTACGCCGCCGACCTCGGCTACAACTGCGTGGAGCTGATGCCCGTGACCGAGTATCCGCTCGACGACTCGTGGGGCTACCAGTGCACCGGCTACTTCGCGCCGACCTCGCGCTACGGCACGCCGCACGACTTCATGTACTTCGTGGACATGATGCACCGAAGGGGCATCTCCGTCATTCTTGACTGGTGCCCGCGCACTTCTGCAAGGACGAGCACGGCCTCATTGACTTCGACGGCGAGCCGTGCTACGAGTACGCCGACCCAAAAAAGCGCGAGCACGCGGGCTGGGGCACGCGCGTATTCGACTACGGGCGCGGCGAGGTGAAGAGCTTCCTGCTCTCGTCCGCCGCCTACTGGCTGCGGGAATATCACCTTGACGGCCTGCGCGTGGACGCGGTGGCGTCCATGCTATACCTCGACTACGGGCGCGAAGCGGGCGAGTGGACGCCGAACAAAAACGGCGGCCACGAGAACTTGGAGGCCATCGACTTCCTGCGCGCGCTCAACACCGCCGCCTTTGCCATTGATCCGAACGTGATGATGGTGGCGGAGGAATCGACCGCGTGGCCGCTCGTGACCTATCCGGTCTCGGACGGCGGGCTGGGCTTCAACCTCAAGTGGAACATGGGCTGGATGAACGATATGTGCCACTACCTCAAGCTCGACCCGTGGTTCCGCCAGTTCCATCATAAGGACCTCACCTTCTCGCTGATGTACGCCTTTTCCGAAAACTTCGTGCTGCCCATCTCGCACGACGAGGTGGTGTACATGAAGGGCAGTCTGCGCGGCAAGATGCCGGGCGACGAGTGGCGGCAGCTCGCGGGCGTGCGCAGCTTCATGGTCTATATGCTCACGCACCCGGGCAAGAAGCTCACCTTCATGGGCGCGGAGCTGGGCCAGTGGCACGAGTGGGATTTTGCCGGTCAGCTCGACTGGTATCTGCTCGAAAACGATGCCAACCGCAGGATGCAGGATTTCTTCCGTGCCGTCAACCGGTACTACTTGACGAACCCCGCGCTCTGGCGCATCGACTTTGACTGGGCGGGCTTTGAGTGGCTCGTCGCGGACGACAACGAGGATAACACTGTCGTCTTTGTCCGCCGCGACGGCGCGGGCGAGGAGCTGCTGGTCGCGGTCAACTTCTCGCCCAACGGCTACCGGGACTACCGCTTCGGCGTCCCGCCGCGGAAAACGTGGCGCGAGGAGCTTTCCACGGATGATACCGCGTTCGGCGGCACGGGCGAGTGGCGCAACGAAAAGCCGGTCCGAACGCAGGCGATCCCCTCGCACGGACGCGAGCAGTCTATTGCCATCACCATCCCCCCGCTCGGCGCGGTCATCCTGCGCGGCGCGGGCGAATATAAGAAACCGAAAGCGAAAAAAAGCAAGGCAAGGGAGGAATTACCGGCATGAAAAAAGAGTGCATCGCCATGCTGCTCGCCGGCGGACAGGGCAGCCGCCTTTACGTCCTGACGGAGAACATGGCAAAGCCCGCCGTCCCGTTCGGCGGGAAGTTCCGCATCATCGACTTCCCCCTGTCCAACTGCGCGAACTCCGGCATCGACACCATCGGCGTGCTCACGCAGTACCGCCCGCTGGAGCTCAACCGCTACATCGGCAACGGCCAGCCCTGGGACCTTGACCGCTCGGACGGCGGCGTACACATCCTCCCGCCCTACCAGAGCGCGAAGGGCGCGACGTGGTTCAAGGGCACGGCGAACGCCATCTACCAGAACATCGGCTTCGTGGATATGTACGATCCCGACTATGTGCTCATTCTCTCCGGCGACCACATTTACAAGATGGACTACGCCGCCATGCTCGCGCACCACAAGCGTGTGCACGCCGACTGCACCATCGCCGTGATGGAGGTGCCCTGGGACGAGGCGAGCCGCTTCGGCATCATGAACGTCGACGGCGAGGACACCATCACGGAGTTTGAGGAAAAGCCGAAGCAGCCCAGGAGCAACCTTGCCTCGATGGGCATTTACGTTTTCTCGTGGAAGAAGCTGCGCGCCTATCTCATCGCGGACGAGAACGACGCGGACTCGAGCAACGACTTCGGCAAGAATATCATCCCCGCCATGCTGAATGCCGGCGAGAAGATGTCCGCCTATCGCTTCGAGGGCTACTGGAAGGACGTCGGCACGCTCGATTCCCTCTGGGACGCGAACATGGATATGCTCGCGCAGGGCAGCGGGCTGAACCTGCTCGATAAGGACTGGCCCATCTATGCCCGCGCGGAGAGCGAGCCGCCCGCCTACCTCGGCGAGACGGCGGAGGTCGACCACAGTGTCGTCACCCGCGGCTCGGAGGTCGAGGGCGCGGTGCGCAATTCCGTGCTCTCGCAGCGCTGCACCGTCGCCGAGGGGCGCGGAGGTGGAGTATTCCATCCTCATGCCCGGCGCGGTCGTCGAGCGCGGCGCGAGGGTCGCCTACGCCATCCTCGGCGAGAACGTCCGCGTGGGCGAGAACGCCCGCGTCGGCGCGTCGCCCGAGGCGGCGCCGCCGGAGGCGGGGGCATCACGGTCGTCGGCCCCGAGGCGCAGATCGAGGCGGGCCGCACGCTCAAGGCGAACCGGATGCTCAACCGCGAAGGAAAGGAGACGGTACGATGAACGGACTGCACGGCATTATTTTCTCCTACGAACAGGAGCCGGGACTGCGCGAGCTGGCGGAACGCCGGATGCCCGCCTCCATCCCGTTCGGCGGACGCTACCGCGTCGTCGATTTCATGCTCTCCAATCTGCACGCCGCCGGCATCACCGACGTCGGCGTGGTGCTGCACGGCAACTACCAGAGCCTGCTTGACCACATCGGCAACGGCAAGACCCTGGGACATGGCGCGCAAGTACGGCGGGCTGCGTATCCTGCCGCCCCTTCGCCGATACCCGCGCCTACCGCAGCGGCGAGTTCCGCGGCAAGATGGAGGCCCTTGCCGGCGTCCGCTCATATTTACAGGGGATACGGCAGGACTACGTCGTGCTCTCCGACAGCGACCTCATCATCAATCTGCCGCTCGCGGACGTGTTTGCCGCGCATCTGGAGAGCGGCGCGGACATCACCGCCGTCTGCACGGCGAACGGCGGCTTCGTGGACAACGCGACCTACCTCACGCTCGAGAGCGACGGCGCGATCGGGCAGGTCTGGTGCGCGCCGACCACGCCGCGCGGCCACCGCTCGCTGGAGATCTACATTCTCAGCAAGCAGTTGCTGCTCACGCTCGTGGACGAGTGCTCCGCGCAGGATAAATACAGCTTCCGCCGCGACGTGCTCGCGGGCATGACCGGACGGCTGAAGCTCCGGAGCTACGTCTGGGACGGCTACGCCGCCCAGCTCCGCTCCGTGCAGGAGTATTACGACCGCTCGATGGAGCTGCTGCAAGGCTCCATCCGCGCCGAGCTCTTTGCCGCCGCGCGGCCCATCCTCGCCAAGGAGGACGACGAGGCGTCGAGCTATTTCGCGCCGGGCAGCCGCGTGAAAAATTCGCTTCGTCGCCGACGGCTGCACCATCGAGGGCAGCGTGGAGAACTGCATCCTCTTCCCCGGCGTGACGGTGGAAAAGGGCGCGGAGCTGCGCGATTCCATTCTCTTCAAGGGCACGCGCGTGCGCGACGGCGTGACGCTCCGCTACGTCATCACCGACAAATATGTGGAGGTCCTGCCCGGGCGCACGCTCATGGGGCATGAGAGCTACCCCATCGTCATTTCCAAGGGCAGCATCGTCTGAAGCACACACGGAATAAGGAGGAAAGCTATGAACATTCTCTATGTCACATCCGAGGCCGTTCCCTTCTGCAAGACCGGCGGCCTTGCGGACGTTGCGGGCAGCCTGCCGCAGTCGCTTGCCGCGAACGGCGACCGCGTGAGCGTCATTCTGCCGCTCTACCAGAGCGTCGCGGACGCGTGGCGCGACCGGCTGCACTTTGAGCGCTACACCTATGTGCGCCTTGCCTGGCGCAGCCTGTACTGCGGACTTTTCTCCTACGAGCGGCAGGGCGTGACGTGGTACTTCGTGGACAACGAGCAGTATTTCAAAGCGTCCCGAGCTTTACGGCTATTATGACGACGGCGAGCGTTTCGCCTTCTTCTGCCGCGCGGTGACGGAGCTACTGCCGCTGCTGCCGGAGAAGCCGGACGTTGTGCACTGCAACGACTGGCAGACCGCCCTCGTGCCCATCTACATCCATGACGAGGCGGTGCGCGAGGAATTCTACAAGTCCGTCCGCACGGTCATCACCGTCCACAACATCGAGTATCAGGGCCGCTACGGCCGCGAGACGGTCGAGGACCTTTTTCGGCCTTGACGCGGGCTGGTTCACCGGCGGCACGCTTGCCTTCGACGGCGACGTGAACCTGCTCAAGGGGGCGCGATCGTCACGGCGGACGCCGTGACCGCCGTCAGCCCCACCTACGCGCAGGAGCTCAAGTATGCCTACTTCGCCCACGGCCTTGAGAGCGTGATGCAGATGGTGGAGGGCAAGCTCCACGGCGTGCTCAACGGCATCGACATGGAGCGCTACGATCCCGCGAGCGACCCCAACCTGACGGCGAACTACTCGCTCCGGCGCATGGCCGGCAAGGCGAAGGACAAGGCGGCGCTGCAGCGCATGATGGGCCTTGCCGAAAGAAAGGACACGTCCGTGGTCGCGATGGTCTCGCGGCTCGTGAGCCACAAGGGACTCGACCTCGTGTGTGAGACACTCGATTACTTCATGGAAAAGGATATGCAGCTCGTCGTGCTCGGCAAGGGCGACGGGAAGTACGAGTCATACTTCTCCTGGGCGCAGGCGAAGTATCCGGGCGCGCGTGGCGGTGCATCTCGGCTACTCCGAGAGCCTTGCCATGCAGATCTACGCGGGCGCGGACCTGTTCCTCATGCCGTCCAAGAGCGAGCCGTGCGGCCTGAGCCAGATGATCGCCATGCGCTACGGCGCGGTGCCCATCGTGCGCGAGACCGGCGGGCTGAAGGACACCGTTCACGCCTACGAGGCGTGGAACGGCGCGGGCAATGGCTTTTCCTTTACAAATTATAACGCGGGCGATATGTGCTACGTCATCGGCGAGGCGGTGGACCTTTACCATCAGAAGCCGGAGGCCTACAAGGCTCTGCGCAAGCGCGGCATGGCCGAGGATTTCAGCTGGGCGCGCAGCGCGAAAAAATACCGCGAAATTTACGATTCCATCTGCAAATAAGGTAGGTACAAAGAAATATGGATATCACTACGACACAGGGAATGAAGCAGGCGCTTACGGATAAGCTGCGCCTGGGCTTCGGCGTGACGCCCGAGGAGGCCGACGACGCGCAGGTGATGCGCGCCGCGGCGCTGGTGCTGCGCGACGTGATGACCGAGCGCGGTGTGGAGAGCCGAATGGCCACGCGCCGCGAGGAAAAGAGGAAGGTGCATTACCTTTCCATGGAATTCCTGCTGGGCCGCAGCCTGGAAAAGAACGCCTACAACCTCGGCGTGAGCGGCGTGCTGCGCGAGGCGATCGGCGAGCTGGGCTTCCGCGCGGCGGATATTTTCGAGGTCGAGCCTGACGCGGGCCTTGGCAACGGCGGCCTCGGCCGCCTCGCCGCCTGCTATCTGGATTCCATGACCACGCTCGACATCCCCGCCGCGGGCTACTCCATCTGCTATGAGCTGGGCATCTTCCGTCAGCGCATCGTGGATGGGCAGCAGGTCGAGCTGCCGGACAACTGGAAGGACATCGGCGGCGCGTGGCTGATGCCCAAAGCCGCAGGAGACGGAGGAAGTGTTCTTCGGCGGCACGGTCCGCAAGTTCTGGGACAACGGACGGCTGCACGTCGTGCCCGAGGGCGCGACGAAGGTGCTCGCCGTGCCCTGCGACATGGAGATCACGGGCTACGGCACCGAGCACGTCAACCTCCTGCGCCTGTGGGATGCGAAGTCCCCGACACCGGTGGATATGAGCCTGTTCTCGCAGGGGCGAATACCTGCGCGCGAGCGAGCAGGAGGCCATGGCGGAGACCATCGCCAAGATCCTCTATCCCGAGGACAACCACTATGAGGGCAAGTCGCTGCGCCTCAAGCAGCAGTATTTCTTCGTCTCCGCCACGATGCAGTCCATCATGCGCAAGCACATATCGAGGTCTACGGCACGGCGGCGAACTTCCACGAGAAGAACGTCATCCAGATCAACGACACGCACCCTCGCGTTCGTCATTCCCGAGCTGATGCGCATTCTGATGGACGATGCGGGTTTCGACTGGGATACTGCGTGGAACATCACGAAAAAAATTCCGTCGCCTACACGAACCACACCGTGCTCGCTGAGGCGCTCGAGCGCTGGCCGCAGCAGCTCATGGAGACGCTGCTCCCGCGCGTGTGGGAGATCATCACCGAGATCGCGCACCGCTATCAAAAAGCAGGTCGAGAACTTCTACCACGACCCCGCCAAGACCGCGGAGCTGGCCATCGTCTGGGACGGGCAGGTGCGCATGGCGAACCTGTGCATCGCGGGTGGCATGGCGGTCAACGGCGTTTCCGCGCTGCACTCCGACATCCTGCGCCACGACGTATTCCGCTGGCAGTACCAGATGGAGCCGGAGAAGTTCAAGAACGTCACCAACGGCATCGACCACCGCCGCTGGCTCGCGCAGATCAACCCGCGGCTCGACGGCCTGATCGCCGACCTCTGCGGCGGGCGCGGCTATCTGCTCCATCCCGAGGAACTCAAGAAACTCGAGGCCTTCGCCGGCGATGGCGCGGTGCTCGCGCGGCTTGACGAGATCAAGCGCGCCAACAAGCTCGACTTTGCCGCCTACGTCAAAAAGACGCAGGGGCGTGGCGCTCAACACCGACGCCATCTTTTGACGTGCAGGTCAAGCGCCTGCATGAGTACAAGCGCCAGCTGCTCAACGCCATGCACATCATTTATCTGTACCAGAAATTGCAGGACGATCCGAGCATGGAGCTGCAGCCGCGGACCTTCCTCTTCGGCGCGAAGGCCGCGCCGGGCTACGCGGTCGCCAAGCGCATCATCCACCTTATCAATTCGCTGGCGAACCAGATCAACAGCGATCCGCTGTGCAGGGGACGCCTGCAGGTCGTCTTTCTGGAGAATTACCGCGTGTCCCTCGCCGAGCATCTGATGCCCGCGAGCGAGGTCAGCCAGCAGATCTCCACCGCCGGCAAGGAGGCCAGCGGCACGGGCAACATGAAGTTTATGATGAACGGTGCGCTGACCGTCGGCACGCTCGACGGCGCGAACGTCGAGATGCACGAGGTGCTTGGCGACGAGAATATGTTCCTCTTCGGCCTGCACGCAGACGAGGTCGCGCGCTTGAAGGCGCAGGGCTACGCGCCCCAGCGGCTCTGCGAGCGCGACGACGCGCTCAAGCGCGTGGTCGATCAGCTCCGCACGGGCTTCTCCGACGGTGTGAGCTATGACGATCTCGCCCAGCGCCTGCTCCAGCGCGACGAATATATGCTCCTGCAGGACTTCGCCTCCTACTGCGCCGCCGAGCAGCGCATGGCGAAGACCTACGCCGACCGCGCGGCGTGGGACCGTATGTCGCTTCTCAACATCGCGCGCAGCGGTATCTTCGCCGCCGACCGCGCGGTCGCGCAGTATGCGGACAACATCTGGCACGTCCCGCACAAGTAAGCAAAGCGGAGGAAAGAGACGGCGGCGCCGTCTCTTTTCCGCGCTATTGACAGGCATGATATAATTTCTCTGACTGAAAATCACGAGAACAGAGGAAAACGCTATGGAATTCACACAGGGCGTGCGCTTCGACAGCCTTGGCCTGCTGCCGGAAATGACGCGCGCATTGGAAAAGAAAAACATCGAATGGTCCACCCCCGTGCAGGCGGGCTGCATCCCGCCGATGCGCGAGTGGAAGGACGTGATCGCCAAGGCCCCCACCGGCACGGGCAAGACCTTTGCCTTCGGCATTCCCATCATCGAGCACATTGACCCCGAAAGCGAGGAGGTGCAGGCGGTCATCATGGCGCCTACGCGCGAGCTTGCCATGCAGATCACGGCGGAGCTGCGCGACCTGGCCGTTTTTATGAGCGGCATCCGCGTGGTGTGCCTCTACGGCGGCGCGCCCATTGGCAAGCAGATCGACGCGCTGAAGAAAAAGCCGCATATCGTTGTGGCGACCCCGGGCCGCCTGTCCGACCACATGAAGCGCCGCACCGTGCGGCTTGATCGGGTGCAGACCGTTGTGCTCGACGAGGCCGACCGAATGCTCGACATGGGCTTCATCCACGACGTGACCCGTATTTTGGACAAGATCCCATCCCGCCGCAACCTCGGTATGTTCTCCGCGACCATCTCGCGCGAGGTCATGGACATCAGCTGGGTCTACCAGCGCGACCCCGAGGAGATCACTGTCCGCGCGGACGAGCAGAATAAGCCCGACATCCTCCAGTATGCCGTCACGGTCGAGCAGACCGACAAGGTCGCGGCGATGGCGCGCATCATCCGGCAGGAGAAGCTGGAGCGCGTGATGGTGTTCTGCAACACCAAGGGGCATGGTCGAGCGCCTGACGAAGTACCTTGAGATGGAGGGACTGGATGCCGCCTGCATCCACGGCGACATTCCGCAGAAAAAGCGTGAGCAGGTCATGGCGCGCTTCCGCCGCGGCGAGCTGCCTGTGTTCGTCGCCACCGACGTCGCCGCCCGCGGCATCGACGTGGACGACGTGGACGCGGTGTTCAACTACGACGTGCCGCAGGAGAACGAATATTACGTCCACCGCATCGGACGCACGGGCCGCGCGAAGCGTCACGGCGTCGCCTACACGCTCGTGGCGGACTACCCGAGCAAGATGCGGCTCGACGCCATCGCCAAGTTCACCGGAAACGATGTCAAGCCCGCCCACTTCGAGGGTGATACGCTGGTCGTGGACGCCAAATAATAACAATTTGTAACTTTTTGCCCCGCTCGTCTTTACAAGCGGGGCAAATTTTTATATAATCATTTAGATGTTTGCCTGTGCGGCGCGCTTCGCGCCGCGTTTTACGATAGAGAAAGAGGAGACGCTCCCGATGAAAATGCTGCGAAGATCCGTCTGTCTGCTGCTCTGTGCGGCGCTGTTTTTGGCCCTGCTCGCCGGCTGCGGCAAGCAGGAGGAGCCCGCGGAGGACTTTGTGGTGAGCGCCGCGGTCTGCGGTCCGCTGGAGACGCTTGACCCGACCATGAACACCGACGTGGGGGCGGAGAGCCTGCTCTCCACGCTCTTTGAGGGTCTGATGCGGATGCGCGACGACGGTGCCGGCAAGGCGGTCGCCGTGGCGGGCATCGCCAAGGAATACATCGAGGAAAAGAATTACGACGACACCGTGACCTATACGTTCACGCTGCGCTCCGCGGCCCGCTGGTCGGACGGCGAGCGCGTGACGGCGGAGGACTTCGTTTACGCCTGGCAGCGCCTGGCCGATCCGGCGACGGCGTCGCCCAACGCCTCGCTTCTGAGCATGGTCGCGGGCTATGACGAGGTGCGTGAGAGCGGCGACGTGTCGCTGCTCGGCGTGAAGGCCAAGGGAGAGAAGCACCTTCCTCGTGACGCTCAGCAGGCCCTGTGCTTACTTCATCACCAGCGTCTGCACGTCGCCGGCGACGGCCCCGCTGCGCCGTGATCTGGTGGAGGGGAATGCGAGTTGGGCGGCGACCGCCGACATCGTGACGAACGGCCCCGTGGGCACATGGGTAAAGGCCGCGCAGCTTCAGACGAAGAGAAACGGCGAATACTACGAGAGCAAGCTCGTCGTGCCGGACAGCATTTGCTTCCGCTTCGAGACGGACGCGCAGACGAACTACGATCAGCTTCTTGCCGGCGAGCTGGACTACACTGCGAAGCTTTGCCCTACACGGCCATCGAGCAGCTGGCGGAGGATGAGACGTGGCAGCCCGCTCCGCTGGCGGAGACGGTCTGTGTGCTCTACAACCATCTGACCGACACCTTCTCCGACGTGCAGCTGCGCCGTGCCTTTGACCTTGCCATCGACCGCGCGGCGCTCGCCGAACAGCTCGGCGTGACGGCGACGGCGGCGACCGGCTGCGTGCCCGACGGCATCAGCGACGCGCCCGAGAGCGGGGAGGACTTCCGCACGGCGGGCGGTGAGCTCTGTGCGGCGAACGCCGAGGGCTATGCCGAGCGCAGCGCCGAGGCGGCGCGGCTGATGACCTCTGCCGGACACTATCAGGGCGCGGCCTGCCGACGCTCCGCTTCCTCTTTGTGGAGGGGGGAGCAGACGCGCGCGGCGGCGCTGAGTCTGTTCAATATGTGGAGGACCGCCACGGGCGTGGCGGTCGAGCTGGTGGGCGTGAGCGCCGAGGGAGCTTGACGCGGCGCTCGCCGCCGGTGATTTTGACCTCGCGCTCACCACGCTCACGGCTCGCTGCGACGATCCGATGGAGTACCTGCTGCCGTTCCGCGGCACGTCGGAGAGCAACGTCTGCGGCTACCGCAACGACACCTTCGATCTGCTCGTCGGCGTGGCGGAATCGACCGGCGACCTGACCGCCCGCGCGGCCTTCCTGCACGACGCAGAAGCGATGCTGCTTGAGGACAGCGCCGTTTCGCCGCTTTGCTTCTCCGGTACAGCCTACCTTCTGCGCGAGGGCCTCACCGGCGTGAGCCACGACTGCTTCGGCCACAGCTACTTCACCGCGGTCTCCCGCGCGGAGACGGGACCGGCTGCGTAATAGACACAACAAAAAACCGGCGTCCGCTTGAAACGGACGCCGGTTTTCTGCACTGTTTAGAGACCCTGCAGCAGAATGATGACGATCAGGATCGGCAGCACCCACTGGAAGTAGGGCTTGAGCCAGCGGGCGAACCCTGAGGCCCGTGCCCTTGTTGGCCTCGGCAAGATACTTGTCGAAGCCCCAGCCCCACTTCGTCACGCAGAAGAGGAGGTAGACGAGCGAGCCAATGGGCAGCAGGAGGTTGCTCACGAGGAAGTCCTCGCTGTCGAGCACGTCCTTGCCGAGGATGGGACGGAAGTCGCTCCAGATGTTGTAGCCGAACACGCAGGGCAGACTGAGAACGGCGATCAGGATGCCGTTGATGAGCACGGCCTTCCCGCGGCTGATCCCGAAGGTGTCCATGCAGATGGCGAGGATGTTTTCAAACACCGCCAGCACGGTGGAGAAGCTCGCGAAGATCATGAACAGGAAGAACAGCGCGCCCCCAGAAGCGCCCACCCGCCATGTTGATGAAGACCGGCGGCAGCGTCTGGAAAATCAGGGAGGGGCCGTTGTCCGGTGTCACGCCGAAGGTGAAGCAGGCGGGGAAGATGATGGTGCCCGCCATCAGCGCCACGAAGGTGTCGAGCGCGCAGATGCGCACGGCTTCGCCGGGCAGGGTGTGCTCGTCGCTCATGTAGCTGCCGAAGATCTCCATGGCGGCGATGCCGAGCGAGAGCGTGAAGAACGCCTGATTCATCGCGTCGGTGACGAGACTGCCGAAGCCGTTTTCACGGATGGAATCCATCGAGGGGACCAGATAGAACTTCATGCCCTCCGCCGCGCCGGAGAGCGTCAGGCTGTGAACGGCGAGCACGAGAATGAGCGCCAGCAGGCAGAGCATCATGACTTTCGTCACGCGCTCAAGACCCTTTTGCAGGCCGAAGGAGCAGACCAGAAAGCCCGCGACGACCACGACCTCGGCCCAGAGCGCCATTTCGCCGGGGGAGGAGAGCATCGCGCCGAAGGCGCGCGACCTCATCCGTGCTCATGCCGGAATGGAACGCGCCGGTGAGGAACTTGCCAAGTAGCTGACCATCCAGCCGGAGACGGTGGTGTAGTACATCATCAGCAGGTAGCAGCCGAGCAGGCAGAACCAGCCGTGGATGTGCCATTTCTGACCGGGCTTTTCCAGCGTCTTATAGGAGAGCACGGCGCTCCTGCGGCTCGCGCGGCCGACCGCCAGTTCCATCGTCAGCACGGGCACGCCCATCACGAGCAGGCAGAGCAAGTAGAAGAGAACGAAGTAGCCGCCGCCGTTCTTGCCGGCGATGTAAGGGAAGCGCCACACGTTGCCAATGCCGATGGCGCAGCCCGCGCTCACCAGCAGGAAGCCCAGACGGGAGCGGAAGGATTCGCGTTTCATGCTTTCTGAACACCTCATTTGTTGATAAACTCGACTGCCGCCAAGGCGGCAGTTTGATTATTCTACCGCAAAGAGCCGCCCTTTGCAAGGGCGGCTCTCGAAAAAAATGCACAAAATTGCCGTTTGGCCGTTCATCCGAATTTCGCGCGGAAGCGCCCCTGTGCGGCACGGCCCGCGTCGGTCAGACCGTCACGGTCGCCGAGCAGATAGGTGACGATGCGGGAGAACATATCGAGGTCGTAGCTGTCGGTGAGCGAGGCGCGGTAGGCACTCAGCCTTTCGAGCGCGCGGTCCTGCTCGGCAGCGTCGTATTGACCCAGCCAGTTGAGGAAGCTAATGCCGCTGCTCATCGCCTCTTTCAGCAAGCCGCCGTCCAGAGCGTCGGGGCGGAGGACATTGTTTTTTGCCAGCAGCGCGGTCAGATCGGAATAATAAGCGGGGCTGCCCGTGCTGCAATCGCCGCTCATGCTGCCCTCTAACATGCGCCGCGTGCCGCCGTCCATGAGGCAGACGATATAGGGGACCGTCCAGACCGTGTCGCCGTCCAGAATGGCCCAGCCGTCCTCGTCCACCTCAGTGCCGCCCGCGAGCAGGATATTTTCCGGCTTTTGCGCGTGGTAATGCTGGCTGAAGCTGTAAACCTCCAGCGTCAGACCCTCATAGCGGGTCTCCGCACCGAGGAAGGAGACGTCTGTGTACCAGTCATCGTACTGCGCGGCGCTGGTCCCGCAAGGAAGTGTCGTACCGCTGCCGAACAAGCTGCTTTGCCCGCGCGGCGACCTCGGCGGGAACGCTCGGGTCAGCAAGCGTCGCGTCGGCGATGTGGTCGGTGTGGCTGCGGTCGGGCTTGTAGAGCAGCAGGCTTTCACCGTCGAAGTAGAGATAGCGCGTGAAGTTGACCCCATCGCCGGGAACGTCGCCCGCAGACAAGCCGCCGAAGAGGACCGAGCGGCTGTCGGGAGCGGCGGATGTGTAGTCCCACCAGTTCAGCTCCGGCCACGCGGCGGTGATGACGCTCTTGAGGTCGACGCCGTAGAGCTCGCCGCCGCGCTTGTAGTAGATCGCGGGGAAATCGGAGCTGTTGACGATCTCACACACGCCGTCGCCGTCCATGTCCACCTGTATGAGCCAGTCAAGGGAATCGGAGGGGATGCGGCGGTCGGTGACGCGCTGTGCCTTCCCGGCAAGGGGAATGGTCATCCACGGCTCCCGCGCGGGCAGGATGTCCGCGAGCGGCGTCGGTGCGGCGGTCTCAAAGTCCGGCAAAGGCGCGGGCGAGGCTTCCAGACTGTCGAGGCACGCCATCAGCGCGGGACTGTCGATCCAGAGCGTTTGACGGTCGCTGGGATAGCTGGAGGAGAGCGCCGGCTCAAAGGCGGGAGAGAGGAGCCGCACGCAGTCGAAGCCGCAGAGGAAGGTGTATTGCGTGCCGTCCCGCAGATTCACCGCGAGCGTGTAGTATGTGCTGTCTCCGTAGCCCTGCTGTGTGTAAAGCTCCGCCTCGGTGAGGGCGTTGAGTGCGGGCACGAGCTGCGCCGAAAGTGCGGTCAGCTCTGCATCGACGAGGAAACGCGAGCTGCTGCCATCTCGGAATTGCAGGTTGAGAATGTCCTTTGCGCGCAGAGCTTGCGCCCAGTGCAGGAAGCTGTCGACGGCGTCACGCTGTGCCGCCGTCAGACCGTCAAGAAGTGCGGGGCGGAGCAATCGGTACAGAGTTGTGTCAGTTCCGCGTTGTCCACGACGGCGACGGCCTTCATGTAGGAAAATGGCTCTCCCTCGGTTTCGTACTCCGCGGGTGCGTCCAGCGCAACTTGCCCATTCTCGCTCAGCGAAAAGCCATAATAGCCGGTATAATCATCGTTGAAGCTGAGCGTATAACGGACTTCTCCATCGCGGGCTGCGAATGGAGTAAGCTCCTCCGCACGGACGCTGCGGAGAATGCCCTCGAGTGCTTCGATCTGCGCGGATGTATCATCGGAGGGCTCCTCCAGAAGGAAGCGGGCTGCGCCGGTCTCGGCGTCCCATGCGCCACAGCCTGTTATTTTGCTGCCGTCAAGCTCCTTCGCCCAGTCGAGAAATTCGAGACAGGCCTGCGCGTCCTCGGTCGTGAAGCCCGCGTCGTACCATTCCTGCGTGACCTCGGGCGTCGTATCCGGCGCGCCGGTGAAGCTCACCGCGCACAAGAGCGCCGCGAGCGCGACGACGGCGAACACCGCCGCGGCCTTGGCCTGCCGGTTCTCCGCGATGCGTGTGATGCGCTCCTTGAGGCCCCTTTTGCCGCTGGTCATGGTCGTCGCGCCGAGCAGCGGGTTCTGCGGCTTATCGCACACAGGCACGAGCGCGAGCAGGGCTTTGCCGTAGGCGGTGCGCTCGTCCGCGCCGAGCGCGCGGAGCGTCCCCTCGTCGCAGGCCAGCTCGCAGTCCTCGCGCGAGAGCACCGCCGCGAGCCACACGAGCGGGTCGAACCAGTAGACGGTCAGGCACACGCCGCGCAGCAGCGACCACAGCGGGTCAAGGTGCCGCGCGTGCGTCTGCTCGTGCGCGAGCACGAAGCGCAGGGCGTCGGGGCTTTGCAGCACCTTTTCGTTCAGGTAAACGGCGGGGCGCAGCACACCGAACAGGCACGGCGGGGGCAGCGCGGACACGAGATAGACCGGATAGCGGCAGCCCTCGACGCGGTAAGGCGTGCGCGCCTTGCGCAGCGCGCGGGCGAAGCGCAGGTTGGTGAAAAGGAACCACGCGCCCACGCCGGCCATTCCGGCGTACCAGACGTAGGTGAGCGCTTCGGAAAGCGTGACGGTTCGGTAGGTCGGCGTCACAGTGTAGTATTCGTCGGCAGGGGCGCTCTGTGGCGCGTCGGACGGCGGAGACAGAGGCTCACCCTGCGACTCCTTGCCGGGCAAAAGCTGTGCGAGGCGCCGCTCCGTGCCGTCCTGAACGTACAGCACGGGGGGTATCCAGCCGCTCCTCCACAACGGTCTGCACCGGCGCGGCAGCCGAGAGAACGTTGTGCGCCAGTGTGCCGACGTTCACCGGTACGAGCAGCCGCACGAGCACCAGAAGCCAGAGCGCGTACTGCATCCGGCGTGAGACGGTGCGGCGGAACAGCTGCCGCAGCGCCAGCAGCGCAAGGATCAAAACAGAGGAAGTCAAAAAGGATCTCTTTCATTTCGTGTTCCCTCCCGCTTGCTCCAAAATGGCGGTCAGCTCGTCGATGTCTTCCTGTGTGAGCGCGCGGCCCTCGACCATGGCGCTCATCATCAGTCCCAGGCTGCCGCCGTAGACCTTACCGAGAAAGCTCTCGGTCTCGGTGCGGGCGGCGTCGCTCTGCGCGACGGCGGGATAGAACTGCTTGGCGCGCCCGCCGGCCTCGTGGCGCACCGCGCCCTTGGCCTCCAGCCGTGTGAGCATGGTGATGACGGTGTGCTTCTCCCAGCCGGTCTCGGCGGAGAGCGCGGCAGTGAGCTGCGTGATGGTCTGCGGGGACTGCTCCCAGAGACGGTGCATCAGCTTCCACTCCGCGTCGGTCAGATTGCAGGACACGGGACATTCCTCCTTTCGGTATACAGCTGTATACCTGTCTGAGCTCAGCATAGCAGAAAGGTATACAATTGTCAACCAAAATTTGCAGAGAAAAGCCGCACCCGTGGGAGCGGCTTTGGCACAGATTTATTTTTTCCGCCACACGGACGGCAGGAACAGCACGAGCAGAGGCATGATCTCCAGTCGCCCGAGGAGCATCGTAAACGAGAGCACGAGCTTTGAGAGCGGTGAGAGAAAGCCGAAGTTGCACGTCGGGCCGACAAGGCCGAGGCCAGGGCCAACATTGCTGATGCAGGTCAGGGATGCCGTGAAGCGGAGGTGAAATCCAGCTCGTCGAGCGAGACGATCAGCGCGGAGAAAAAGAGGATGATCATGTAGGCAAAGAAGAAGAGGGAAACGGAGGAGATGGTATCCTCCTCCACGCGCTGCCCGTCGAGCGTGATGGGGCGCACCTCGCGCGTGTGCAGGATGCGGCGCAGATCGCGCTTGAGTCCCTTGAAGAGCAGCACGATGCGCGAGACCTTGATGCCGCCGGCGGTCGAGCCGGCGCAGCCGCCGGCGAACATCACAACGAGCAGTACAAGACGGCTGAACTGCGGCCAGAGGTCGAAGTCCTCTGTGCAGTAGCCGGTGGTGGAGATGAGCGTTGTGACCTGAAAGGCCGCGTGCTCGATGGCGGAGCCGACGGAACGGCCCGTTTTGAGAACAAGATCGAGCGCGATGAGCGCGGACGAGCCGAACACGATGCCGGAGTAGACGCGCAGCTCGTCGCTGCGCAGGACCTCCCGCCAGCGCCGTGTACCGGCCAGAAACAGAAGCGTGAAATTGACCGACGAGACGAACATGAAGACCACGATGATCCAGTTGACCGCCGAGGACTGGTAGTAGGCGATGCTTTCGTTGCGGACGGAGAAGCCGCCGGTCGAGATGGTCGTGAGCGCGGTGGTCACCGCGTCGAACCACGGCATCCGCGCCGCGCGGAGCGCGAGCGTTTCCGCCGCCGTGAGGAGAATGTAGATGCTGTAAAGCATTTTGGCCGTGTCGTTCGTGCGCGGCAGCAGCTTGGAGGAGATAGGGCCGGGGCTTTCGGCCTTCATCAGGTTGACGCTGCCCTCGCCGAGCTTCGGCATCAGCGCGAGCAGCAGGACGAGAACGCCCATGCCGCCGAGCCATTGCGTCAGCGCGCGCCAGAGCTGGATGCCGCGCGGCAGCGAGGCCGGCGCGCCGAAGATGGAGGCGCCCGTCGTCGTGAAGCCGGAAACGGTCTCGAACAGCGCGTCCACATAGCCGCAGCAGCCGCTGAGCGCATAGGGCAGCGCGCCGAAGGCGGACAGCACGATCCAGCCGAGCGCCACGGCGACATAGCCGTCGCGGTTCTGCAGGCGTGATTTGGCCGTATGCAGCCGGCTCAGCGGCAGACCGACCGCGAGGCAGAGCAGCGCCGTGACGCCGAAGACGGCGGTATTTTCCCGGCAGACGAGCGCGATGACGAAGGGAATGAGCAGGGACACGCCCTCGATGCCCAGGATGATGCCGAGAATTTTGAAAATGAGCTTTTTGTTCATGTCGCGCCTTCCTCCGTGCAGCGGCTCAACGGACCAGAATGTCGTTGAGGTCCTTGAGGAACAGAGATTTTGCCACCACGATCACGCGGTCGCCCTCCGAGATGATGGGTGGCCGCCGGGAATGAGGAGCTTACCGCCGTGGACGATGGCGGCGACCAGCAGCCCCGGCTTGAAGTTCAGGTCCTTGAGGGGCGTATTGAGGAAGTGCGTCGCGCCGGTCGCGGTGAATTCCACCGCCTCCATCGCGCCGCCGAGGATTTATGCAGGCTCTCCACAGCGCTGCCCTGCGAGTTGGCGAGGCCGCGGACGTAGCTGGAGATCTGGCTGGCCGTCACGTCCTTGGGGGAGATGACGGTGTCGATGCCGAGGTCGTGCACCAGCGCGGTGTAGTTCGGGCGCGACATCTTCGGCAGGACCTTGGCAACGCCGGAGTCCTTCGCGGTGAGCGCCATGAGCAGATTCTCCTCGTCGCGCCCTGTGAGGGAGACAAGGCATCCGCGTCGAAGATACCCTCGGATTCGAGCAGGTCATGGTCCGTGCCGTCGCCGTGGAGGATGGTCGCCTTCGGCAGCTTCTCGGCGATCGCCATGCACTTTTCCTCGTTCTGCTCAACGATGGTGATGTGCATCCCCATGCCGTCGAGCGCCCAGGCGAGGTAGAGCGCGATGCGCCCGCCGCCGATCACGCTCAGCTGGCGGATGGGCGAGGTGTCGCGGCCCATGCTGCGCAGCACGCGGGCGGTCTCGGTCGGCGTGCCGATGGCGTAAACGCGGTCGCCGGCTTGCGGGACAAAGTGGCCGTTCGGCACCAGCACCTCGCCGCCGCGCTTGGCCGCGCACAGCAGCAGCGCGTTGGGATGGAGCTTGTTGTATTCGATCAGGCTCTTGCCGGCCATGCCGTCCTGCTCGGTGATCTGGAAGCCGATGAGCTCCACGGTGCCGCGGGCGAAGCTCTCCACGCTGAACGCGGCGGGCACGCGCAGGATGCGCGCGATCTCCTGCGCGGCGGCGTATTCGGGGTTGATGATCATGTCCAGACCGATCTCGCGGCGCAGGATCGGCGCGTCGCGGAAGTATTCGGGATTGCGCACACGGGCGACTGTGTGCTTGGCGCCCAGCTTTTTCGCCATCAGCGAGCAGACGAGGTTCACCTCGTCATCCGCCGTGGCGGCGATGACCAGATCGGCGTCGCGCACACCGGCGCGCAGCAGCACGCTCGCGCACGCACCGTTGCCCTCGACGCACATGGCGTCGAGCGTGGCGTCGGCGTGCTCGATCACGGCGGCGCTCTCGTCCACCAAAATCAGGTCGTGCTCCTCGCCGACCATCTGCTGGGCAATGGCGTAGCCGACCTTGCCCAGACCGACAATGATGATCTTCATGCTTTGTTCTCCTTCTGCCGCGCACCGCGCGGCGCGTAATAGCCTTGGTATCCGCGCGCCTCAGCTGCGCGCGGTCTTCATTTCCATCAGAACGCTGTTGAATTCCGCGCCCATGATCATCATGGTCGCCGAGAGATACAGCCACAGCAGCAGCACGATGATGGCGCCGATGGAGCCGTAGATGACGGAATAGTTCGCTGCGTTTTCCACATAAAGCGAGAAAAGCAGCGAGAGGACCATCCAGGCCGTGAGCGAAAAAAGCACGCCGGGCCAGACGTAGTGAACGCTTCGCGTCTCCTGTGCGAGGCCGTAGAGCACGGCGAGCGCGAGAAAGACGATGCAGCCGAGGAACACGAAGCGCAGCGTCGACCACAGCTCAATGAAGCCGTCGGTCAGGATGGCGCTGAAATGGAAGTAGTCCGCGCAGAGGTTCAGCACGCTGCGGCCCACCGTCACGAGCACCAGCGAGAGCAGGATCGTGAGGATCAGGCAGATGGTGTAAAGGAACACCTTGGCCTGATGGCGGAGGAACTGCGTGGGACGCCCCATGCCGTAGGCCTTGCGCACGCTCAGCAGCAGCGCGTTGGCCGCGCGCATCGGGAACCAGATGGAAAAGATCAGGCTGAAGGTCATCAGCGTCCGGCTCGATACGCGCGAAACGTAGCGCAGGTACTGGATCAGCAGGTCCAGCACCTCGGCGGGGATGATAGTGCCGAGCTGGCGCAGGAAGCCCTCAATGTCCACAGCGAAGAAGCCGACGAGGTTGCTCAGGAAGATGAGCAGCGGGAACATCGCAAAGAGCAGGTAATACGTCAGCGCCGCGCTGTCGCGGGCCACGCGGTGGTCGAAGTAGCGGCGCACGAACAGCGCCGTGCCGCGAAAAAACCGGTTGTGCATCACGCGCTCGAGCAAATCCCGCTCACCTCCGCCCTGTTTATTCTTCACGAAGCCCTATAAAAACAACAATACTATAGCACAGCAAGCCCGAAAAGGAAAGAGAAAGATTTCCGCGCCGCCGCGGCGAGGAAAACGGGCCGAAAAAATCGGGAAAATGCTTGACAAAGAAAGAAAAAATGCGCATACTATGATAAGGTAAAATAAATATTCGTCCGGTAGGTAAAGGCTACCATCAGGATATGGACTGCTGCCGCAGAGTCGTGGAGACACGATGCGAGGGGTTTGAACAGTTGGCATCGAAACCA
>VOFK01003522.1_pt1 | contig 27848 bp, 49 predicted proteins | sample 5384121 | NCBI WGS metagenome assembly VOFK01 (sample SAMN12384730, study PRJNA508395) | human gut metagenome | isolation source: healthy gut J | host: Homo sapiens | reverse complement strand
CTCGGTACTTCGTTCGAGTTACGTATTGCTGCGGACTGACGACAGTCTTGACGTCAGCAGAACAGGCAATACCTTAACGAACAGACCGGGACCGGGATTGGTCTCGAGCATGTACATGATGGGCGGCCGGCCTCTGCAGCCTGGCTGACGCCAATTGGTTGAAAATACCGTGGTTGATGGCGTTGTTCAGAACAGCACCTTTGCCGGTTCAATAAAGATGGAAACCAGCGGCAGCAGGCTGTGGCTGACCAGAAAATCAACGCCTGCGGTGTACGGTGAGAATGGCGGTCATAAACGGGCCGATAACGTAGTAGCCGAGGATCGCCAGCAGCAGCATGCCGAGAATGCCGATGGAGAAATTGTGGACCAGCATTTCAAAAAACCGGCGGGAATGTGCTCCTCCACGCGGTTGTCAAACTGCTTGATGACCCAGCCTGCCAGCGGGCCCATCACCATCGCACCCATCAGCATGGTGTAGTCCGAGCCGCAGATGCAGCCGATAACGGCGATGCAGGCAATGACGCGGCCGCGTTCCTTTGCGACCATATAGCCGCCCTGACCGGCGATGAGAATGGGCAGCAGGTAGCTCAGCATCGGTGAGACCATCGACGAGCTGAGCCGTTCGTTCTCCGGGAACCAGCCCTTTTTCGATGAACAGCGCTGTGAGGGAAGCCCCATGCAATAAATGCACCGATGTTCGGCATGACCATGCCGCTCAAAAACTTGCCAAAACGGGAAATTGCGTTTTTCATAGCTTTTCAACTCCTTATCTGTGTTGCCGCATGACTTGCGGGATTCGGGGGAGTCGCTTTCGTTTCGTTTGATTATATTGCACAGGCGGAACTCCGGTCTGACAAGGGAAACTATGACTGATGTCACCGGCGAATGGTGACAAATGTCGTAAGACTGTCGAAAACGCGCAGGGGGAAGATGGCTGCTTGTGCAGTTCGCACAGAACAGAGGTGACAGCAGAGCGGGTTGTCAGTTGTGTCACCGGAAGATGGTGACAAAAACGCAGGATACGGAACAAAGTGTCATTGTGCTGTCATTTTTAGAATGTGGTATCATAGAGATAAGTAATTGAGAATGGAAAATGGAGAATTAACGTATACACGATTGCAAATGAATGCACTATGCTGACAGTGACATCCATTTTCCATTCTAAACCTGTTGGATTTATAGAAAGGAGCCATCCCGATGTCTGAAACCCTGCCTTCGCTGACTGCGAACGGACAAAAGTTAATCGACCGTTCGCTGACGCTGCCGCAGGGCTGGGTGACGGCGGCGATGCTCGCGGAGAGCATCGGCGTGAGCCGCCGCACGGTGCTGCGTGAGCTGCCGAGTGTGGAGCAATGGATTGCCGCGGCAGGCTATCGCTTTGTACGCAGTCCGGACAGGGACTGCTGCTGGACGAGCCGCCCGCACGCCGGGAGCAAATGCGCGCGCTGCTGAACGGCAGCACAGTCTCACGCGGAGCTGCCGCGCGTCAGCGGCGGCAAAAAGCTGCTCGGTATGCTGCTGCAGGCGCGTGAGCCGATGAAAACCGCAGCACTGGCGCGGGAGCTGCTCGTCTCCGAGAGCACACTGGCCGCCGATCTGGACGAAATCGGGCAGTGGGTATCCTCGTATGCGGTAACGCTGCACCGCCGACCCGGTGTGGGCGTAGTGGCTCAAAGGGCGAAAAGCTGTCCTGCCGCCGCGCCGCTGCCGCGCTGCTGCAGAGCAGCCTGACCGAAGAAGAAGAGCTGCAGGCGGTGCTGCGCGGAAATTTTGCTGCAGGCGGCGCATTTGCCGCGCTGCTGAATACGAAAATCGCCGAGCGGGTATGGCAGGTGCTGCAGCAGTTCGAGCAGAAGGAGAAGCTCCGGCTGCCGGATGCGGGCTTTGACGCTTACGCCATCCACTGCACGCTGGCGGTGCAGCAGCGCGCGAACAGGGCGGCTCGTCTGCCGCAGTTCACCCGCCGGAAACGCCGCACAGCGGTTAGGGGCAGCTTTGGGACAGGCGTTCGGCCTGACGCTGCCGACCGAGGAAGTGCAGTATTTAGAGCAGTATCTGGCAGCGTATATCACCGGTGACGATGGCGAAAAATGGGGAGCCGGCGAGATGTACCTGCGCCATCGACCGGACGGCTGATCAGCGAGGTAGAAACGCGCGATGCGCGTGAATTTCTCGGGCTATGTATCGTTAAGAGACAACCTGTTTACGCATTTACGGCCGATGCTGCTGCGCGTGCGTGAGCAGATTCACATGGATAATCCGCAGCTGGACACGATTCAGCGTGAATATCCGCAGCTGTGGGCGGCAACACGCGCCGCATGCGATGATACCGTTGAGATGGAACTGGCGTTGCCGCACATTCCGGACAGCGAAGCGGCATATCTTGCCATGCACTTTGGCGCGGTGCTCGAGCAGAACGGCGCACTGCGGCAGGCCGCCCGCGTGGTGGTTGCGTGCCCGCTGGGTATGAGTTCGAGTCGATTTCTGGCTTCGCGTATCGAGGGCGAATTCCCGACCCTCAAGGTGGACGGCTGCTGTTCGGTGCGCGAACCGATCCGGAGCAGTTGCACAGCCGCGGCATCGACCTTTGTAATTGCAACCGTGCCGCTCAAGCTGGCGTATCCGTCGATTACGGTCAATCCTGCGTTGCTCGAGCCGGACCGCGCCCTTCTGCGGGATGCGGTGCAGCGACTGAACGGCACCGTGCGGACCGGCACACCGGCAGAGCCGTCTGCCGCCTCGACGGCCGAAGGCGGCCTGCGCTACACCTATCGCCTCACGCGCTCGATGGTGCAGATGCTCGACCATTTATGCATCCGGACTGTGTGCAAAAACCAGTTTCGCGGCAGGGGGCCTGATTGACGGCGGCAAGCCGTCTGTTCTGCCCGAATGAGGGCGCATCGCGTCTGGTGGCGCAGCAGCTGCGCCGACGGGCAGCCATGGGCGATACCTATATCAAGCCGCTGTTCGCGCTGCTGCTGCATTGCAGGACAAAGGCGGTATCGGACTGCCGATTCGGCTATTTACAGGCACAGCCGCCGGTCTACGAGGCCGGAAAGATGATTATGGGGGCATTTGTGCTGCTTGCGCCGGATACCGGTGATCCGATTCCGGTAGAGGTCATGCGTGCATGGGTGAGCGCACAGCTGATCGAGGAGCCTGAGCTGATCCGAGCGCCTGCGGACTGGTCAGCGCGACGCAGCCGTGAAGCTGTTAGGAAAGAAAGTGCTGGACCGTCATTCTCAGAACACGGAAATGCATAAAGGAGCGGTAATGCGGACAATATTCTGCATTGCCGCTCCTTTGCGCGCAACAAATTTACAGAGAGAATGCGCTCTTGGTAACGGATCATCACAAAAACGAAAGTGATTATTTGTTGAAATAACTGAATTGACGCTTGCGCAGGAGTTGTTGAGCCAGTATAATTATAGCTTTCGTTTCAACAGTTTCAAATATCTGAAAGGGGTCATTCCATGATCTATGCGGTAACACTCAGCCCCGCATTGGATAAAACGGTAAATTCCGGAATGGCGACACGGTCAACCACGGGCGGTCCGGCGGCAGGGGCATCAACGTGAGCAGGTGATTGCCAACTCGGCGGAGAACAACCGCGTCGGCATTCTGGGCGGTGAAACGGCAGAACGCTCCGCTTCACTCCAGCAAGAGGCTACCACGGATTCCGGTTCGTTGAGGGGCGAACCCGCACGAGCATATCAAAAAATCGTGACGAAAGGATTGGCCACACGAGCCACCATTTAACGAGCAGATGCGACCGTCACGGGCTTTTTTAATTTAAATGCGCTGCTGAAGGGAACGACGCTTCTGGCTGAAATTGCACGCGAGCGACATCGTGGTGCTGGCGGAGCGGTCTGCCGAGCGCACCGCGAGACACCTACCGCGTGTGAACGGCGCATGCAAAAAAGCGAGTGCGCGAGTGTTCCTCGGTGCAGACGCACTGGCAAGCTTAAAACGCACCGTACCTCATCAAGCCGGAAATGATGATGAGCTGTCGCGTCTGGCGGGCAAAAAAACTGGAAACCATCGAAAGAGTTGACCGCAGAGGGGTCAAAAAGCTGCTGGAGAGCGGCATCGAGGCGGGTCAGTTATCTCGCTGGGCGAGACGCGGCGCGCTGTATCTGCGCAAAAGGGCAGCGCGATTTATGCTGAGGGACTCACGGGTTCCGGTCCGGCTTTTGGTACGGTCGGTGCGGAGTGATGACGGCGAAAGTGGCCGCGCTTGCAGCGCGTATGCCGAGTCGCAGGATGTGAGCGAGGAGGACGCTGTTGTGGTTCGACTGCAACCGGAGCCGCGAAATGTCGTGCAGCCTGAGCCGCACAGCAGGCGCGCCGGTCGCTCATTATCGAGAGAGCTGCTTCGAAGGTGATTACACCCGCGTTTTCAAGCTGTAATTGTTGAAATCTATTGCCTAAGTGATTGATAAAGGAGAGTTGATTATTATGCAAAGCGCAAGCTGCACGTCTGCATGCTGCGAATGATCTGCGTCCTGGATACCTTGCTTTGAGCTGCCGGAGTGCCAGTGACGACGAAATCCCTGGTCAAGGTCGTCGACAGCATCCTCACCAAGTGCGCGATACGCGGGCGCGAACACAAGCGCGCGTTGCATCCCGATGTTGCCGAGCATCCGGCCATCATGGGGCACGAGGTTTGCGGGCGGAAATCGACAGGTTGACAGCATCAGGACGTTCAAGCCGCGCATGAAGTTCACGCTGCAGCCGGCACGATGTGGAGCCCACACTGGATTTACTCCTATGAGTTCTTCGGCGGCGATGCGACCTCATTCAGCTGGTTATGGAACGGCTGCCTGCTCGGTACAGGGGCGTGATGCCTACTACGAGGCGCGCTCGCCGAGCCGGTGAAGCTCGCTCGATCGGTGCGTTCAACGCAAAGCTTATCACACCAAGATGGTGTTTATCACCACGAAGTAGGTGATTGATAAAAGGGCGGCAAGCTGGCCATCGCGGCAGGCGCCGGTCCGGTGGGCTCTGGGTGCGCGGCGTATGCGCTGCACCGTGACGTCCGTCCGTCCATGGTCGTTGTGCAACCGATGTGAATGAGACCGTCTGGCACGCGCCGAGCTGCCGAGGTCAGGAGAAGGACGGCATCGATCTGCACTTTGTCAACACCGGCAAGATGGAGGAAATCCGGCAGCAGAGCTGCTTGCGCGAAAGCCGGCAGCACCGGTTTGACGCGATGTATTCTGCTACGCGCCGGTTGCGGCAGTCGTTGGGCTGTGCAGCGCGGTGCTTGCTCGGCCGCGACGGCTGTCTGAACTTCTTCGCCGGCCCGACCGACAAAGCAGTTCTCTGCCAAATGAACTTTATGATGTTAACACACTATAATTCCACGCATGTTATGGGCACGACCGGCGGCAACACCCGCGGATATGATCGAGTCTCGCTCGAGCTGACCACATCCGGCCATCGATCCACCGGCGGTTATGGTGACGCATATCGGCGGTCTGGATGCGGCAGCCGAAACGCTCAATCTGCCGAAGATTCCGGGCGGCAAAAAGCTGATCTACCCTGACCGTGCCGCTTACCGCTTGTTGACCGATCTGCGGGCAAGGGCGCGGAAGGATGCGCAGTTTACCGCGCTGGCTATTGTGTGGACCGCACACAACGGCCTGTGGTGCCCGGAGGCAGAGGAATATCTGCTGAAACTTTTCAGCAGCACAATGGTGGAGGAAACAACCGATGGAACAACGCCGCAATCACAATCGTCGAACTGGTCAACCGAGAGGGAAGCCTGAGCTTTTGTACAGCTGAAGGAGGCTTTCCGTCGGTGTCTGAAGCCGCTGACCTGCGAACCGATCTGAAAGGCACTCGATCAGGCGCGAAGTGGTTTCGCGTGCGCAGCGGCGTCAAATCGGTCAGCGAGGTAGTCGTTGGCACGGACGACCAGTTCGGCAGGCGCACGGCGCGCAATGCGTCAGGAAAGCAGATCGTACCCCGGAGAAGGCGGCAGCTGCTGCGGCAAAATCACCACGGTGTTTCTGGATTCCGGCAGCACGGCAGCCGCCGTGGCACGCTGTGTGCCGGATGAGGCCGATACTGATCTTCACAGCAGGGCGGACGTGTGCAATCGAACTCGCGCGGCTGGAAAAAGCCCAAAGTGTCCATTCCGGCGGCACGCTCAACCGGTTCAGCCACAGCGTGTGCGGTGATGCGCGGCATTCAGGAACTGGAGGCGGCGTGCATTTCATTGCTGCTCGGCGTGACGAGCAGTCAGGGCCAGCTTTGCGGTGTAGAGGAGGAAGCGCTGCTCAAAAGCAGGCATGCTGCATCGCGCGGAGCATGTGGCGGTGCTGCTGGATTCACCTCTAAATTGATCGAAAAATTCCATTGCGGTCTAAATGAGTAGGCATCACCGTCATTTCGGACGACAGACTGCCCGCCGGAATTCTTTTCGGCACGTCGGCGGGGAACGCGGGCGTAAAGTGCTGTAAAGTGAAAACCCTGTCTGGTGTTGGAACAGACAGGGTTTCTTTAGGAGCTAAAGTTAGGTATCCGGCTCGTATGCCGGTATGGCGGCGGCATCTTTATATTGCCTCTCGCAAATCGGAACAAAAATTTTTTACCTATATCAGAAAATAAGAAAAACCGGTTATTTCTTACGAAATAACCGGTTGATCTGTTACGCCAGAAGGGATTCGAACCCCCCGACCTTTTGGTTCGTAGCCAAACACTCTATCCAGCTGAGCTACTGGCGCATACAAGATCTGTTTTCTTTTCGCTGTCGGCGTTTCGCTTTGTCGCTCTCGCGACTGCCTTATTATAATATCACGGGTTGGACCTAATGTCAACAATTATTTTCGATTTTTTTGAAAGTTTTTCGGAAAACCTGTTTTCGGCAAAACAAAGCCGCCTGTAATGGGGAACAGGCGGCTATATTGCTGAAAGAAAATTGGAGGTCTGCCATATACCTTATATTGCGTTTTATTCCTGCGGCGGAATGGTATCGGAAGCCGATCTGCAGTTTTGTCGGTGGGAATGTGGTTGCGCATGGTGCCATTGTGATACGCCTCGTATGCTGCCATATCGAAGTAGCCGGTACCGGTCAGGCCGAACAGATGGTCTTAGCTTCGCCGGTCTCCTTACGAGCGCGCTTTTTCGTCGATTGCGGCGCGGATGGCGTGGCTGGACTCCGGCGCCCGGAAGAATGGTCTCCACCTTGGCGAACTGAACTGCCGCGTCGAATACGTCGGTCTGCTTGACGGAAACCGCCTCCATATAACCGTCGTGGTACAGTTTGGAGAGGATCGGACTCATGCCGTGGTAGCGCAGACCGCCTGCGTGGTTGGGCGCGGGCATGAACCGTTGCCGAGCGGCATCTTAGCGGCCAGCGGTGGCCGGTATCGCAGAAATCGTAAACATACTTGCCGCGGGTAAGCGACGGACAGGACGCAGGCTCAACCGCAATGATGCGCGGGTCGCCTTGCCGAGCAGCTTATCCTGCATGAACGGGGCAAATCAGGCCGCCGAGGGTTGGAGCCGCCGCCGCCGGCGCAGCCGATGACGATATCCGGGTACTCATCCGAGCATTTCCAGGCCTGCTTGCTCTCCCAGACCGATGATGGACTGATGGAGCAGCACCTGGTTGAGCACCGAGGCCGAACACATAGCGGTAGCCCTCGTGCGTAGTAGCCACTTCAACGGCCTCAGAAATCGCACAGCCGAGCGAACCGCCGGTGGTCGGATCGTGTGCCAGAATAGCGCGGCCTGCCTCGGTCGTATTGGACAGGAGACAGCGTTACATTCGCGCCAAAGGTCTGCATGACGGCCTTGCGGAACGGCTTCTGCTCGTAGGGAGACCCAACCATGAATACCTTCAAATCCAGTCCGAAGTACGCGCATGCTTCGGAGAGTGCAGTACCCCACTGACCTGCGCCGGTCTCGGTGGTAAGGCCCTTGAGGCCCTGTTCCTGGCGTAGTACGCCTGTGCGATCGCGGAATTGAGCTTGTGGCTGCCGGAGGTGTTGTTGCCCTCAAATTTGTAGTAGATTTTCGCCGGCGTATCCAGCGCCTTTTCGAGATTGTACGCACGGCACAGCGGCGACGGACGGTAAAGCTTATACATGTCGAGCACCGGCTCGGGAATATCAATGTAGCGGGTGTCGTTGTCCAGCTCCTGATGCGCCAACTTTTGACAGAAGATGGAATACAGCGCTTCTTCCGGCAGTGGCTGGTGCGTGCCCGGATGAATCAGCGGGTCCGGCTTTTTCCTTCATGTCCGCCCGCAGGTTGTACCACTGCTTGGGCATCTGGTCTTCGGTCAAATAAAGTCTGTGGGGGATCTTAGCCAGCTGGTGATTACTCCTTTGCAGTAATGGAGAATTGATAATGGATAATGGAAAATGAATGTGACGCGCAGAGCGCGTTTATTAAATCATCGCGCTTTGCGCGATACCACAATTCTCAATTCTCCATTTTCAATTCTCAATTTGTTTTTACAAAAATAAAAAAGCTCCTGTCCCAGATTTCTTCTTGGGACAGGAGCGAATACGCTCTTGCGGTACCACCCAGATTGACGCAAACTGCGTCCACTCTGCTCACACATCAAACAATGCGCGCTCCCCTGATAACGGGGGAGTCCCCGTCGCAGTTACTTGGCCGAAGCCGTTCGCCTTGCCCTGCTGAAGTCCATTCACACGGTCCTTGCCTGCCGCAATCACACCGCCTGCGGCTCTCTTGGAGGTTCGGTCTCCCTGCTACTCGTCTTCGTCATTGGTTTGTGTTGGTTTTACTTTTGGTATGGTCACAGTATATTCGCAAAAACAGTGGATTGTCAAGTGTGATTTGCGAAAAAACAATATATTATTTCTATTATAAATTCTTATTATGAGAATGAAGGGCGCAGTATCGTCTTTTTCTGCGCACTGTGCTATAATGGGTAGCAGAATGAAAAAGCAGAAAGGACATGAATGCAAATGCGGGTGATCGAGGGCGAAAAACGAACTGCGGCTGACCTGTTCGCGGGAGTGCGAGCGGCGGCATTGCGCTTTTGCGGTGCGAAACGCAGGACGATATTGTGCGTCTGCCGGATGAGATAGACGGTGTGCCTGTTACCGAGGTCGGCGCGTATGTACTCAGCGAGCGGGTCCCCGATCTGACAGGCAAGGACACGTTCGCTGTCCGTATCACCTGCGGCGGCACGGAGCCGAAGCACAATGCGGCGGCTATCCGCACGGTTACGCTCCCCGAAGGATGCAAAAAGTGTTGGCAGTTATGCATTTTATAACTGCCGAAACCTTTGAACGCATCGAACTGACTGATTCCGTCAGCGAATTCGGCGGCGGTGCGCTGATGAACTGCATGAGCCTGCGCGAAGTCATCCTGCACGCCGCACCGTCTGCGCCGACCTGCCTGCCCAGGCTGCTGGCGGCGAGTACGCCGGAGAACTCGATGTGCGGTTTGATGAGCACGCGCGGGCTGCTGTTCCCCGAGTACGTCGAGGAACTGGAGGACCTCAGTCCGGCGCATATTTTTCAGCGGCGCATTCACGGTGCAGGATACAGCTACCGCCAGTGCTTTGACGGCGGTGCGCTGAATTTTCGGCAGTATGATGCTGCCCTGAGCGAACTGCTCGAGCGGCACGATTTTTCGGTCGCGGCACGCGGCCGTGCGGCGGCTTGCCGTACCGTTTGTGCTCTCGGATGCCGCAAAAGCGGAGTATCTTACGGTTTTACGCACCCACGGCGGCAATCTAGCGCAGTCTTGCGCCAAGGCAGGCGAGACCGCTGCATTGACCTTCCTGCTGTCGCTCGGTGTGCTCTCTGCCGCCGATGTGGATGCCGCGTGCACGTCTGCCCGCGAAGCAGAGCAGACGGCAGCACTGTCCGTTCTGCTGTCAGCCGCCGACAAAACGCAGTCAAAGGGACGCGCCAAATCGTTTGAATTATGATATAAATATAGCAGTTATCAATAAATCCGTAGGGCACCCCGCCCTACGATGCAAGATGAACCTGTGAGGTGATGTTTTCTATGTCGCAGTCCTCCCGCTGGGCTTCTATCGGACGCGAAATCCTGTTTTCCGCCCGCACCGAACTGTACATGAACCTGCCGTTCCTCGATTCCGCGCTGGCGGCGCTGCCTGCGGCAGACGGTTACGATACACCCACGCTCGCTACCGACACGCGCGTGCTGTTTTTCAGCGGTGCATGGCTGGCGCAGCAGTACGAGCGCTCCCGCGCGAACGTCAACCGCGCCTATCTGCGTACACGCTGTTCCACTGTCTGCTGCGCCATCCCGGAAAGACACGCGGACGCGATGCCGACCTGTGGGATCTTTCGTGCGATATTGCGGTCGAAAGCATGCTGGATTCACTGGATTACCGCTGCCTGCAGGCGGAAAAAGATGTCGGTTCGGCGGCAGAATATCTACCGTGAACTGCAGGACGAGCTGCCGGTCCTGACGGCTGAGGCGGTCTATCGCCACTTTCGCCGCACGCGGCTGAATTCGTATGACTGTGCCACGCTCACGCGCGTGTTTTGCGACAGACGAGCACACGCTGTGGTACAAAGGAGGACGACGATCAGCAGGAGCGCCGCTGGCAGCAGCAGGCCGAGCGCACGCAGACCGCGATGGAGACGGTTTTCGCGAACAAGGCGGAAGGCGGTCAGGCTGTGCGGGAGCAGCTTTGCGGTTTCCACCCGCAAAACGACTGATTTCCGCGCGTTCCTGCGCCGCTTTTGCCGCTCTGCGGGAGGAGGTCTCGGTGGATGCGGATTCGTTCGACTACGGCTACTACGCCTACGGGTTGCGTCATTTCGGAAATATGCCGCTTATCGAGCCGTTAGAGACGCGCGGAGGTGCGGAAAATAGAGGGATTTCGTCATTGCCATTGATACCTCGATGTCCACCTCCGGTGAACTCGTGCGCGCGTTCCTCAGCCGCACCTATGAGCTTTTGCAGGAGAACACCAGCTTTTTCCGGCATTTCAACCTGCGTATTCTGCAGTGCGACGATCAGCTGCGCTCGGACAAAAAGGTGACAAATGCGCGGGAACTCGCGGAATATATGGAGCATTTTGAACTGATCGGTCAGTCTGCGACCGATTTTCGTCCGGTTTTCGAGCACGTTGACCGCTTAAATGCCGAAGGCGCGTTCCGCCATCTGCGCGGCCTGCTGTACTTCACGGACGGACTCGGCATCTACCCGAAAAAACGTCCGAAGTACGATGCGGCATTTGTCATGCTCGAAGGCGAAGCCTATCCGGATAAGGTGCCGTCATGGGGGATTCGGGCGGTAATCAGCGAGGATGCGTTATTCAGAATGAAAAGGACGCTTTACGCGTCCTTTGAGGCTGTCGCGAAACTACAGTTTCGCCGACAAGCAGGAACGGACCGTGGGCCGTTCCAAAGTCGTCCGAAAGTTCCTATACAGAAACTTTCTCCCTCCAGAAGTTCAAAAAGGGCTTGATACATGCTCCCCCTTTTTGAGCATTTGCAGAGCAAATGCTATTTCATGCGCGCTGCCGCGCGAAATGCTGAAAAAATGCTGACTATATGACTTTTCGACAGACTGAGGACGCTTTTTACGCGTCCTTTTTGCAGTTCGGTTATTGTTCACCCATTCGGCGATCGTCTGCTTGACCTTCTTTTATCTGCAGCGGCTTTGCCAGATGGGCATTCATGCCTGCGGCGAGGCACTTCTGTGCATCCTCGTAAAAAGGCGTTTGCGGTCATGGCGATGATGGGCAGCGTTTTCGCGTCCGGTCGGTTGAGCGAGCGAATGGTCTTCGTAGCGTCAATGCCGTTCATCACAGGCATCATCACATCCATGAGAACCGCGTCGAATGTGTCCGGCGGATTGTTCTGCACGATTTCCACAGCCTGTTTGCCGTCCGTGACGACGGTTACGGTTGCTCCCTCGTCGGTCAGCAGGATCTGTGCGATTTCGGCGTTGAGCGCATTGTCCTCGACGAGCAGCAGCCTGCAGCCTGCAATGCTGATATCCGGCGCGGCATGCGTCCGGTGTCTGCTCGGGAGACGGCGCAATTTCAAACGGCAGGGTGATCACGAAGGTGGAGCCGACGCCAAGCTGACTCGTGACCGCAATCGAGCCGCCCATCAGGTCGACAAGCTCCTTGGTGATGGTCATGCCGAGACCGGTGCCGTGATAATAGCTGCGCGCGTCCTGCTTTTCCTGCGTGAACGGTTCAAAAATATGGTCAACAAAGTCCGGACTCATGCCGATACCCGTATCCGAAATCGTCCAGCGATAGGTGCATTTGCCGTTCTGTTCACCGAGCGAGTCCGTATGGGTGGTGATTTTACCGCCGGGACGGTTGTATTTGATGCAGTTGCTGTAAATATTGAGGAAAATCTGCCGCAGATGCAGCGGACTGCCGTAAATATACGGGTACGGAATGATGGATTTGTCCTTTTCGTACTCCCACTCAATGCCGGCTTCTTCGGCGCGGCCGATGATAATGGTAATGATATCGCGGGTCAGCTCCACCAGACTAATGCGCTCGTGCGTGAGGACGGTCTTGCCCTCTTCCAGCTTGCTCATTTGCAGCACATCGTTGATGAGAGACAGCAGGTGATTGGCGGAAATCTGCATTTTTTGTGATTTTCCAGCAGCAGCGCCTAATGTCATCAAAGTGGGTTTCGTCCACCTGCAGCAGACCGATAATGCCGTTGAGCGGTGTCCGGATATCGTGACTCATGCGCGAGAGAAATTCGGTTTTTGGTGCGGTTCAATACGCGCATTTCATCGAAGGCGGCCTGCAGACGGGCGTTCTCTTGCTCGTCGCGGGCGTGCATCTGTGAGGTATCCTGCAGCAGGATAATCGCCGTGACCATCGGCATTTCGGCATTGATTTCCGGATCAAACATGGTGGTCTGCGTCATCAGCACGGTTTTCTGTACCCAGCGGATAGCGCCGTCATCCTCCTGCACGCAGTATTCCACCGTGATGTGTTTTTTCACCGGCGGCAAAGCGCTTGAGCAGACGGGCACTGGTATCTGCCGTGCGGTAGCTGCCGAGTGTTGCCGGTGTGACGCGCTTTTCGGTACTCGTCAGTAGTCGCGGTAGGAGCAGGGAAGCGGGTAGTCGAGGAACAGCGCCCGGTCCGAATCACTCTTGCCCGCAGGTGAAATGTTGCGCTCGAGGGTGTCACGCGTGAGGTTTACCGTGTAGATTGTGCCCGATGCCCGCCATATCGAGCAGCGCGTCCACATAGCTGTCGTTCTCAAGGATGACTGCTTTAGCTGCTCGTAGTACAGCGTCAGCTGCTCCTTCGGGTCGATGGCTTGGTCGGCGTTCAGCCGGATGGTCTCGAACGCGAGGATAAAGTGGTGCACAGCACACCGGCTTCGTCCCAGTCAATCGGAAGAACGGTCAAACGGCTGTAGCGGCTTTCCTCGGCCGCGTTGTACTGCAGTTCGAGGGTATCCTCTGCGCTGTGCAGGCTGCGCTGCAGTACGTCAAGCTGCAGCGCAGAACGGACGCGGCTGCGCTCGCTTTTAGCAGCCTGTTCCTCGGCAATCTGCTCGACGGCGCCGGTGTGGCAGCTGCCGTCCGATGCCAGAAAAAACTCTCGCACGCGCGGATGGTGCGGTAGGTGTCCAGACGCGCATCGCAGTACAGGCAGTCGGAAAAGCTGCGGTGCAGGCGGTTGACCTGCTTCAGCAGCTGAAAATCCAGCCGCTTTTCGGCGGCGGCTTCCTCGCGCTTGACGTGGTTTTTGTTGATGTACATGTTTTTGTCCGCAAGGTCAAACAGATCGCGCATATTGCTGTCCGGATTATCCGATGCAAGCGCAAAGCCGGCCGCATAGCTGAGCGGTGTATCCGGATGCTGTCCGGGACTCCTCAGCAAGCTGTTTACGGACATGGGGAAAGCAATTTCTGCAGCGCATCGGCATCCGGTCCGTGCGTTATCGCGAGGAACTCATCGCCGCCTGTACGGCCGACAAAAAATGCTTCTCGGGCATGGCCGCACGCAGCGCGACCGCAAATCGCCGGATGTATGCGTCACCGGCCTCGCGGCCCATGCTGTTGTTGATGCGGCGCAGATTATTCAGGTCAAAGCTGCACACGCCGGTTTCTGGCGCAGGCGGCGTCGGATCGTCGAGCAGCTCCTCGCACTTGTTCTTGTTGGGCAGGCCGGTCGCGGCATCCAGATAGACCTTACATGCTGCAGAGCGCGGTTCATCGCAGCCGTGCGCAGCGCCTGAAACAGCGCTGGTAGCCGATCAGCAGCATGAGCACAACGATATCGCGGTGATGTACTTCTCCAGAGCGGAAAGCGAGGTTGCCTTGCCGCTGCGAGTACGCCTCCGCCAGACCGGTCGCGTCGTCGCAGATGCCGAAAAAAAAGGTTTCGCTGATGGGAATGATGTCCGTGTTATTTGAGCCGACTGCGCGCACGCGGCCGATCTCCTGCGAGTGCTTGAAAATAGTCATCCAGCTCCTGCATTTTGCTTTGGAAGGCATCATTGTTCAGCCGCACGAGACTGAGCTCGTCGCTGCCGAAGCGCAGTCCGTCGATTAACGCGTCAATATCTGCGATCATGCCGTCCTGCGGCTGACCGGAGATTTCCAGCGACGATACGCTGGGTCTTGCCGCGCACGAGTCCGGCGTAGTTGATGATACGCGCGGTACCCTGAATACCGGAAACAAGGTTCATCATCCAGACAATCAATATAGCCAGCACGACTGCCCGCGCGTCAATGGCGGCGTTGACGATGCCGGTGCTTTTCTGTTTGGGGTTGCCAGCCATGTGCAATGACCTCCTTGCAGGCTGTCGAATTTTGTCGAACAAATTGAGCAGGTGAGAAAGTATATATGAAATCATTATATTGTGAAAAGGGAACAAATGCAATGACAGAAGCGGAGAATCACGCGCTTCACAGAGATATCCACAGACTTGTGGGATACATTGCCGATTTTGTGCTATAATGCAGAAAAAGCAATCGGAGGAACAGAGGATGAAGCTGCGTTATATGATTATCGGTGCCGGTGGCGTTGGCGGACCGGTAGGCGCGTATTTGAGCAAATCCGGTGCGGATACCACGCTTATTGCACGCGGAAAGCATCTTGCGGTCCTGCAGGAGCATGGCGACGCTTGTATCCGGAGAAAATGAGCGCGAGCATTCCGGTCAAGGCAATCGACATGGACGGCTTTCTTTGCCGCGAGGAGCAGGGCGCCCCGCGCCGGATGTGATTTTCGTGTGTGTCAAGGGATACTCTCTCGCGGATACCGTGCCGTTCATCCGCAAGGCAGCAGGCAGGGACACGGTAGTTATTCCGGTGCTCAACATCTACGGCACGGGCCGTGCCCTGCAGGCGGAACTGCTCTGAGCTGCTCGTCACAGACGGCTGCATCTACATTTCGGCCAACAGGATTGCGCCGGGCGTCATTCAGAAGCACGGAGCGATCCTGTTACCGTGTACGGACTGCCGAGCCACAAGGGCCGACCATCCGGTGCTGCAAGCAGGTCGAGACTGACCTCAAAAACGCCGATCGACCCGGTGTATTCTCCGTATGTCGAGCGCGACACGCTGCTCAAATTTGCGTATGTGTCGCCGAATGCGGCCCCTGCGGACAGTATTATCACGCGAAAGCTGCGGAAATGCAGCATCCGGGCGAGGTGCGCGACAGCTTTGTGCGCCTGATAAAAGAGGTCGTTGCGCTGGCGGACAAGATGGGTATTCCGCTGGAGAGCAGGCCGGGGGAGCTGGTCGAGCGCAACCTGCGCATTCTGGATGCGCTTGCACCGACCGCGTCTACCTCTATGCAGCGCGATATGGAAGCCGGCAAGCAGTCCGAGGTGGATGGTTTGATTTATCAGGTTGTGCGTCTGGCAGAGCAGTACGGCGTGGATGTGCCGGAGTATCGCAAAATCGCAGAGGCGGTAAAAACAGACGGAAAATAAAGTGAAAAAACGGCAAAGACCGGAATCTTCCGAAAAAGATTCCGGGTCTTTGCGCTATAGGTGGTGATGCTGTTTCGATTGTCATTGTAAACAACGACAAGAAATTTCACTGCACACCGTCCGACGGACGGTGACATTCGCAATCCTTTCGAGCGCTCTGAACCCGCCACGTCGGCACCTCCGTTTGGGATGGCGCACGATTCTCTCAAGACGCCTGATCAACCTCGGAACCAGTCCCAGGCCTCGAACGTTCCTTGCGGCGGTTCCCTTTCGATTAAAGCCATCTCGTAATCTGCGTATCTCGGCACGCGGCATCCCATGACGGTCCCAAGATCCGTCGCTGATCAATCCTCGGTCGCGTGTAGCTCTGTCCCATCGAGCACGAGCCGTGCATCGACCTCCTCGCGTGGATTACATGCGGGCCGACATCGTGCCGCGATCTGACAAACCGATCTGCCGGTCAGCTCGGTGTCGCTGCCAGATGACGGTCCATGCCGAAGCTTCGCCCGCGACTCGTCGGTCGGTACGGAAGCCCCTCGGGTCCTGTCATCCGTGCCGGAAACGAGTAGCCGTCCGTCGCTCCCAGAATCAGCCTGCGCCACGCACCGCTCGGTCAGAAAATATCCCAGCTCGACCCCAGGCCGGCCTGTTACTGAGATCCGAACCATCCCAGTTTCACGCCGCCCGACTGATACCGTAGCCGCGTGGAACGCAATCACCTCGTGTTGCTAATCAAGCACCTTGACATTAATGATGTACGGCTCAAGCTGCTTCACCGTCGTTCCAGTCATTGTTTCGCAAGGCATCCGAACATGTCCAGATCCTGCCCGTCCGACGGCAAGCCCGGTAAGCGTTTGCGCGCATTCAACTCCTACGCCAAGTCGCGCGTATTTTGAACTCCTGGTTGCGCCCATGAAAGTGGCAACTGCCGAGCTGTCCAAGAAATGAGCGCTTTACCATTGAGTACGACAATGCCGCATCGTACCTCGGATCGCTGGGTAGAGCCGAGCCGTCCGTGAAGTACCAGCAGGCCGCGCAGTATGGCGGTGAAACGCGCTCTCTGGCATTTAAGCGGGTCAACGTGCTCGAAAACCGGACGAAAACCGGTCGCAAGACCGATCAGTTCGTAGCCGTTCAAGAGCATTCCCGCGAGTTCTCGGCAGCATTTGTCGCAATCTTTTTTTTGTCCCGAGCGCAGCTGATCGTCGCACTGCAGAATACGCAGGTTGAAATGCCGGTGCTGGTGCTCTCCTGCAAAGCCTCATGGTGCGGTTGAGGAACGCGCGCACGTGAGTTCACGGAGGTGGGACATCGAGGTATCAACAATGACGAAATCCTCTATTTTCCGCACCTCCCGGGCTCGATAAGCGGTGCGATTCCGAAATGACGCAACCCGGCGTAGTAGCCGTGTCGAACGAATCCTGCATCCATCCCGAGACCTCCTCCCGCAGAGCGGCAAACCGGCGCAGGAACGCGCGAAATCCGTCGTTTTGGTGGAAACCGCAAGCTGCTCCCCGCGCATAGCCTGACCGCCTTCCGCCTTGTTCGCGAAAAATGTCTCCATCGCGGTCTGCGCGCTGGCCTGTTGCTGCCAGCGCGCGGCGCCTCCTGCTGATCGTCGTCCTCCTGTACCACAGCGTAACAAAAAAGCCTGTTCGTCGCAAACAAATGCGCGTAGCGGGCATCAGTTGAATCAGCCGCGTGCGGCGAAAGTGGCGATAGACCGCCTCAGCGTCAGGACTGGCAGCTCGTCCTGCAGTTCACGGTAGATATTCTGCCGCCGAACCGACATTCTTCCGCCTGCAGGCAGCGGTAATCCAGTGAATCCAGCATGCTTTCGACCGCAATATCGCACGAAAGATCCCAATAGGTCGGCATCGCGTCCGCGTGTTCCTTTCCTGGATGGCGCGCAGCAGACAGTGTACCGTTGCGCCACAGCTATGCACCGCTGAAACAGCACGCGCGTTTTGGTAGCGAGCGTGGTGATCGTAAACCGTCTGCCGCAGGCCGCCAGCGCGGAATCGAGGAACGGCAGGTTCATGCGCCAGTTCGGTGCGGGCGGAAACAGGATTTCGCGTCCGATAAGCTCAGCGGGAGGATCATAATAGAAAACACATCACCTCATGTAGGTTCATGCCTCCATCGTAGGGGGGTGCCCCTACGGATTTTAGTTTGATAACTGCTATATATTTATATCATAATTCAAACGATTTGGCGCGTCCAGACCGTTTTGTCGGCGGCTGACAGCAGAACGGACAGATGCGCCCGTCTGCATCTGCTTCGCGGGCAGACGCACGATGCATCCGCTATCGGCGAAAGTACACCGAGCGACAGCAGGAAGGTCAATGCAGCGGTCTCGCCTCGCCTTGGCGCAAGATGCGCTAGATTGCCGCCGTGGGTGCGTAAAACAAATAAGAGATACCCGCTTTTGCGGCATCCGAGAGCATAAAACGAAAAGGGCAAGCCGCCGCACGGCTGGCGGCGTGCCGCGACCGAAAAAATCGTGCCGCTCGAGCAGTTCGCTCAGGGGCAGCATCATACTGCCGAAAATTCCAGCGCACCGCCGTCAAAGCGCATCTGGCGGTAGCAGCCTGCACCCCGTGAATGCGCCGCTGAAAATATGCGCCGGACTGAGGTCCTCCAGTTCTACGTACTCGGGGAACAGCAGCCGCGCGTGCTCATCAAACCGCACATCGAGTTTCGCAGCGTACTGCCGAGCAGCCTGGCAGGCAGGTCGGCGCAGATGCGCGTGCATTACCTCGCGGTGCTCATGCGGAAGTTCATCAGCGCACGCGCCGCCGAATCGGGCTGACGGAATCAGCCGTTCGATGCGTTCGTCGGCAGTTATAAATGCATAACTGCCAACACTTCGCATCCTTCGAGCGTAACCGTGGATAGTTGCCGCAAGCTTTCGCTGGGTTCGTGCCGCCGCAGGTGATACGGGACAGCAACGCGCTCTACCAGTCGGGATCGGGACCCGCTCGCGAGTACATACGCGCCGATCTCGGCGGGCCAGGCACACCGCTCCACGCCCCATCCGCAGACGCACAATACGTCCTGCTCGCACCGCAGCGCAATGCCGCTCGCACTCCAAGCAGAACAGGTCAGCCGCAGTTCGTTGCCCCTGATCACCTCGCATTTGCATTCGTCTTTTCTGCTTTTTCATTTGCTACCCATTATAGCGCACAGTAGTGAAAAGAGACGATACCAAAGCCCTTTCATTCATACAAGAATTTATAATAGAACAACACACTTGACAACCACTGTTTTGTTGGAATATACGCCAGACCATACTTCGGGCAAACCAACACAAACCAATGACGAAGACGTGAGTAGCAGGGAGACGGAACCTCCAAGAGTCGCAGGCGCAGACATTGCGGCAAGCGGTAATCGTGTGAATGCGGACTTCGCGCAGGGCAAGGCGAAATGGCTTTCGGCCAAGTAACGCGACGGGGACCACCCGTTATCAGGAGCGCGCATTGCTTTGATGTGAGGGAGAGTGGACAGTTTGCGTCAATCTGCGGTACCGCAAAGAGATTCGCTTGTCCCAAGAGAAATCTGGGACAGGAGCTTTTTATTTTTGTAAAAACAAATTGAGAATTGAAAATGGAGAATTGACAGGGTTCGCGCAAAAGCGCGATGATTTAATAAACGCGCTCTGCGCGTCACATATTTTTCCATTATCCATTTTATCAATTCTCCATTACCGCAAAGGAGTAATCACCATGGCTGAATCCCACAGACTTTATTTGACCGAAGACCAGATGCCCAAGCAGTGGTACAACCTGCGGGCGGATATGAAGGAAAGCCGGACCCGCTGGATTCATCCGGGCACGCACCAGCCTGCCGGAAGAAGCGCTGTATTCCATCTTCTGTCAAAAGTTGGCGCATCAGAGCTGGACAACGACACCCCAAGCATATTGATATTCCAGAGGCGGTGCTCGATATGTATAAGCTATTGCCGTCCGTCTCCGCTGTGCCGCGCGTACACAAATCTGGAGGCGCTGGACACCCCGGCTAAGATCACCACTACAAGTTTGAGGGCAGCAACACCTCCAGAGGCAGCCACAAGCTGAAGATTCGCGATCGCACAGGCGTGCTACCGCCAAGGAACAGGGTATAAGGGCGCTACCACCGAGACGGTGCCGGTCAGTGGGATCTGCACACTCTCCGAAGCATGCGCGTGCGGACTGGATTTGAAGGTATTCATGGTTCAAAGGTCTCCCACGAGCAAAAAGCCGTTCCCGCAAGGCCATCATGCAAACCTTTAACACGCCAATGGCAACCGTCTCCGTCAGCCGACCGAGGCGGCCGCGCTATTCTGGCACGATCGACCACCGGCGAGTTCGCTGCGGCAATGCGATTTCTGAGGCCAGCGAAGTGGCTACTACGCACGAGGGCTACCGCTATGTGCAAACCGTGCTCAATCAGGTGCTGCTGCACCAGTCCATCATCGGTCTGGAGAGCAAGCAGGCTATGGAAATGCTCGATGAGTATCCGGATATCGTGATCGGCTGTGCCGGCGGCGGCTCCAACCTGGGCGGCCTGATTTCCCCGTTCATGCAGGATAAGCTACTCGGCAAGGCTGACCCGCGCATCATTGCGGTTGAGCCTGCGTCCTGTCCGTCAGCTTACCCGCGGCAAGTATGTTTTACGATTTCTGCGATACCGGCCATGTTACGCCGCTGGCCCGCATGTACACGCTCGGCAACGGCTTCATGCCCGCGCCCAACCACGCAGGCGGTCTGCGTTATCACGGCATGAGCCCGATCCTTTCCAAACTGTACCACGACGGTTATATGGAGGCGGTTTCCGTCAAGCAGACCGACGTATTCGACGCGGCAGTTCAGTTCGCCAAGGTGGAGACCATTCTTCCGGCGCCGGAGTCAGCCACGCCATCCGCGCCGCAATCGACGAAGCGCTCAAGTGCAAGGGAGACCGGCGAAGCTAAGACCATCCTGTTCGGTCTGACCGGTACCGGCTACTTTGATATGGCAGCATACGAGGCGTATCACAATGGCACCATGCGCAACCTTTCACATTCCCACCGATAAAGAGCTGCAGATCGGCTTCGATACCATTCCGCCGCAGGAATAAAAACGCAATATAAGGTATATGGCAGACCTCCAATTTCTCTGCTGTATATAGCCGCCTGTTCCCCCCACAGGCGGCTTTGTTTTTTGCCGAAAACAGGTTTCCGAAAAAAACTTTCAAAAAATCTGAAAATAATTGTTGACATTAGGTCCAACCCGTGATATTATAATAAGGCAGTCAGCGAGAGCGACAAAGCGAAACGCCGACAGCGAAAGAAAACAGATCTTGTATGCGCCAGTAGCTCAGCTGGATAGAGTGTTTGGCTACGAACCAAAAGGTCGGGGGTTCGAATCCCTTCTGGCGTACCAGGAACACCGGTTATTTCGTAAGAAATGACCGGTTTTTTCTTATTTTCTGATATAGGTAAAAATTTTTGTTCCGATTTGCGAGAGGCAATATAAAGATGCCGCCGCCATACCGGCATACGAGCCGGATACCTAACTTTAGCCCTAAAAAGAAACCCTGTCTGTTCCAACACCAGACAGGGTTTTTCTTTTTACAGCACTTTTACCGCCCGCGTTCTCACACGCCGAAAGGAATTCCGGCGGCAGTCTGCCGTCCGAAATGACGGTATCTACCTCATCGAGACCGCAAATGCGGAATGTACTTCTTCGATCAATTTTAGAGGAATCCAGCAGCACCGCCACATGCTCCGCGCGATGCAGCACAGTCTGCTTGAGCAGCGCCTCCTCCTCTAGCACCGCAGGCAAAGCCGGTCTCCCGACTGTAGCTCGTCACGCCGAGCAGCAGCAGGTCGAAATGCACGCCCTCCAGTTCCTGAATGCCGCGCACGCCGCACACGCTGTGGCTGAACCGGTTGAGCGTGCCGCCGGGAATGGACACCTTGGGCTTTTCCAGCCGCGCGAGTTCGATTGCACACGTCAGTCCGCTCGTGAAGATCAGCATCGGCTCATCCGGCACACAGCGTGCCACGGCGGTTGCCGTGCTGCCGGAATCCAGAAACACCGTGGTATTCGGCCGCAGCAGCGCCGCCGCCTTCTCCGCAATGATCTGCTTTTCCGACGCATTGCGCGCCGTGCGCCTGCCGAACTGGTCGTCCGTGCCAACGACTACCTCGACCGATTTGACGCCGCCGTGCACGCGAACCACTCTTCGCGCCTGATCGAGTGCCTTCAGATCGGTTCGCAGCGTCATTTCAGACACCGACGGAAAAGCCTCCTTCAGCTGTACAAAGCTCAGGCTTCCCTCTCGGTTGACCAGTTCGACGATTGCATTGCGGCGTTGTTCCATCGGTTGTTTCCTCCAATTAGTCGTGCTGCTGAAAGTTTGCCAGCAGATATTCCTCTGCCTCCGGGCACCACAGGCCGTTGGTGTGCGTCCACAATGTCAGCCAGCGCGGTAAACCGCGCATCCTCCGCGCCCTTTGCCCGCAGATCGGTCAGCGCGGTAAGCGGCATGGTCAGGTGTGTGTAGATCAGCTTTTTGCCGCCCGGAATCTTCGGCAGATTGAGCGTAGTCTCGGCTGCCGCATCCAGACCTCCGATATGCGTCACCATAACCGCCGGATCGATACGGCCGGATGCGGTCAGCTCGAGCGACTCGATCATATCCGCGGTGTTGCCGCCGGTCGTGCCCATAACATGCGTGGAATTATAGTGTACATCATAAAAAGTTCATCTTGGCAGAGAACTGCTTGTCGGTCGGGCCGGCGAAGAAGTTCAGACAGCCGTCGCGGCCGAGCACCGCGCTGCACAGTTCAACGACTGCCGCAACCGGCGCGTAGCAGAATACATCGTCAAAACCGGTGCCGCCGGTCATTTCGCGCAGCTCTGCCGCCGGATTCTCCATCTTGCCGGTGTTGACAAAGTGCAAGATCGATGCCGTCCTTCTCCTTGACCTCGGCAGGCGGGAACAGCGCCTCGGCGCGTGCCAGACGGTCCTCATTCACATCGGTCACAACGACCATGGACGGACGGACGTCACGGTGCAGCGCATACGTCAGCGCACCCAGACCCATCGGACCGGCACCTGCCATGATGGCCAGCTTGCCGCCCTTTTTTAATACCCATTTCGTGGTGATAAACACCCATCTTGGTGTGATAAGCGGCGTTGAACGCACCGATCGAGCAGCTCATCGGCTCGGCAAGAGACGCCTCGTAGTAGGCACGCCCCTTTGTACTCGAGCAGGCAGCCAAGTTCCATAACCTCAGCCGGAATGATGCAGTAGGTCGCATCGCCGCCGAAGAACTCATAGGAGTAACCAGGGCTCCACATCGTGCCCTTATAGTTGAGTGCCGGCTGCAGCGTGAACTTCATGCCCGGCTTGAACTTATCCTGATGCTTCGCGCCAACCTTGACGATATCGCCCGCAAAACTCGTGCCCCATGATGGCCGGATGCTCGGCAACATCGGGATGCACGCGCTTGTGTTCGGTACCAAGGATCGCGCACTTGGGTGGACATGCAGATGCTGTCGGATACGACCTTGACCAGGATTTCGTCGTCACGAATTTCCGGCAGCTCAAAGGTATCCAGACGCAGATCATTCGCAGCATGCAGACGTACAGCCCTTGCTTTCATAATAATAACTCTCCTTTATCACTTAGGCAATAGATTTCAACAATTACAGCTTGAAAAACGTACTTTCGGAAGCAGCTGCTCGATAACCGAGCGCTCGGCGGCCTGTGTGCCGCTGCACATGACATTCGCGGCTCCGGTTGCAGTCGAGACGGACAGCGTCCTCCTCGCTCATATCCTGCGACTCGGCATACGCCAGCGCGGCCACTACGCTGTCACCCGCACCGACCGTACTGCCGACCGGAACCTTGAGTCCCTCAGCATAAATCGTGCTGCCCTTTCGCAGATAGAGCGCGCCGCGTCCGCCGAGCGAGATAACGACCCGTTCGATGCCGCGCTCGAGCAGCTTTTGACCCTCTGCGGTCAACTCTTCGATGGTTTCCAGTTTTTTGCCCGCCAGACGCGACAGCTCATCATCATTCGGCTTGATGAGGTACGGCGCGGCCTTTTAAGCCTTCTGCCAGTAAAGCGCCGTCCGCATCGAGGAACACCCGCGCACCTGCTTTTTTGCATGCGCTCGTCCACACGCGGGTGTCCTGCGGTGCGCCCTTCGGCAGGCTTCCGGCGAGAACGACGATGTCACCTGCGTGCACCTCAGCCAGAAGGTCGTGCAGCAGCGCATCTAAATCTGCGTCCGTGACGGTCAGGCCCGGCTCGTTGATGTCGGTGTTCGTGTGGCCGACCCTGTCAATGATTTTTTGATATTCGTGCGGGTCTGCCCCCTCAACGAACCGGAACTGCGTGGTGAAATTCTCGTTTTCGAGCAGCTTTTCGAGCGTTCTGCCGCTCTCACCGCCCAGAATGCCGACTGCGCGGCTGTCTCCGCCGAGTTTGGCAATCACCTTGCTCACGTTGATGCCCTTGCCGCCGGGATCCGTGCGCATTTCCGTGATGCGGTTGACCGTGTCAAGCGCCATACCCGAATTTCTACCGTTTTATCCAATGCGGGGTTGAGTGTTACCGTATAGATCATGGAATGACCCCTTTCAGATATTTGAAAACTGTTGAAACGAAAGCTATAATTATAATACCAACAACCTGCGCAAGCGTCAATCTGTTATTTCAACAAATAATCACTTTCGTTTTTGTGATGATTCACAAGAGCGCATTCTCTCTGTAAATTCTGTTCTGCGCGCAAAAGGAGCGGCAATGCAAATATTGTCCGCATTACCGCTCCCTTTTTTATGCTTAATTTCGTGTTCTGAGAACAGACGGTCCAGCTTTTTCTTCCAACAGCTGCACGGCTGCGTCGCGCTGACCGGTCCGCAGGCGCTCGATCAGCCAGGCTCCTCCGATCAGCTGTGCGCTCACCATGCGCATGACCTCTACACCGGAATCGGATCACCGGTATCCGGCGCAAGCAGCACAAATGCCCCCATAATCATCTTTCCGGCCTCGTAGACCGGCGGCTGTGCCTGTAAATAGCCGAATCGGTGGTCCGGATACCGCCTTTGTCCTGCAATGCAGCAGCAGCGCGAACAGCGGTTGATATAGGTATCGCCCCCATGGCTTCCCGTCGGCGCAGCTGCGCCACCAGACGCGATGCGCCCTCATTCCGGGCAGAACAGACGGCTTGCCGCGTCAATCAGGCCCTGCCGCGAAACTGGTTTGCACACAGTCCGGATGCATAAATGGTCGAGCATCACCATCGAGCGCGTGAGGCGATAGGTGTAGCGCAGGCCGCCTTCGGTCACCGGGCGGCGACGGCTCTGCCGGTGTGCCGGTCCGCACGGTGCCGTTCAGTCGCTGCTGCACGCATCCCGCAGAAGGGGCGCGGTCCGGTTGAGCAACGCGGGATTTATTCGTAATCGACGGATACGCCAGCCTGGAGCGGCACGGTTGCAATTACAAGGTCGATGCCGCGGCCATTGCGGCTGGCGGATCCGAGTTCAGCGCACCGAACAGCAGCCGTCCACAACGGTCGAAATTCGCCCTCGATGCGAAGCCAGGAAATCGACTCGAACTCATGCGGCGGCACGCAACCACCACGCGGGCGGCCTGCCGGTGCGCCGTTCTGCTCCGGCACCGCGCCAAAGTGCATGGCAAGATATGCCGCTTCGCTGTCCGGAATGTGCAGCAACGCCAGTTTACATCTCCAACGGTATCACATGCGGCGCGTGTTGCCGCCACAGCTGCGGATATTCACGCTGAATCGTGTCCAGCTGCGGATTATCCATGTGAATCTGCTCACGCACGCGCAGCTTGTTGTTGTCAGCCGTAAATGCGTAAACAGGTTGTCTCATAACGATACATAGCCGAGAGGTTCGCGCCGCGCATTCCCCTCGCTGATCAACCGTCCGGGCCGATGGCGCATTTTATCGCCAGCTCCCCATTTTTCGCCATCGTCACCGGTGATATACGCTGCCAGATACTGCTCTAAATACTGCACTTCCTCGGTCGGCGGCGTCGGGCCGAACGCCTGTCCCAAAGCTGCTAACCGCTGTGCGTTTTCCGGCGGGTGAACTGCGGCAGACGAGCCGCCCTGTTCAGCGCAGCTGCTGCACCGCCAGCGTGCAGTGGATGGCAAAAGCGTCAGGAAGCCGCATCCGGGCCCACGGAAGAAAGCTTCCTCCGCTTCTGCTCGAACTGCTGCAGCACCTGCCGCCATACCCGCTCGGCGATTTTCGTATTCAGCAGCGCGGCAAATGCACGCCGCCTGCAGCAAAATTTGCCTGCTTCCGCCAGCTCTTCTTCGGTCAGGCTGCTCTGCAGCAGCACGCGGCAGCAGCGCGACGGCAGGAACAGCTTTTCCGCCGCTGGAAACCCATACACCAGGTCACGGCGGTGCACGAGATACCCACTGCCCGATTTCGTCCGGCGGCCGGTGGGGCGAGCAGCTCCCGCGCCAGTGCTGCTAGAGTTTTCACCGGAGCCTCACGCGCTCACGGCATGCTGGCCGGAGCAGCTTTTTGCGCACGCCGCTGACGGCGCGGCAGCTCCGCGTAGACTCACGCGTTCGGCAGCGCGTTTGCTCCCGGCGTGCCGGGCGGCTCGTCAGCAGCGTCCCTGTCCCGGACTGCGTACAAAGCGATGGAAGCCTGCCGCGGCAATCGCATTTCGCTCCACACTCCGGCAGCTCACGCAGCATCCGTGCGGCGGCTCCGCGCCGATGCTCTCCGCCGAGCCATCGCCGCGTCACCAGCGCGGCAGCGTCAGCAGACGGTCGATTAACTTTTGTCCACGCCCGCAGTCAGCGAGGCAGGGTTTCAGACATCGGGGTGGCTCTTTCTATAAAATCAACAGGTTTAGAATGGAAAATGGATGTCACTGTCGCATAGTATTCATTTGCAATCGTATACGTTAATTCTCCCTTTTCCATTCTCTTCAGTGCCCATCTATGATACCACAATTTCTAAAATGACAGCACAAGTGACACTGTTCGTATCCTGCGTTTTTGTCTGCCATCTTCCGGTGACTAAACCAAACAACGCTCTGCTTTAATATATTCCTGTGCCGAGCTGCACAACAACCATCCTTCCCTACGCGTTTTCGACAGTCTTGACATTTGTGCTTCATAAAGTCACTATAGTTTTCCCTTGTCAGACCCAGTTCACTTCTGTACAATATAATCAAACAGAGCAAGCGATACGAATCCCGCAAGTCATGCGGCAACACAGATAAGGAGTTGAAAAGCTTGCTGAAAACACGCAATTTCCGTTTTGGCAAGTTTTGAGCGGCATGGTCATACTTCAGAACATCAGTGCATTTATTGGGGGCTTCCTCACAGCGCTGTTGTTCATCGAAAGGGCTGGTTCCCGAACGAACAGCTCAGCTCGATAGAATCTCACTCACGATGCTGAGCTGCACCTTCGCATTCTCATCGCCGGTCAGGGCGGCTATAGTCACAAAAAGAACGCGGCCGCGTCATTGCCTGCATCGCCGTTATCGGCTGCATCTGCGGCTCGGACTACACCATGCTGATAGGTGCGATGGTGATGATAGGCCCGCTGGCGGCTGGGTCATCAGCAGTTTGACAACCGCGTGGAGGCATTTCCCGCCGGTTTTGAAATGCAGATTCACGAATTTCTCATCGGCATTCTCGGCATGCGCTTTAAGCGTCCTCGGCTACTACGTTATCGGCCCGTTTATGATACGCCATTCTCACCGGCGTACTTACCGCGGGCGTTGGTTTTCTACTGGTCAGCCACGGCCTGCCCCGCTGGTTTTCCATCTTTTTATTGAACCGGCAAAGGTGCTGTTGATGAACGCCCATCAACCACGGTATTTTCGGCTTGGTGGCGTCAGCCAGCCAGGCTGCAGAGGCCAGCCGCTCCATCATGCATGCTCGGAGACCAATCCCGGTCCCGGTCTG